>JAEIGA010016268.1_pt1 | contig 11323 bp, 11 predicted proteins | sample 9270691 | NCBI WGS metagenome assembly JAEIGA01 (sample SAMN17057246, study PRJNA624740) | gut metagenome | biome: biome; isolation source: fecal sample | host: Bos grunniens | place: China: Xizang | collected 2019
GAACAGATGGAAATGCAGTTCTTCGTGAAGCCGGGTACAGAACTCGAATGGTTCTCTAAGTGGAAAGAAACTCGCTTGAAGTGGCACAAGGCTCTTGGTTTCGGTGATGACCACTACCGTTACCACGATCACGACAAGTTGGCTCACTACGCTAACGCTGCTACCGACATTGAATTCCTCATGCCGTTCGGATTTAAGGAAGTGGAAGGTATCCACTCTCGTACTAACTTTGACTTGAGCCAACACGAAAAATATTCAGGCAAGAGCATCAAGTACTTCGATCCGGAAATTAATGAAAGCTATGTACCTTACGTTATCGAAACTTCGATTGGTGTAGACCGTATGTTCCTCAGCATCATGAGCGCTTCATATTGTGAAGAAAAGTTGGAAAACGGCGAAACACGTGTGGTATTGAAATTGCCTGCTGCACTTGCTCCGGTGAAGTTGGCTGTGATGCCTTTGGTTAAGAAAGACGGTCTGCCTGAAAAGGCTCGTGAAATCATCAATGACTTGAAGTTCCACTTCAACTGTCAGTACGATGAAAAGGATTCTATCGGTAAGCGTTACCGTCGTCAGGATGCTATCGGTACTCCGTACTGTATAACCGTTGACCACCAGACTTTGGAAGATAACTGCGTGACTTTGCGTAATCGTGATACGATGGAGCAGGAACGTGTGGCCATCTCAGAATTGAACAATATTATTGCAGATAAAGTTAGCATTACCAGTCTGTTGAAAACATTGCAATAAAAGCCTATGAAGAAAAGTATACTTTGGTTGATGGGGGTGCTCCTTACTGTGTCCTTCGCTGTCAGCTCTTGTGAAGAGACCGATGGTATAGTCGATCCCTATACCAATTGGCAGGAACGCAATGAAGCATTCATTGATTCCATTGCTTTCGTAGCAAGAGCTCATGAAGGCGATGCTGTGGGACAGTGGAAAGTTATCCATACCTATAAATACCCTCAACAGGGTGGTTTGGTAGGTAATCAAGGCAATGTAGATGAGTATGTGTATTGTAAGATTTTGAAGGTAGGCTCTGGCGAAACCCCTCTCTATACTGATACGGTGGCTGCCAATTATCGGGGTAAACTAATTCCTCTGTATGATGGCCAAACTGTAGTATTCGAACAAAGCTATCGTGGCAATTTGGACGAAAATACTGCAGTGCCTGTTGAATTTTCTGTGGGAGGTGTGATTCCTGGATGGACTACAGCTCTATTGGATATGAAGGTAGGCGATCGTTGGGAAATCTACATACCTTCAGCATTGGGCTATGGGAAAAATGGTAGTGGAAGCATACCTGGTAATTCAACGTTGATATTCGATTTGAACTTGGCGAAGGTTATGCACATGAAAGGCAATCCGCAGGATCCGAGTATAAAGTAAAGAAGTAGAATAAAAGAAAAGTGCCACTTTGCAATTGATAAAGTGGCACTTTCTGTATAATAAAGTGTAGGTTTATCCGATGTTCTTCACTTTAATCAGGTATTCTGCAATCTGTACAGCGTTCAGTGCAGCGCCTTTCTTGATCTGATCGCCTACAATCCAGAAGGTGAGTCCGTTTTCATTAGCCAGATCCTTGCGGATACGACCTACATAAACGGGATCTTTACCAGCCAGGAAGAGCGGCATGGGGTATTCCTTTTCTGCAGGGTTATCCATCAGTACCAAACCATCCCCCTTGGCAAATGCTTCGCGGGCTTCTTCGGGAGATACGGGGCGTTCGGTTTCTACCCAAATGCTTTCGGAATGCGAACGGAGGGCAGGTACACGTACACACATGGCACTTACTTGTACGTCCGAGTGCATGATTTTGCGAGTCTCGTTAAACATTTTCATTTCTTCCTTGGTGTATCCGTTGTCGGTGAATACATCAATCTGTGGTATGAGATTGAATGCCAATTGATAGGCGAACTTTTCTACTGTAACAGGCTCATTTGCCAAAACCTGACGATATTGTTCGTAAAGTTCGTCCATGGCGGCAGCACCCGCACCGCTGGCAGCCTGATAGGTGGCTACGTGTACACGCTTGATGTGCGAAAGATTTTCGATGGCCTTCAAGGCAACCACCATCTGTATGGTAGTACAGTTGGGGTTGGCAATAACATTGCGAGGACGTTCAAGGGCGTCTTCAGCATTTACTTCGGGAACAACGAGAGGAACATCGGTGTCCATGCGGAAAGCACTGGAGTTATCTATCATCACTGCACCATACTTGGTGATAGTTTTTTCGAATTCTTTGGACGTCCCTGCGCCGGCCGAGGTGAAGGCTATGTCCACATCCTTGAAATCGTCGTTGTGTTGCAAGAGTTTAACTTCAAGCTCCTTGCCGCGGAATACGTATTTTCTTCCGGCACTGCGTGGAGAACCGAACAACACCAACTCATCCAACGGAAAGTTTCTTTCTTCGAGCACACGAAGGAACTCTTGTCCTACGGCTCCGCTTGCGCCAACAATAGCTACTTTCATTTTTCTTCTTTTATTATTGTATTATTGATATTCTGCTAAAACGCTTGCAAAAATAGCATATTTTGGAATAGGATTGATGAAAAACGAAACATTTTTCGTATATTTGTCGATAATTTGATATAAATAGTGAATCAAACCTATGAATCTGTTGAATATTGGTATACATTTCCCCATTACAGATCCCACTTGGATTTTCTTTCTAGTGCTGATGATTATACTTTTCGCTCCGATTCTGTTGGGGCGTTTGCGTATTCCTCACATTATCGGTATGATATTGGCCGGTGTTGCTATCGGTAAATATGGTTTCAATATATTGGAAAGAGACAGTAGTTTTGAATTGTTCGGGAAAGTTGGTATCTATTATATCATGTTCTTGGCCGGTTTGGAAATGGATTTGGAGAATCTGAAAAAGAATTGGAGCAAGGCTTTCTTGTTCGGAATTCTAACCTTTTCCATTCCTTTTGCTGTAGGTATGTGGGTAGGTATTGATTATTTGGGCTTTAGTGTGCCTGCTTCTATGCTGTTGTCGTGTATCTTTGCTTCGCATACGTTGGTGGCATATCCTATTGTGGGACGCTATGGGGTAAGTCGTGACATGGCAGTATCCATATCCGTTGGTGGTACCATGTTTGCCTTGACGGTTTCCTTGTTTATATTGGCCGGTATATCGGGTATGTATAAAGGTGAACTGAATTCCGGTTCCTGGATACTTTTTGGATTGAAATGTGTAGGCTATTGTGCAGCGGTCGTTTTTGTTTTCCCCCGTTTTGCACGTTGGTTCTTCCGAACTTACGAAGACAATGTGATGCAATACATTTTTGTACTCGCTTTGGTGTTCCTAAGTGCAGCATTATCCGAATTAGCAGGTTTGGAAGGTATCTTCGGTGCATTTCTTGCCGGTTTGGTACTCAATAGGTTGATACCTCATGTTTCTCCGTTGATGAATCGTACGGAGTTTGTGGGTAATGCCTTATTTATCCCTTATTTCTTGATTGGCGTTGGAATGTTGATTAATGTGGGTGCATTGTTTCAGGGAGGGGACATCATTAAGGTGGTTGTGGTGATGCTGGTCGTGGCTACGGGAACCAAATGGCTGGCAGCATGGATGACACAAAAAATATGCAGAATGAATGCCGTAGCTCGCCAAATGATGTTTGGATTGAGTAATGCCCATGCGGCTGGTGCCTTAGCGATGGTAATGGTTGGAACTAATATAGAAGTTGCTGAAGGACAATTTCTTATGGGCGAAGATATGCTTAATGGTGTGGTGATTATGATTCTCTTTTCGTGTATTGTAAGTTCCATAACTACTGAACATTCTGCGCGTAAGATGGCTTTGATGGAAGATGGAGAATTGGAAATAGCCAAGAAAAAGGAAGAAGAACGGATGCTGGTTGCTATAGCGAATCCCGAAACTGTGGAACCTTTAGTAAACATCGCACTGATGATGCGTGAACCCAAGTCTAAGCAGGATCTGTTGGGAGTGAGCGTGGAAGTGGAATATGACGAAGTGAAGAAACAGCAAAAATTGACCCAACGGCGTAAGAATTTGGAAGATGCTGTACGTATAGCAGCTGCAGCCGACGTCCCGATGAAAACCCGGTGTCGCTTGAGCACCAATGTGGTGGCGGGTATTCTGCATACCATCAGTGAGGCAAATGCGTCGGAACTAGTGTTAGGATTACACCGTAAACATGGTTTGCTGGATTCGTTTTTGGGTAATTTTACGCAAAGCATTCTGAAGGGTACCTATCGACAGTTGATGATTGTGAAATGCTTGATTCCTGTGAATGTGTTGCGTCGTATTGTGGTCGCAGTTCCTCCACAGGCAGAATACGAAGCCGGTTTCTACAAATGGGTGGAGCGGTTGGCGCGTATTGGTATGCAATTGGGGTGTAGGGTACATTTCTGGGGACATCCTGATACACTCCCGCGTATAGAAGGGTATATCAATAAATATCATAAGGGAGTGCGTACTGAATTTTCGGAGCTGGATGATTGGGATGATTTGCTGTTGCTCACTGGGCAGATTAACTACGATCATCTGTTAGTAATAGTGAGTGCACGTAAAGGTACCATTTCGTATCAGCCTTCGTTCGAGAATTTGCCCGAACAGATTATGAAGTATTTTTCCAATAACAGTTTGATGTTGATTTATCCGGACCAATATGGCGATCCGCAGGAACTTGTTTCGTTCTCCAGTCCTCGTGGCAATACAGAGAATCGTATCTATGATAATGTGGTGCGCTGGTTCTATAAATGGTTCAAGAAAGGGGAAGAACAGTCGTAAAATTAAGATGAATTTGTGAAATGATTGAATTACATGATATAAAGAAAAGTTTCGGTACATTGGAAGTGTTGAAGGGTATCGATTTGATAATAAATAAAAGTGAGGTGGTTAGCATTGTAGGACCTAGCGGTGCCGGAAAGACTACTTTATTACAAATAATGGGGACACTTGATAAGGCTGATAGCGGTACCGTTTGCCTGAATGGTACGTATATTTCCCGTTTGAAGGAAAAGGAACTAGCCGCCTTTCGTAACAAGCAGATTGGTTTTGTGTTCCAATTCCATCAATTGTTGCCCGAATTTACGGCTATGGAGAATGTCATGATCCCGGCTCTGATAGCCGGGATGTCGTCTTCGGATGCCATGAAGAAAGCTAAGGAAACGTTAGACTTTCTGGGGCTGTCGGAACGTGCTTCGCACAAGCCATCGGAACTGTCAGGAGGGGAAAAACAACGGGTGGCGGTAGCTCGTGCACTAATCAACAAGCCGGCCGTTATTTTAGCCGACGAACCTTCGGGTAGTCTGGATACGCAAAACAAGGAAGAACTTCACCAACTTTTCTTTGATTTGCGTGAACGTTTGGGACAAACCTTTGTCATCGTAACTCATGATGAAGGTCTGGCACGGCTTACCGACCGCACCATACACATGAAAGACGGATTGATTATTGGTTAGGAAAAGCCTCCTTTAAAATGGCTTTAGCGGAGTCCAGATTGTCTTCAAAGACTAGTACCTGTACACCGAATCCTCGCAAAGCGCCCATCACTTCATTGGTGTATTCTCCTTGAACCATGGATTCGATACCCTCGTTCTTCAGTATATCCTGAAGCATGTGCGCTTCGATGCTATTGGCAAAAGTAGTCAGAATAACGGTCTTCATAATGATGCTTCCTATTAAATTAGAATAAACAAATAGTTTTATCTCTCTAATAATGCATAAAGATAGCATTTTTCTTTATCTTTGAGGAAAATTTTAATGGAATGAATATTGAATTAGGAAAATATAACCAATTGGAGGTAGTGAAGACCGTGGAATTCGGTATCTACCTTGATGGAGGCGATGCAGGCGAAATTTTGTTGCCTAACCGTTATGTACCCGAAGGATGTAAGTTAGGTGACATGCTCAATGTTTTTATTTATCTCGATAATGAAGAACGTTTGATAGCAACCACTCTTCAGCCTTTAGTACAAGTGGGCGAATTTGCTTGTCTGGAAGTGGCATGGATAAACGAATATGGGGCTTTTCTTGATTGGGGGCTGATGAAGGATTTGTTTGTACCTTTCCGTGAACAGAAGATGAAGATGCAGAAGGGACGTAGATATGTGGTTCATGCTCATGTAGATGAGGAGAGTTACCGCATTATGGGGTCGGCCAAGGTAGAACGTTATCTCTCCAAAGAGATGCCTCCTTATCAAGTTGGCGAAGAATTGGAAGTCATGGTATGGCACCAAACTGATTTAGGTTACAAAGTGATTGTAGAAAATAAGTTCAGCGGAATGCTTTATCGTAATGAGGTGTTCCAACCGTTGGAACCGGGCATGAAACTTGCAGCTTTTGTAAAGCAAGTACGTGAGGATGGTAAACTAGATATGTCCCTTCACAAGGGTGGAGCCAAAAAAATCGGTAGCTTTGTGGATACTTTGTATGACTATATCAAAGAACATGATGGATATATTCCTTTCCACGACAAGAGTGATGCGGAAGAAATTTATGCCACGTTCAGTGTAAGCAAAAAAGTATTTAAAAAAGCAGTGGGCGACCTTTATAAGAAACGCCTTGTTGTATTGGAAGAAAATGGAATCCGGTTGGCTTGATAAGCCAACCGTTTTTTATGGCAAGCGTGTAAAGACTACGATAGCACCATTGGCACCCCGTGAACCATAAAAGGATGCTTCTTTTAATATCTCTACATAATCTATGTCGTATAGAGGAACATCGGTCAAAGTCTCTACAATCATACCATCCACAACAAAAAGTGGAGTATTACTTCCGGTGAAACTCTTAAACCCACGGATGTTTACCGAACCTTCGCTGCCAGGTGCCTCGGTACCCGATATATTTAGGCCTGGAACTCTACCTTGCAGAGCGGCCATTAGTGTGCTATATCCGCTTCTAGTTAATGTCCTTCCGGAAATGATGGTACCTAGATGACTTTCGCGTCGGGTGACATGGTCGAACCCCTTTTCAATCAGCTCCTGGCTTTCGGAAGCCAAAACCTCACCGGATTCTGTATTCAAAATGATAGAGAGACTTTTACAATGGGCTACAGGAACATGGTATATCTGGTTCTTGATGGATATTTTCAATGTATCGTTTGGATTTACATCGGTTAACCCAAACTCTCCTCTTTTAGTGGTGATTACATATTTACGAGGAGAGGAAATATATACACGTGCCTTCTTGATGGGATTTTCGTTGAAATCCATCAGAATACCATTAAAAGGTGTTTTCCGCTGTTGAGCTTGTACTCCTAGGATTGTAGCAAGACATACGAGGAGGAATATAGTACGTTTCATAGGCGTATGATGTTAAATTAATTGTACAAAGATAGTAAAATCCCTAAAATAAATAGGGAAATTCCCTTTAATTATTAGGGAAAATCAGTTGTGAAGGTAAAAACACCCCTCTACTTTTGTATCAAAGAAATTCAATAACCCTAAAAATGTTGCGATATGAAAAAGATGACTACTATTGGGATGATGATTATCATGCTCAGCATGAGTCTCCCGGCAATGGGTGCCATGAGTATCAGTAAAATGAGACGAAATGCTCGTTTTTTGACCGATAAGATGGCTTATGAATTGGGACTCAGTATGATGCAGTACGATGATGTATACGAAGTGAACTACGACTTCATCAATAACATCCGTTATATTATGGACGATGTGGTGAGAGGATATGGCCATGCCGTAGATCGTTATTATGAATATCTCGACATTCGCAACGATGATTTACGTTGGATACTTTCTCATTCACAATACCACCGTTTTATGGATGTGGAGTACTTTTATCGTCCGATATATACCACCAAGAGCAATTGGCTTTTCCGTATCTATAAGATTTATATAGACAAGAACCTCTTCTATTATGGCAAGCCACATCACTATAAAAGCTATAAGGGGGAGCATTATCGTAGCCATCATAACCATGTGAGCTTCTACAAGACAAACCATAAGAACAGGTATGGCCACTCAGTATACAAGGGTGATGCGAAGGTGAAGCGCAATCCGAATCCGAAACCTGCAAACAAACGTAAGGATCCGAATTTGGAAAAGAGTAATGACAAGAAGAATCAAACGGCAACTTCTTCCAATAAACCGAAAGTAGAATCTTCCGCCCGCAAGCCTGCTGAAGTGAAAACGGACAACCGTAGTACACGCCGTACATCTACTACAACCAGTGAAAAACGTAGTACCCGTTCATCTTCAAATAACCGCAGCACGGCAAGAGAACGTAAATAATTTCATGTGTGTCTTTCTATCTTTGATAAAGTGCCACTTTCTATTTCATAAAGTGGCACTTTTCACCTTGTAAATAGTCACTTTGTGATTTATGAACCATCTTCGTATTTTGTGTGTTGTATTATTTATAAACTTTAATCCAACAGCTTTATGACAACCACATTCAAAGGTGAACCCATCATGCTTGCCGGACAATTCCTGAAACCTGGAGATACGGCTCCCGATTTTTATTTGGTAAAGAACGACTTGACTGAATTTACCCTCAAAGACGGGAAAGGGCATTACTTGATTCTGAATATCTTTCCGAGTTTGGATACGGGAGTATGTGCTACAACTGTGCGACGTTTCAATAAGATGGCGGCTGCGTTACCGGGAGCTTGGGTACTTTGTATCTCGAAGGACTTGCCGTTTGCACAATATCGTTTCTGTACGACCGAAGGGCTTGATTTTGTGATACCGTTATCCGATTTTCGTTATACCTCCCGTTTTGGTGATGACTATGGCGTGCTTATTACCAGTAGCCCTATGAGGGGGTTGTTGGCTAGAGCGGTAGTTATTGTTAATCCCGAAGGGAAAGTTGTTTATTCCGAATTGGTAAACGAAATAACTCACGAACCCAATTACGATGCAGTTCTCAAGGCAGTGAGATGACAGTAAAAAGGTAAAACCTATCATGCGATTGCTGTATTCGGTACTATTTGATGAATTTTCGTTGTATTTTCCTATTAGACGCAAGTTATACCTGAAAAGTTACATCATGATTTCAAATATTTCAAAAAAAATTTGTCAGCTTCTCTCTCATTCTGTACATTTGCCATCTAAATAACTAACCTTTAAAACTTATTATCATGACAACAAATATGGAAAAACCCTACGTAGTAGGTATGGATATAGGTGGAACCAATACGGTTTTTGGTATTGTAGATTCTCGTGGAAATGTATTGGCAACGGATTCTATCAAGACACAGGCTTATCCCACAATTGATGAATATGTAGATGCTGTATGTGCCAAGCTTCTTCCGTTGATTGAATCAATGGGTGGTGTGGAAAAAATAAAAGGAATGGGTATAGGTGCTCCTAATGGTAATTTCTATAAAGGAACGATTGAATTTGCTCCCAATTTGCCTTGGAAGGGCGTCATTCCTTTGGCTGCCTTGTTTTCTGAAAAGGTAGGTGTCCCAGCGGCTTTGACCAATGATGCCAATGCAGCTGCTATCGGTGAGATGACTTACGGAGCTGCCCGTGGCATGAAAGATTTTATAATGATAACATTGGGTACCGGTGTAGGTAGTGGTATTGTAGTCAATGGTCAGTTGGTATACGGACACGACGGTTTTGCCGGCGAATTGGGTCACGTCATTATGCGTCGTGAAAATGGACGTTTGTGTGGTTGTGGCCGCAAGGGTTGTTTGGAAACCTATTGTTCGGCTACCGGTGTAGCTCGTACTGCCCGCGAATTCTTGGTGGCCCGTTCGGAACCGAGTTTGCTCCGCAGTATCCCTGCCGAAGAAATTGTATCGAAGGATGTATACGATGCAGCTGTGAAGGGTGATAAGATTGCACAGGATATTTTTGAATTTACAGGTCGTATCTTGGGTGAAGCGTTGGCAGACTTTATCGCATTCTCTAGTCCGGAAGCCATTGTCTTGTTCGGTGGTTTGGCCAAATCCGGTGACTATATCATGAAACCTATCCAACAGTCATTGGATGAAAATGTATTGACCATTTATAAAGGTAAGACCAAATTGTTGCTTTCTGAATTGAAAGATGCCGATGCTGCCGTGCTTGGTGCCAGCGCATTGGGTTGGGAAGCGAAGTAAGTTTGACAAATCATATGGAACGATGGGTGTGCATTGGTGTACACCCATTTTTTTGTTCAAGATATCTGTTGCCATGTTGAGAATAGTTTAGTGAAACATTAGATTGGTTAACTCATAGTTTTGCGGGGTAGAAAACATAGTTTTCTTAAAGCTCACAAAGCAAAGGTACAACATCGGTATAGCGGTTGTCAAGTATTTGGGGAATTATTTTTCAGAACAAGACAATGAGCTTCGAGTGCACTTTTTCCCGTATTTTGGCTCAGCAGCGTTTTTTCTCCCTCCTTGAAGTCGTATTTGTAGATAATGAATTGTGGCATGAGGTATTAGATTGTATAATGAAAATTACGACTTCTTAATCAAGCGATATTGTATCCATTTGTGGGATTCAATTTCTTCGTAAAGATACAATAATATTCTTGTTATATGTTTATTGGACGTAATTATTTAATCCGGAGTTGTTTTGAAAAAGGCCAAATTCTCAAAATCAAGATATTTCGGCTCGTTATCTACTATATAATGCATATCACCTTGATAATTTGCACTACCAATAGCAGCTCTTGCGGTTAATTTTATATTCTCAAGCCTAAAATCTTGCGAAGAGATTGCTTCACATTTTTCGTAATTGAATATAGTCAAATTTACACCCCCATTATGCAAGGAACTATTGAATCGTATTCCTTCATATCCCAAACTTTTAATATATTCCGCAATAACTTGAGTAGGAATATAATCATCCGGATTATTTGTAGGCTTGGAAAAAGCGCCTTGTATTGTTCCCATTACATGTGTTTCCATGGTAGCATCTTTGTTTGAATAATCAAGTTCAACTGCTATATTGGCTATTTTAAGCGGCTCATTCACACGTATTTGTGCTATATTTACAGCATCAAATATAAATGGACGTACTTCAAAAATAGCTGTTGTAGGGTTTTCAGCTACGTATAGGAATTTAACAAATTTCGCATTTGTCCGTCCTTCTGAAACTTTCACATCTTTGGGAGGAACAAACGAAGCCTCTTTAGATAGTCCTTTGAAAGGATTTGCCTTACCAGCATATTTGAGATTCATTTTTTCGCTATCTGGTGCTCCGAAACATTTATATACCATGTGTTCGTTGATGGCATTATCATCTATAATTCTTGCTCTATAATAAACTTTTCCAGATTCTATTGTAAGGACATTGTCATTCATATGTTGGGTAAGTATATCCAACAATTTGTGTTTTACGAAATAACGATTTTCGTAAAATACAGCATCTTTAAAGGAATACCAAAGCTTAC
>JAEIGA010016269.1_pt1 | contig 11322 bp, 9 predicted proteins | sample 9270691 | NCBI WGS metagenome assembly JAEIGA01 (sample SAMN17057246, study PRJNA624740) | gut metagenome | biome: biome; isolation source: fecal sample | host: Bos grunniens | place: China: Xizang | collected 2019
CCCGGTACGGAAACACTAACTACATTTTTAGACATTGTTCTTTTAACTAACATAAAAACACCTATATTAACAAATATACTAATAAACTTGACAATATCTTAATGAATTACGAGTACTGCACATTTAGCTGAGTTTACAACTTTATCTGCTACACTACCCATTATAAATCTATCGAAGCCTGATTTACCAGAACTCCCCATAACAATTAAATCAACATCTTCTTCTTTTGCCACTTCTAAAATGCTTCTAGCAGGAGAACCTTCCCTTATTACATGAGTAACTTTAATATCATCCTCATTTAATTTATCAAATTCTTTAAGGTTTTCCTCTGATCTCTCTTTTAAGACTTGATTTAATTGGTATATTTCATCATCTAATGGAAGTCCGTTAACAAAATTATTTTCTGTAACACTGACAGCAATTATTTCAGCTCCAGTAACTCCTGCTAAAAATAACGCATGTTTTTGAGCTTTTTTTGCAAATTCTGATCCGTCAGTTGGAACCAATATTTTTTTATACATCATTAACATCTCCCATAATATATAGATTTATATCCATGATATTATACAATACATTTTTTGTTAATGATATATAATATATTTTTCGTTTCACAGCGATTGCATATATTAAGATATGGGTTTTTAGAAAAAGATTTAAAAATTATAAATTCTGCGAAATTACCCTCATTTATAAAGGATTTCTGTATGATATTATTTACATCATTGCCGCATACATTTGTTGTAGCCATTTGTAATAATTGCTGTGGATTAATATAAGATTTATAATATACTGACATTAATTTTAAAGTAAATTCTAGTTCCCTTAGCATATTTGGAGAGTTTAGCATTACATTATCAGTACCTAAAATTGGTTTAATGCCTAAATCCAACATCTCATTCAATCTTGAAACACCAACATTTAAGGTTGCATTTGCTCTTGGACAAACTACAATATTTGATTTTGAATTTTTAATTAAATCTAAATCGTTATTTTTAGGGTTGGTAAGGTGAACCAATTGAGAAAAGTTATTGTTGATGCCTTTTTCTATTTCAGTCTTATTAAACTTATTTAATGAATCAATCTGATTAGATTCGGACTCTGCAACATGAATTGAAGAAATTTTACCCTGTTTACTGCACTCTTCAGTAATTAATCCAGCCACCTCTTCAGTTATCTCACCAAATCCACTCGGCGCAATCCCATCTGCTATCTTTAGTATCTTTTTAATTGCTTTTTTTACTTGACTTAAATCGGGATTATCACCATAAAAACTATCATCACGACCCAAAATAATTGGTTTGATTGGAATATCCTTACTGGCTTCTTTTAAAAGTTTAATTCCATGAAGCCCCCCTTCACGATAGTCAACGAAATGAGTTGTACCTGAGTTAATCATATCCCACATTGAATCTTGCATAGCTTGGATTAACTCTTCATCAGTTGCATTTGCTAGGGCTTTATGTTTAACACCATCAGGAGGTTTAACCATTTCACTTAATGACAAACCATAACCCTCATCCTTAATAATAGAATCACCAATATGCATATGGCCATTGATAAATGAGGGGCACACAATAGCGCCATCTACATCAATGATTTTACCCTCTTTTGCATCTTTTTTTATTTCAATGATTTTACCATCATCTACAACGATGTTTTCCTTTGATGGAGTTAAATTTTGACCTTTTAAAATGGTTCCGTTTGTTATAGTAAACATTATTGTAGAATCTAATTTTTTTTATTAAAATAATTTTTCATTAACTTTATTAAATTTAAAAAAATAATATTAAACAAACATAATTAACATTTTTACACAATTCAATACCTGATTTTTTTAAAATAATGGAGATGATTTTTATTAACTCTCAAGAAATAAGATACTTCTATAGGAACATTGTAAAAACAGGCGATGTATATAGAGTTAAACATAATAATAAAGATTATGGAGAGTTTAGAAAATTATCTGATGCGTTATATGAGAGAGACGCACTATTCTTTTGTAATTTTGACTATGACTTGCTTGTTGAATGTGACCTTGAAAACAAGTATGAACATATGGAATTGCCCCCATTTCCTGAAAGGCGTCCAAAAGGACGTATTAAAGGAACAAAGATAAATAAACAAGAAAGAGAAGGAGAAATTCTTTTTGACCATAAAAAAAGAGGTTTTTATATTAAGAGAATGGACGATATAATCGGTTATTATGACACAATGACTGAAGCATTCTACTATAAGAAACTCTTGATGGATAATGACTGGGACAAAAGTGTCTTGAAAAGAAATATTTCCGAGAAAATTGAAGTCAATATTGTTATTGATCAAAACAAAGAATATAAAGTTCAACTTAACTTCTGTCCTAAGTGTAAAAGCAGGTTGAAAATTGGAGCTGAAGACTGTCCTTCCTGTGGTATTAATATTAAAGACTATTTATACAATAATTAAAAAAAAGAAGATTTTGTAGATGAATAAACATCTACAAAGATAGAGAATGATTATTCTCCATCAGTATATTCATTTAAAGATTTTACATTCATTTCACTATTTTGAACTGCAGCAATTGCGTTTAATGCTGCTCTTGCACCTGCTAAAGTGGTAACATAAGGTATGCCTAGTTCAATAGCTAATCTTCTGATTATGTAACCGTCTTTTGCAGACTGTTTACCTTCAGAAGTGTTAATGATTAAATCGATTTCTTTGTTTAAAATTGCATCCCTAATGTTAGGAGATCCTTGTGATACTTTTTTGATTATTTCGATATCCTCCAAACCAGCGGCCTGACCGGTACCATTAGTTGCAGCAATATCAAATCCTAAATTAGCTGCTTTTTCTGCAATTGGTCTGATTTTTTTCCTATCTTGTTCTTTAACAGTTAAGAATATTTTACCTTCTTTAGGCAATTCCATTCCTGCTGAAAGTTGTGATTTGTAAAATGCCATTCCAAAGTTTTCATCAATACCAATACTTTCACCAGTAGATTTCATTTCTGGACCTAAAATAGTATCTGACTCTGGTAATTTTAAGAATGGGAATACAGACTCTTTTATAGCAACATGATCAATTTTTATTTCTTTAGTTAAGCCAAAGTCTTTTAGTTTAGCTCCTTGCATAATCCAGGTTGCTACCTTTGCAAGAGGTACACCAATAGCTTTACTTACAAATGGAACTGTTCTACTTGCACGTGGATTTGCTTCAATAATGTAGACCATTTCCTCATCAAGTTTAACAGCATATTGAATATTCATTAAACCTTTAACATCCAATTCTAAAGCCAATTTAGTGGAGTTTTCACGAATGGTATCTAAAATATGTGCTGGAATTGTTTGAGGAGGTATTACACATGCAGAGTCTCCTGAGTGAACACCTGCTTCTTCGATGTGTTCCATGATACCTGCAATGAATACATCTTCACCATCACATAAAATATCAACATCAAGTTCAATAGCATCTTCTAAGAATTTATCTACCAAAATTGGATGGTCCGGTGAAACTTTTACAGCTTCTTTCATATATTCTTCAAGTTCATTAGTATCATAAACAATTTCCATTGCTCTTCCACCAATTACATATGATGGACGAACGAGTACTGGGAATGTGATTCTCTCAGCAATTTCTTTTGCCTCATCAAAAGAATTAGCTGTTCCATACGGTGCTTGATGAATGTGTAATTTTTCTAAAAGCTCAGCGAATAATTCCCTGTCTTCTACCCTATCAATACTTTCATATGGAGTACCTAAGATTTTTACACCTGCATTAGCTAACGGCACTGCTAGATTAATTGATGTTTGACCACCAAATTGCACAATGACACCATCAGGTTTTTCTTGCTCAATAACACCCATTACATCTTCAAATGTTAATGGTTCAAAGAACAGTTTATCTGAAATATCGTAATCTGTACTTACAGTTTCTGGGTTGTTGTTGATTAAAATTGTTTCAATACCTTCTTCTTTTAAAGCAAGAGAAGAGTGTACACAACAGTAATCAAATTCAATACCTTGACCAATTCTAATTGGACCTGCACCAAGAATAACAACTTTCTTTTTATTGGTAGAAACCAATTCATTACCTGTATCATAGCTACTGTAGTAGTATGGAGTTTTTGCTTCAAACTCTGCAGCACATGTATCTACCATTTTATATGATTGTTTGATATTGTATCTTGAAAGTAAGTTTCTGATGTATTCTTCAGTTTGACCAGATAACTTAGCTAATCTTTTATTAGAACAACCTAATTGTTTTGCTTTTCTTAAGAATACTTCATCATCTAATTTCTCAGCGGTAACTTCATTTTCAAAGTTAACTATATTTCTGATTTTGTATAAGAAGAAATTATCAATATTTGTGATTTCCCTGATTTTATCGATATCCATTCCATCTTTAATTGCTGAATAGATTTGGAAGTAAATTAAATCTGTTGGATTTGCAAGATCCTCTTCAGACCATTCAACATATTCAAATCCGTCAAAGCCCATATCAAGAGATCTTAATGCTTTTTGGAATGCTTCTTCAAAAGTTCTTCCAATAGCCATTACTTCTCCTGTTGCTTTCATTTGAACTCCTACTTGGCGGCTAATGCCTTTAAATTTATCAAATGGCCATCTTGGGATTTTAATAACTACATAATCAATAGCCGGTTCAAAGGATGCAGGAGTTTCTTTGGTAATGTCGTTTTTAATTTCATCTAAAGTCAATCCTAGTGCAACCGTTGATGAGATTTTTGCAATTGGATAACCTGTTGCTTTTGAAGCGAGTGCACTACTTCTTGATACACGAGGATTTACTTCAATAACTTTATATTCATCAGTTTCAGGGTTTAGAGCAAATTGGATATTACATCCTCCTCTAATTCCTAATGCTCTTATAATTTTAATTGATGCATCACGCATTTTTTGGATGGTTTCATCGCATAAGTTTTGAATTGGAGCTACAACAACACTGTCTCCAGTGTGGATTCCCATAGGATCTATGTTTTCCATGGTACATACAATGATACAAGTGTCTTCCTTATCCCTCATTACTTCAAATTCTATTTCTTTCCATCCTAAAACTGATTCGTCAATGAGAACTTGGTTAATGAAACTCATATCCAATCCATGATTTGCAATTTCAATTAATTCCTCTTCATCATGTGCAATTCCCCCACCAGTTCCACCTAATGTGAATGCTGGTCTGACAATTACAGGATAACCAATGTCTTTTACAGCTTCAAGTGCTTCATCTACACTATTGACAGCATGACATTTTGGAATTTCCTCGTCAATCTCTTCCATTAAATTTGCAAATAAATCTCTGTCTTCTACATCTTTAATAGTTTGAACATCAGAACCTATAACCTTTATTCCTTCAAGTAAACCTAAATCTCCAAGACCTGTTGCAATATTTAATCCGGTTTGTCCACCCATGGTTGGTAAAATAGCATCAATATCTTCTTCTTCAATAATTTTTGCAACAATTTCTGGTGTTAATGGTTCAGTATAAACAGTATCAGCCATTCCTAAGTCTGTTTGAATTGTAGCCGGATTACTGTTAACAAGAACTGTTTCAATACCTTCCTCTCTTAGTGATTTACAAGCTTGAGAACCTGAATAATCGAACTCCGCAGCTTGTCCGATTTGAATAGGTCCGGAACCAATAATTAATACTTTTTTAATATCCTTATCAACTGGCATAAATAATCCTCATTAATTTTTTTAATAATCATCCATCATCTGATTAAACTCGTCGAAAATACTTCTTGTATCGTTTGGACCAGGACCCGCTTCAGGGTGGTACTGAATACATTTTAAAGGTAATTCCTTGTGAGAAATACCTTCTGGAGTTCCATCGTTTAAGTTAACTTGAGCTAATTCTAAGTCTGTTTCTTTTAGGGATTCCTTATCAATTGTAAATCCATGATTTTGTGAAGTGATAAATACTTTTCCAGTAGCTAAGTCTTTAACTGGTTGGTTTTCTCCACGGTGCCCAAATTTCATTTTATATGATCTTGCACCAAAGGATTTAGCAATTAACTGTTGACCCATACATATACCAAAGATTGGTAATCTGTTAAATAATTTTTTCATGGTTTCAATAGTCTCAGTTACCCTATCCGGATTTCCAGGACCTGAAGTTATCATCAATCCAGAAGGAGAGTAATCTAAAACAGTTTTATAATCAGTATCATAAGGGAATAAAACTACACCAATATCCCTTTCTAAAAATGAGTTAATAATATTCTTTTTAACACCACAATCGATTAAAGCAACTTTTTTATCAGCATCTTCATTGAATACTTTGATTTCTTTTGTAGATACTAAAGGTACAACATCAATTTCTTCAATACTTGGTTGGCTGCGCGCCATTTCAAGTAATTTATCGTCATCAACATCTTCAGTTGTTATTGCTGCTTTAAGTGAACCTCTTTCACGAATTTTGAGTGTTAAATCACGAGTATCAATTCCACTAATTCCGGGAGTTTCAAACTCTTTTAAGAATTCGTCCAAAGTTTTTTGAGGTCCGAAATTGGAAACTTCACGACAAACTTCACGACAAACAAATCCTTCAACTTGGATCTTATCAGATTGATACCACTTCTCACTTACCCCATGATTTCCTTCTAATGGATAAGTAGACATTAAGATTTCTCCTTTAAAAGACGGATCTGTTAAAGATTCAGTGTAACCACCCATACCTGTGGAAAAAACAAGTTCTCCCAATTTGGTGGTTTCATGACCAAAAGCTTCGCCTTTTAAGATTGTTCCATCTTCCAAAGCTAATTTTGCTATTTTTACCATTAAATCACCATTATAAAAAAATATAATCTCTATCTTTAATATATATGATTTTACTTATTATTAAATTATTGTTTTTTAGATAATTATTAAAAAATAAAGGAAACATTGCCAATATTTGAATGTTTTTAACAATGAAACATAAATTAATATTCGATTAACTACAAAATATCACTAATTAAATCAGAAGAGAAAATACAATGGCCAAAGAACTAGAAGATTCAGTTAAAAAACATTTGAATGCAAAAGATTTTGCCAAATTTAAAAAGTTAATCAAGGAAAACAAGATTTATGATGTTCCAGACACATTAACCGGAGAATTGAGGCCTTATCAAAAAATTGGCTATTCATGGCTGGTTCAAAACATCAGATTTGGATTCGGCAGCATATTGGCCGATGATATGGGTCTTGGAAAAACAATACAGATATTATCTGCAATCCTTTATTATAAAGAGAAAAATCTTCTTGAAGACAAAACAGCATTAATCATTGTTCCACCAACATTAATATCCAATTGGGAAAATGAGATTAAAAAATTCACACCTGATTTAACATATTTCATTTATCATGGCTCCAACAGAACCTTTCCACTGGAGACCTATGACATCATATTAACTTCATATGGCGTTGTCAGACTTGATTTGGACATGTTTGTTGACCAAAGATGGTTTTTATGCATTATTGATGAAGCTCAAAATATCAAAAATCCAAATACGGAACAAACAAAAGCCATTAAAAGCGTTGATGCAAGATCCAAAGTCGCATTGACAGGTACGCCAATTGAAAATAAATTAATGGATTACTGGTCAATATTTGATTTTGTAAATAAGGGGTATCTGTCAACGAAAGATGATTTTAAAAGGCAATATGTCATGCCAATAGAAAAATTGGAAGATGAAGAGACCTTACAGGATTTAAGGACAATTGCCAAGCCATTTGTTTTAAGGCGTTTGAAAACTGATGACGATATTAAAAAGGAACTGCCTGAGAAATTCATCAATGACATCTACTGCACATTGACCAAAAAGCAGATTAGATTATACAATGCCATCCTGGAAGAGATATTCTTTGACATTGAAAACTCAAAGGGAATACAGAGAAAAGGAATAATCCTTAAAATTTTAACTGCCCTGAAACAAACCTGCAATCACCCCGCACAATTTTTAGATATCAAAAATCCAAAAATCAGCGAATCCGGGAAAATGGAACTTCTGGTGGACATATTGTCAAATATTTTAGATGCCGATGAAAAGGTTTTGATATTTACACAATATGTGGAAATGGGCAAACTTATCCAGAAACTAATTTCCAAGAAATTCAAACGGGAAGTGCTGTTTTTGCATGGATCACAATCCCGACAGGAAAAAACAAACGTTATTGACACATTTCAGGAGAATGAAGATTATAAGATTTTAGTGGCTACCCTTAAAACCGGAGGAACAGGTTTAAATTTGACAGCCGCTCAAAATGTTATCCATTATGACCTGTGGTGGAATCCTGCAGTTGAAAATCAGGCCACCGATAGGGTGCATAGGATAGGTCAAGAAAATGATGTTATGGTTTATCGGTTCATTACAAAGGGAACCCTTGAAGAAACAATTGATGCAATAAGCAAACATAAAACAGATTTGGCAAGCAAATCAATTAGCAACGATGAAACCTTCCTGACCGAAATGACTAATGAAGAATTAAAAGAAGTGTTGAAATTAAGGTTATGACCTTAAAATTTCATGCTGAAGTTAAGGCTTCTTGAAGAATGTGTTAAAGCACCGATTGAGATGATATCTACTCCCAATTCGGCATAATCGATAATTGTATCCTCAGTTATTCCACCGGACACCTCAATTAATGAATTTTGACGGATGTTTAACTCATTCAGCTTGTCAATAACCTCACCAACTTCATCTGGAGACATATTATCAAGCATCACAATATCTGCACCATTTTTTACACATTCAATTGCATCATCCAATGTTTCTACTTCAATTTCAATTTTTTTAGAAAAACTAGTTTTTGCTTTAGCTTTTAGAAGAGCATCCAGAGGATTTTCACATGTGGCAATATGATTGTCCTTGATTAAAACCATGTCGTCCAAACTAAAGCGATGAGTATCTGCCCCTCCGACTTGTAGTGCATATTTATCAAATTTGGCGATTGCAGGTGAAGTTTTGCGTGTTCCAGCAACTCTCACATCATAATCCTTAACAATATTAACATAGTGATTGGCTGCACTGGCTACCCCGCTCATTCTCATGGATAAATTCAAAACTGTCCTCTCCAAAAGCAGAATTGTCCTTGCATCGCCTGTAACAGACATTAACAAATCATTTTTAGATATTGAAGAACCATCCTTTAGCCAGAAGTTAACTTTAATACCGTACTCTTCAAATACTTCTCTAATTATATCCATCCCTGCTAAAATTCCATTATCTTTTGAAATTATTTGAGCAGATATTTCCAAATCTTTTTCAACAACAGCATTTGAAGTTATATCACCGAATCCTTCATCTTCGGCTAACATGTATTCTATAATTTTATCCAAAAAATCACCTAAACTTTAATAATTAATTAAATATATATTTATTCTATAATATAATTATAAGTGATTCTATGGAAATAATATTTTTAGGAACCTCCTCTGCAGTTCATTCAAAAGAGAGAAATCAAGTTTCAATTGCCATAAAAGCATTTGGAAAAGTGATGTTATTTGATTGCGGAGAAGGAACTCAAAGACAAATGCTTCACACAAAAGTAAGCCCTATGAAAATATCCGAGATATTTATCACACATTTTCATGGCGATCATATTTTAGGTCTTCCAGGACTCATACAATCACTAGGACTACATGGCAGAGAAGAAAAACTAACAATATATGGCCCTAAAGGATTGCATAAAGTTAGAAATGCAATATTAAACTTCGGTTATTGTAAATATGAATATCCTCTCGAATTCATTGAAATAGAACCCGGAATCATTGAAGAAACTGAAGAATATATTATCAGATGCCAATCAGTCAGACATAATGTTCCAGCTCTTGCATATTCAATTGAAGAAAAGAAAAAACCAAGGTTTTTGAGAGAAAAGGCTATTGAATTGGGAGTTCCCGTAGGTCCACTTTTCGGTAAATTGCACAATGGGCAGGAAGTTGAAATTGATGGACGAATCATAAAGCCGGAACAAGTTCTTGGAGAACCTAGAAAAGGAATTAAAATCACATATTCCGGAGACACCCGCCCTTGTGAAGAAATAATTGACCTTGCAAAAGACAGTACACTTCTAATCCATGAATCAACATTTACCCATCAAGATGAAGAAAATGCAGAAGAGCATGGACATTCAACAGCGGCTGATGCGGCATATGTTGCAAAACAATCAAATTGTAAAGAATTAATATTAACCCACATCAGCACACGTTATAATGGAGAATTTTATAAAATTCTATTGAATGAAGCACGAGAAATTTTTGAAAATACTAAAATCGCTTACGATTTAATGGAAATTGAACTTAAATGATACTATGGACATCTTAACAAAAGTTACCAGTGATATAACAATTTTGATTTACATATTAATTATTATCATTGTAACTGCAATCGTGTCAAAACTTATAACAAAATTGATGGAAAGAAGCGAACGATCTCATCATGATTTGACCGCATCATACCTTGTAAAAGACATTTTAACTTACTCAATATATTTTGTTTCATTAATGTATATTTTTAGGCTCTTTGGAATAAGTCTTACAGGAACATTATTGAGTTTAGGTATTGTAGGTATTGCAGTGAGTTTTGCAGCTCAAGACATTATTTCCAATTTATTTTCAGGAATCATATTAATACTTGGTAAAAGTATTAAAGTTGGAGATACGGTCGAAATAGATGGGCATAAAGGAACTGTTGAGCGTGTTTCCCTTAGGTCAACAATTATCGTTGATGACATAGGTGTAAGAAACCATGTTCCAAACTCCACATTAACAAATAATCCATATTTAGAATTTAACTCTAAGGAACTACGTCGGGTTGATATTATTGCCGGACTGCCTTTGAATATTGATGTTGAAGAATTTAAAGAATATATCATTAAGAAAATTCTAACTTATGATGTAATAGCTGAGTCCCCCGAACCCAATGTTTTTGCAAAGGAAACCAGCTTTAAACAAGTCAAAGTTAAAGTATCCTTTTGGGTAAAAGATATTGATGATGAAAACAGACATAAACTAATAATTGATAATAAGGAGAAATATCAAGTAGTAATCGCTAACGATATTAGAAAATATTTAATTATGAGAGGTGAACAAAATGAGTAAATCCATTCAAGAAGAAATTGTAAAACTAAAAGACGAAAAAAATGCAATAATACTTGCGCACAACTACCAACCCAAAGAAATTCAAGAAATTGCCGATTTTCTTGGAGATTCATTGGAATTATGTATTAAAGCCTCTGAAATTGATGATAAAGATTTAGTTATCTTCTGTGGTGTTGATTTCATGGCTGAAACTGCTTTTATCCTAAATCCGGATAAAAAAATTGTAATTCCAACAATGGAAGCAGA
>JAEIGA010016270.1_pt1 | contig 11322 bp, 16 predicted proteins | sample 9270691 | NCBI WGS metagenome assembly JAEIGA01 (sample SAMN17057246, study PRJNA624740) | gut metagenome | biome: biome; isolation source: fecal sample | host: Bos grunniens | place: China: Xizang | collected 2019
AAGCGGACTGCTCTCAAACAGCGTCGGGTTCGTCAGCGTGCCGTTATTAGCCACCGATACTACAGTCTCGCCTGATGTAAGGAAGCGTTGGGGCTTGCAGTCGAAAACGATGTTGAAGGTCGATGCGGTGTTGTATTCTATCGGCTTGATTTCAAGCCCGCTGACATATGCAGCCATCCTGTATTCGTCAGTATGGAATGTATCGGTAAGGCGCTGGTATCCTTTTTGCGAGCATATCGCGTTCCTGAAGTCGGACAGGTTCTGCGCGAACGTCGCCAGGTCCGTCTCGTAATTAAACGCTGAATAAGTCACTTCAATATTTTCAAAGCGGCCTTTGTCGAGGGCAAAAGCACCGTTGCGCCCCGGGATGCTTATCATTTCCACATCACGCTTCGGCGCGTTGAACGTGCCCTCGCCGCCAATATAAATGCCATAGTCGGCAGAGTCGACCCCGCCGAAAACGATGCTGTTTTGCATTACTGCCATGCCAGCCTCCTGTTATTTGTCTCTTTTATGAGCACCCGCTTTACTTCCTCCGCTATCTGCCTCGGGTCTTTGTCCGAGCCGTTAACATAAATATTTATGGTGTTGCCGCCCTGCATGTTATTCGCTATCTCGTCCATTTTCTTCCAGAACGGATCGAGTGGAAGTATAGCCTCGGGACCGGCTTCGCCTACACCGATGCCGCCAAGCACCGTTGCCCCGTCAAAAATACCGCCCTGCGCATACCAACTAACTGATAGCTTCGGCACACTTGGAGGATTGAGCGACAGTTTTCCGCTTATCGACAAGTGTGGCAGTTTTAGCCCGCTCAAAAGATTCCCGACCTTTATCGGGAAGAAGCCTTTTATCTTGTTTACGACCGCCTGAAATTTTTCGCGGATCTGATTTATCGGTTGCATGAATCTGTCGCGGATGCCGGCAGCCGCTGCTGCGACCTTGCCCCATAATGCCGAGCCGAGACCGGTTACGATGGCAAGACCGATCCTGCCGATAGCAGCCACTATCTTCGGAAGGTTTGTGATAAATGAAGTCGCGAGCTGTCCTATTAGTTTTGCGCCCGCAGCAATCACCTTCGGAATGTTGGTTGTCAGCCATGCTGAAATCACAGACCCTGACAGCCCGTCCGCCACGCTTGTCAGCTTTGACGCGAGGCCGGTCATCATCGAGATAAGATTCGACACCAACAGCGGGATCCCTGTTCCGATGAAACCCGCTATCGCGACCGGCAGCGATGTAAAGAACGTCCCGAGCATTGGCAACAGATTTCCAAACAGGAATGTCGATGCTGTTGTCAGCAGGTTAGTCATTGACTGGCCAACATTTTCACCGAGCGCAAGCGATCCGAGGAAATCCTGGTAGGCAGCCTTCATCGCACCAAGAGATCCGGAGAACGTTTCGCTTGACTCTCTTGCAAAGTTGTTTGCGTACTGCGATGTTCTGTCCATAAACATCTGCATCGCAAGCTCGGCCTTCTCCGCATTGCTTGCCGTGTTCCACTTGAAATTCAGCCCCTTCTCGAGCGCATATGCCTCAAGCGTGGTCGCGTTCATGGCTACGCCGAGATTGTCCATCATCGTAAAATTGCCCTTTGCGGCACCTGCTATGGACTCCATTGCCATGCTTGTGTCGAGCCCCATTACGGACGCAACATCGGCCGCTCTTTGCATCGCCTTTGTTGTAAGGTCGAGCGACTTCTGCTGTGAGAGTCCTGAGCCCTGAAAGAGCGACCCCATTTTATTTGCTGTCGCATAATAGTCCGATGCGGAGAGCCCCATGTTTTTATACGCCTGCTCCGCCTGTTTTTCGAGCGTGCCGTATAACTTGTCTCCGAATACGGCGTATGCGCCGCCGATGTTCTGCTCGAGCTCTGCGCCTTGTGCGAGTGCCGCCTTTGCGGTCTTTGCGACCACCGTGCCGATGCCGGCTGCGATGATTGCCTTTTTCGCAAACGCACCTATTTTCCCGCCGACAGCCGTGCCCGCCGACTCAGCCTCGCCGCCAAGCACGTTTGTTATCGACCCCTTTATGCCTTGAGCGGATGGCACTATCTGCACATATGCCGTGCCGAGTGTTGTTCCCGCCATTTTATTCTCCTCTGATTCGTTTTAATGCGGCTTCAAAGTCATCCGCCGTCTTGAAGCCCTTTGTTTTTTCCTTTGTCTCGCCTTGTATGGCCTCTGTGAACAAGAACGCCTTTTTGCTGTCCTTACTGAAACCTGCACGCAGCAGCGCGAGATTATCGGCTATCGCGGCGAGTATCATGGTCTCAAGGTCGACTGGAGTCCCAGCAATCTTGAGTTTTATTCGCGAGTTATCCCTCAAACCAGCAGACAAGGTCGCCACCAGCTGAACCGGGAGCGACCTGTAATCATAAACGTGATACGTTTCGGCAAGGTCGCAAATCAATGCGGCCTCGTCTATCTCCATCATGCTGGCGAGGGTTATAAGTTTTTTAATTCGTTGATGGACTCCATCAGCTCAGTCAGCGCGTTTATCATCTTGTCTGCCGGCGTCACTCCGTCGACTTCGAGATGCTTTGCAAGTTTGTCGACCTCTTCATCGCCGCCGAGCAACTTCTCGGCCACGTCCACTATCAAGCCCGCGTCGCCTTTGTCGATCTTGCGGAGCATTGTGAGAAAGCCCCAGTCATTGAGGCAATTCTCATTGACCTGAACCTCATATCCATCATTTAGCTGCGCCTTCATATTTCACCTCTTTCAAATTGTCAGCCGTTAAGTGGTTGACTGTTTGAGATATTCATAGTGCGTGTTTCCGCTTGTGTCAGGAACTGCCGTGATGGTTATCTCATAGCCAACAGCGTCTGAGTCGGTGTATGAGATGTCGCCTATCTCGGAGATCTTGCCCTTCGGGATAACTATTCGCTTCACGGTGTTGCTGTTCATCACCATATCGATAGCCCATACGCCCTCTTCCGGCTCTTTTGAGTTTGCCGTTACGGTGAGGCCGCTTGTTCCCGAGAGCGTGCCTGTGACGTTTGTGCTGCCATATACCGCCTTCAGGACTTCAATATTCAGAACCTCGATGAGAGTGAGCTGGAATGTATCTTCCTTCTCTTCCTGAATGGTCAGAACCGTATCTCCGCCCCATGCCTTGATGCTGGTCGATGATGGCGAATTAGAGTTTACAAGTCCGTCCTCGCTGCAGTATCCGAGCGCCTTGAAAGCCGCTGCAAGCGTTGATGTCGCATCGGTCGGGGCTGTTGTCCCGGAGACAGCTCTGTACACAGCGCCGGAGATTTTCGGCTTTCCTGCGCTGACATAACTTGCTGTATTTGCCATTTAGTTTCCTCCTAATAGTGAGTAATTAAATACACGGCCTGCCAGCGGTATTGCTTTGTAGCCGTGTTAGTGAAGTTGTAATCTGTTTCAAGCTCGACGCGCGTTATCTCGTCGAGTCCAGCGAAGTCGACCATCGCCGCTTTGACTTCTTCATTAAGGACCATCGCGTTATAAAGCGAATCGCCGTATGACTGTATTGCGAACGTGGTCGTTATTATGTGGTTGGTGCGGCTGCTCCCCGTCTGGTCTATCAGTACATAGCCTGTTAACTGTTCAGGAGCTTCCATCACAACCGGAACGTTCAGATTCGTGTCGAGATAATCAAGAAGTGTCTTTGCTATCATTAGCCGCCTCCTAATGCCTTGAGCAAGGTGTTATTGTCGTAATTGTCCTTGCGGGCCTCATATGTCTCGGCGTGAACAGATGCGTTTACACGGTTGCGCCCTGTGTAAGTCGTGACCTCGTAACCCTCACCCGCTCTGCCGCGCACCCCGTCCGCATAATTGCGGCATATGCTCGCCATCTCCTGCGACTTGAGGAGCTCCCTGACGCCCGCACGGTTCAGCTTAAAATCAACCTTGCTCATATCTTTCGACCCTTACCTTTTTGTTCCAGCCGAGCGGTATCAGCCATTCAATGCCTTCCTCGGGCATCTCGATGATTCTCCAGTCCTGACCGAAAAAGCTGACCTTCTTGCCGGAAATCCATTCATGCGTATCACCCTTCGGTATCGCCATGACATATTCGCCCTTGCGTCCGTCCAGGCTGAATTGCTCAAGGACCTCGACCATAGACGATGGAGCAACAAGCACGTTATCCACCGATACAGCCGTTTCCGTATAGATCGGCTTATTCAGTGCATCCGTTCCCGTTTGCGTCCTGTCGTACAGTGTGACCGTTATGCCCCTCATATCACGACCTCCGTCGGAACAAGCTCCTCGGTCGGGCTGTATGACCCGATGCTGTTACCGCACCCGAGCAGTCTCTTCTCAAGTTTGCCGAGATAAAGCTCGCCCGCAGATCCGGCGCCTATAGTCCAGCTCTGCGAATACCCCAGCGCCGACATGCTGCCCTGAGTCGCGCCCATTGGTATGCCCGCATCGGTGCCGTCTCCGATCGCCCTTGTCACTATACGGACTGACACAAGGTTCTTGACCGCTGTATCTGCATCCGCGTTGTATGCATCGATAATGACTGCGGCATCATCCAACAAGCTCAAACAGACACCCTGTTCTGCCGCCGACATCTGCCTCGTTAACCGAGCTTGAACGTCGCTTATTGTTGCATATGCCATACCGCCACCTCACTTTGTTTTCTTCGCTGTTTTCTTGCTCTTCGGCTTCTCTTTGGGTTTAGGTGTGTCGGCCAGCTTGTGACCAGCCGACACATATTCTTCTACCCTGTCCTCAGAGACATACATTTCGTTGCCGAAAAGCGCATTTATCATTTTGACCATAATGCTGTCTCCTTTATTCATACTGATAGCCTTTTATCTGATGTCCGCATTTGACACGCGGGTCCGCCCATATCTGATAGCCTCGACCTATCGCCTCAAGGCAGAAGTAATAGTCCTCGGACAAGATTTTACGGTCCTCGTATTCCAAATATTTAAAATACGGGTAGTTCATATAGGTGAACACTTCGGTCTTAACGAGCGCACACGCAAAGCCTCCGACCTGTATTCCTATGCGCTCCGTCCCCTGAAGGTCGTCAGCCGTAAGACACGGCCTCAGTTCGGGAGACTGCGCACGGCAGAGCGGATATTCTTTCTTTTTCGTGTTCTTCTTCGGGCAGCAGCCCATCACGATGTCGGCCTCGGGGTCGAGCAGATTTTTGAGCGCGTCCTTCGGGACGACCGTGTCGCTGTCGATCATAAGCACATAGTCATATCCGCCCGCGACAGACCAGTCTGCAATATTGTTCCTCGCCCTTGCGCAGTCGTGTCCCGCAAACATTTTGAGGTCACACTGATGACCGCACTTGTCGAGGTCATATATCGCCTGAAAGACCTCATTTTGTATGTGCTCGAATGTTGGCACCGCTATCAGTATTTTCATATGTATCTCCTATTAGGATGCGCTTGAAGAACTTGAAGAACCGCCGGATGCAGCTACAGTCAGCTTGTTGAAGCAGTCAGTATCAGCGCGGAAACCGATCTCGATCTCTGCTCTGACAGCAAACATGTTCTGTTGGAACAGATTGATGGTCGTGCTTGCGTTCACATAAAGCGAAGCGTCTGCGCTGTAGTCGATCTTGATGCCTTCAACTGTTCCGTAGAGAGCCTGTGACCAGTCGCCAGCTACGCCTACGACGTTAGGGCTGCCGGATACATAAGCGCCCTTGCTGAGCACGGTCTTTGCGCCGAGTACAACAGGAACAGCGCCCTCGGATACATTGTTGATGAACAGCGGTCTGCCATCGTTATCTGTTGCAGCAAGGAGTGTGCTCTTGCCCTGTGGGCTCAGTGCGATACCATCCATTACGCCGCCGTGTGCAGCGATATCAGCGTCAGCAGCTACGATGCCGGCGTAAGTATATGTGCTTCCGATGTTCTGTGCCGTGCAGCTTGCGAATGTGTCGAAGTTGTCTCCAGGAGCGTCGCCGCTGCCGAATACTGTTGCATCGAACTTCTGTGCAAGTGCTCTTGGAAGTCTGCGAACGAGCTCATCATACAGAGCGGATGCATCACGTCTGAACTCGTTTGAGAATGGAACGATGACGGCGAGCTTGTATGCGCTCATCAGCTTGTGCGAAAGACCTGGATTCGATACCGGCTTCATTCCTGTTTCGGAAACCCATGACGCTGCCGGATCTGATGTGATGACCGGGATCTCCACGCCTTTACCCGGGAGCTCGATCTGTCTTGCCAGCTGCATAACAGCCGACTCTGTCTGCATTTTTGCAAGTATCTCTCTGCTCATATCTGCAGGGAGTGTGATGTTTGTTCTGTTGGTAGGTGTACCAGCCATTGTTAATCCTCCATGTTAAATCTGTGAGTTTAGCCATTCTGCGAACTGTTCGCGGGCCGGCTTTGTTGATATAGGGTCTCCACCGTCCGGGACTTTCGGATACCCTGAACCTGTTTTTTCTGCCCACGCAAGAAGGTCTGCGGCCTGTGATTCACACTCTTCGGCTGTTGCGCCCGTGAGAAGTCTTGCCGGGATTCCTTTTGCGTTTGCGACCTCTTCGCGCATGACTCTGATGGCTTCGGCCTGCTTGAGCGCGTCAAGTTCAGCTTGCAGACTGCTTGCCCTCTCTGTGGCCTTCTGCAGCTCGGACTTGCCCGCCTCGACCTGTTCGTCGAACTTTGCCGCTTTCTGTTTTAGTTCGTCATAGTCAGCGTATTTCGCGACTCGTTTTGCAACGATGCGATTTACATCGTCCTGAGTGAACGTCTGCGGCTGTGCTGCGGTCGTTTCTGCGTTCTGAGTAGTAGTTTCCTGACTTATCTGGATGCCAGTCTCCATTGTGTACCTCCTTAGAGTGAACCTCGTTTTAACGGCACGAGTTGCCAATAAAAAGACGCCCTTTCAGGCGTCGGCTTACCTTATTTCGTTTTCGATTAGTTCTATGTCCTCCGCGTAATCTACGTCGCAGGTGTAATCGTTTATCGTCGTATAATTGCCGTAATCAATATGGTTCAGCGGCGTTGCCTTTATGACTTGCCACAGTTCCCACATTATAGGGTGCCTGTTAAACAGCCCCATATCGGCGTATTGCTTTGTAATACAGATGGCGTGCTTCAGATGTTCCGTGTTTACGACCTTGAGCGCGAACGGTTCCGCCCACGGCTTGATGTATTCAGGTGCGAACGGAGGCGATGATGCGAAGAACTCGATATCGTCTGTCTCCGTTTCGATTATGGTCCTTATCGCCTCGGGCGAGTAAACCACATCGCCGAATAAATAGCACGTTGGCTCTTCCGTGGGATAAAACGCATCCGTCCATCTCCCGTTGTTTCTGCTGCCATAGCCCACATACCGATTGTTATGTTTTAGTACCGGCACGCCAAATTGCTCAAAAATCGTATTGTTTGAGCTTATAGCGATATCCCCTATGCCGTTCTCCTTTAATAGCCGTATCGTTCTCGCGACAATCGGCTCGCCGTTTATCGGAAACAGCTGCCGCGGCGTCTCCCATTTCTCGTAGGTGCCGCCGCACATTATGATATATTTCATACGTTGACCTCTTCGGCAGCGGAGCTGTTTCGTTCGATTCTTTTGGCGTATGCGCTCCGCTTCTGCTCGTTAATGATTTCCTTATTCCCTGCGTAGAACTTGCGGCGCATCTCGTTTAAGGCTTCGTGATTGCGGCCCTTTGCACTGCGTCCCGACATCCTGATAATGCTCTCGGCATCATACTCGCCGTCGGTCAAATCCTTTATCATGTCATTGAGCGCGTTCGGATCATAGCCGGGAACCTCAAGGTCTCCCTTGTGGTCGATGGCATATGTACAATCGCAATTAGCATGTATGTGTTCTGCATGTCCGCCTTTCAGCGTCAGCTTGCCGGCCTTTTGCCACCCCAGCCCCGCAAGCGTCAGACAGTATGCACATGTATCACCATGAGCCACCCAGGCAAACCACGCATCATCACGCTTTGCGTTTTCGAGCATTGTATCTGCTCCCGCTTGTTTTGTGAGTCTGCCCACCGCGTCCGCGACGATTTCGAGATTGTCGGATTTTAACGTACCCTTCACGGCTTTCGCTGTCTCTTCTATCGTTGCTGTCGGAGCGGGTACTGCCGGAGGAACATTCGCCCCTTGAAGTTTTGTGATTGCGTCGTACATTTCGCAAGCCGCCGCACCCGCGCCCTCGCCATATTTCGTGGCAAGCGCATATGCGTAATCAATCAGCGCATTCTCGTATTCCTCGCGGGTTATCACGCCAGCCTTGAATGCCGTTTCATAGCTTGTGGCGAACGACAGCATTTCCCTCGACGCCCTTTCATTCAGTCTCCGTAAAATGCCGATATAATTGTTCCACGCGCTCCTTTTGATTCGTGCCATTATTCGCCACCGATCTCACCGAGGACCGCAAGCCCCCGCTCTCTCTGCTCCTGCGCTTTGATGCGTCTGATGTCTGCCTGGTCGAAGCCTATCATCTCAAGGAAAGTGTCTGTATTCGCAAACTCAGGACGAGCCGACGCAATCTTTATGGCAGCGTCAGCCGTTACCGCTACAGATGGCATCGCCGGGTTCTTGAAGTGCGCGACGATATTCTTCTGTGTATCGGTCAGATTGTCGAGCGTCGTTCGGTTCGCGATAGCAATAGCCATCAATGCGATAGTCCTGAGAGCATCGCCGTTTCTCGCGTTCAGCTGTTCAGCCATAGATACCAGTGTCTGCGACTGTGCGAGTATCGCATCGGAGCTTGTCGGGTTTGCGTCATTCACAACACCCGTGTCCGTAACTGTCAGACCTGTCGCTGCAGAGAACTGTGTTGCAAGCATCCGCAGCATCTGAACGTGCGGCTCGATGTTGCCCTGCTGAAGCTGTCCGAATGTCGGCTTTTCGCCCGTCTCAGGATTGACCGTTGATGCGAGAATGTTGCCGACATACTGCATGAACTTCTGATTAACTACAGCATCATACTGGTCGTCCGTTATACCGAGCAGATATTTCTGCGGAGCGGTCGAGAACTCGAGGCCGATGGTCGCATTCGCAACCGTTCTGACATAGCCCTGAATAAGACGCCTTACCGGCTCCTTGATGCGCGACTGTCCGAACGGCTTTGCACTTGTCGGATTGTAGATTATCGGCTCCATGAGCGGCCTGCCCATTCTGTGAGCGTGCTTCTCGGCGTACCAGTCGCGGTCTGCCCTGCGGATGATCCATGTGGCATCGTCCGTATCCAGCCTTATCAGGGATGCCTCGCGCGAGTGGTTGTCTGATTTCAGCTCCGTATCGAGTATCGCCATGCCGTAAGCGATGCGGCACTTCGCGCCATCCCACACGGCTGCGGCCGAGCGTGTCGAGTGGAACCTGATGCGACAGCCGATGTCATCGTCCGCCGACAGCGTCGCAAATGAGCAGCCTATCATCAGCTCGTCACGGCACGCCTTCGGGTATTCTGCTATGAGATTATTGTTCTTGACGATCTCATTCAGCTCGTCGACCTCTTCGCCATTCTCGCCGACATACCCGTCGAACATCGAGCGCCCGGCAAGCACGTCGACGGTCTTTGCGCCCCACGCACAGCCTATTTCAAGACCACGCATACCTTGAGGCAGCGCGATACCGAGATTGACCTCGCCAAGCGTTATTTTGCCCTCGTAGTATTTTTCCTTGACCGCATTTTTCATGCTGGCGTATTCATACACCTTGATGAGATTTTTCAGCTTTTCAGCTGATTCCGTTTCAAGACCGATTATCTTGTCCGGGTGAATGTTTAGTACCATTTATCCTATCCTCATTACTTTTGCGGGGTTCCTCTTGCTGTTTTGCGCACCCCATAACGCAAGCGATGCCGCCTCAATAGGCGTTGAATTATCTCCACCGAAGCACCACCCGCCGCCGAGTGAGCGTTTTACCGATGTTATTGCGCTGTCGTTCAGCATCTCCTGCTGATGAAACCATGTGACCGATCTCTCGTTCAGCGCATTTGTGAGCGTGCCGGTCGCAGCAATCATGTCCTTTGTGGTTGGCCTGATGACGGAGCCTTTTATCCGCCATGTGTCCGCTATGCGTTCCACGAGGACGTCGACTCCGTTTCGCCCGTCTATTACCACGCAGCTTGCCTTCTTGTATCTATCATTGAGCCAATCGGCAAGCCAGCCGATGCCATGTCCCGTTGGTCTCAGTTCAATCAGTGATATCCTGGCAGGGCCGTTCTCGGGAATTACCGCGCCGCATAAGGCCACGGTCGACCCGTCCGCAGAGAACTTGATGCCATATGCGGTTTTGCCTTCGGGCTTCGGTTCGGTCGACTTGCAAGCCTCCCATGTATCTTTATCTATGGCATAGTCAAGGTCATGCTTCACAATAGGCGTCCAATACCCAAGCCGTTCACGGGCGAATGTGTCCGCAGGCATCTGCTCAAGTTCGCCCTCGACGGTTGTCTGCAGTATGCGTCTCCCGAGCGCGGGGTTCGTTTCCGCCCATCTGTCTCGATTAGTCACATCACCGATCTCTTCGACCGAATACTCAAACCACGCTGTGCTCTGTGTCTCGCCATTAATGGCCTTGTCTCTAATCCCACGAAAGACCGCTCCGTCAGACGATGGATCCGGCGGTGTACCCGCATATATCGTCTGTGGATTGATGCTTGCAGATATTGCCGGTATGAAAGAAGCCTGCGCCTCTACGCTTAACTCCTGTGCCTCGTCGAATATAAGCAAGTCGCCATGCTGCCCGCGTCCGCCGTTTCGCGTCCTTGCAAGAAACTTTACCCTTGCACCGGACTTCAGTATTATCTGCTCACGGCCGAGCGCGGTCTTGATGTCTTTCAGATAATTCCGCAGTTTCGGTGTATCAAAAAACGAAGCCATTTCCTCAAATGTCTCCGTCGCTGTTTTCTGTAAGTGAGCCGTATATATAACTTGCTCGTTATACATTATCATCCCCGCTTCAGCTCTTGCCTCAACGAGTCCGGTCTTGCCGTTCTGTCTCGGTACGCTGCCACCGCAGGTTCGGCACAACCATTTACCGTTATTGATAGCCATCCAGTCACAAAGCACCAAGCCTTGCCACGGGTCCAGTATCAGCTTCCCGTTCCTCAGAATGCGCTCTGCGTAGAGCCCGTCCGTCTCATCATAAGCGGGAGCGACTCTAACGCACGGCTCCTGGCTTCCCAGCAGCAGCCCGCTCTGATAAGATTTCCGAGATGTCGTCGTCATTCTGCTCAGCTCCTTCTATCTCCTCAATCTCCTTTAGGGCTTCTCTGTATTGCCGTGCGAGCGCAGCCAGCTCTTTGGTTTCGCATATGTCCATATTCTCTTCCAGCTTAACCACAAGCCGTTTTAGCTTCTCGAGTCTGCTCTCTTCCGGCATCAAAATTCTCCTTGTGTGTAAATCGGCGCT
>JAEIGA010016271.1_pt1 | contig 11322 bp, 11 predicted proteins | sample 9270691 | NCBI WGS metagenome assembly JAEIGA01 (sample SAMN17057246, study PRJNA624740) | gut metagenome | biome: biome; isolation source: fecal sample | host: Bos grunniens | place: China: Xizang | collected 2019
CAGTCAAATTCTTTCCACCCATTAAACGAACGGCAAGCCTTCCCGAATTCAACTCCATGCGCAGCGCTTCCCGCAAACACCGAATAATAATTCACTTCTTTATCCACATCAACGATAAAGTATACAGGTTTTGAGAAATCGATATTTTTTTTCTGCAACTCAGCATAGAGCTTTTTTGTCCGTTCACTTCGCTTATGGATTTCACCTAATTTGTCATACCAAACGACAAAAGACAATGCCGCCATGACCATCAACAGCGAACTTTTCAAAATCCTGCTGCTGTTTTTTAACGGCGATACGCCAAGAAGGAACGCCCCTGCAAAAAGCACCGGATAAAAATGCATTTCCGCCGGATGATGTCCTTTGAAAAAACAATGCGGAATCGACATGCAGACGGCAATTGTACCCGTAATCCAAAGCGTACGAGCGCATTTTTTCCGTTCAACAGCATGCCCAAACAAAGTCCAAAACACAAGTGACAAAACTGCACTGGCAATGAGAAAAGCCCATTTCCCACACGCAAAAGCCAAACCATCTATTCCTAACAGCGAAGCAAACACGGAAAGAAACAGATTTACAAGAATGCTTTCCATATTGAATGCTATCGCGTAATATTGCCCATCCCCAACAACAACTTCGCCTAACAATGCAAACCGTATACAAAAATACAACACAAACAAAATCCCAAAACCAGCTACATAGCGCAGTGCATTATACATCTTCTTGTCTCGCCACCACAATACCAATGGAATAACCGCGAACCATGAAACGCCGCTTTCCTTAAACAAAATAGAGAGTACGGCAAGAAATAACGGCAGAACCATAAAACGGAATTCCGCCGGTCTTTTCAGCGCAACGAATAATGAGGTTATCCCGAAAAAGAAACTCCACGACTGATTTATGGTATCCGTATTCACTAGGGTCGCAGCAACGGAACTTGATACAGCAAAAAACATTGCGCCCATAAACGAAGAGTACAAAGAGCACCTCTTATTCTCTAATGAATCCGGCGCAACTATCAATCTACACAAAACCCGCCAAACCATCCATGTGTTTAATGTATGCGCCAACGCTATCATTACCTTATTCGCAAGCGGGAAAGCATTCGGATAAATTCCCATCAGTCCACCCCATAACACATCAAACGGTCGCCAAAATGCCGCCGCGGGCAACAACTGCCGCCAATGAAAGTCTGGATTTGGCGCAGTAAAATAACTCCAATCGTCGTGGAACGGGATTAAACCGAAAATCATCCCCAACACAGCCGAGAACAGAGACATTAATACCAAAGCGACTTTCATCTCTCCCCCGTGATAACTATCTGAATAAGTTTCAAACACGACATGACCGCCTTCAACTTCCCATGATATCGGCTACGAATAAGATAGAGATCCTTCAAATTAAAATATCCTGGTTTCCAAAGCCAACTGATGCGCTCCGCTAAAGTTTTCCCAGATGTTTTTTCGTCAAAATCAAACGGACACGCCCCGACATATTTCGAGGTTACATAAAATGGAATGTTTGCCAACTTTAACCGTTCTGCATAATCGTAATCCGCACGCGCATGCGAATAATCAGAACTTATTTTCCCAACTTTTTTATATGCGGCTGACGGAACAAGCACAAAATTACCGTTAAGCCATCCAGACGCCAACTGAAGACCTCCATTAGGGACTATTTTCCTATCGGAACTATCGGTCGCGCCGTATGTACATTTTCCATCAAACCCGCAAGCCCCGACAAGCACAGCCGTATTATCTCCGATTGACTTCCAATCTTCAAATACAGAGACCATCGACTTCTCATAAAGTTCGACATCGTCATTTAGCCACAAATAAAAATCATAAGTTCCGCTTTTCTCCGCTACATCCCAAGCGAGCCGCATTCCCTTCGCCCAATACAAGGAGCCATCAGCATCAATGACATGAATGGTTGGAAACTCAGCGCGAACCCTCGTCCCGGTACCGTCGGCAGACCCATCATCAACAAGGAACACATCATCACCAGGTGACAGCTGCGGCACAAGACGCCGAAGGCAGGATAGAGTTGTCTCCATCCGATTGTGACAAGTCATTAGAACTGCGATGCTCATTTCTTTATTTAGCCGTGTAGATCGTGTAGATTTTATAAAATAATATTTAATTCAGCAACTGTTTCTATAGACCTTTATGCTCTTTGCGTTTTATGCAGCTAAATAAAACATGAAAAAACATGTGAATCACACTCGCGACAGCGAGAAAGACTGACCAATTGCGGCGACGATAAACCCAAAGATCATGAATATTCCATCCCTTTGGATCAAACAACAAACGCCATCGCTGGGAAAAACTTTTTCCAGCAAGTGACGGCCTGAGCGGATGCCATTCAGTCGTGCCGACAACTCCTGCACCAACAATCTCAAATCCCGCCCTCTCAACTTGACAGGCATAGTCACTATCTGCCCACGCATGACAATACTCACCGCAAATCATTCCTACGCGCTCATATACGGCTTTCGGCACCAATACGCAATTGCCGTTTACCCAACCATTTACATTCAATCCGTAAACTACGTTACCATCCGCATCATGCAACTCACCTACGACAAGACTTTTATTGTCATTCGCAGATAACATCGTGGTTAAGGCATCATCCTTCAACATCGCATCATCGTTCAGCCAAAGATATCCCCCCCAATCTGAACACTCTTTTGTTGCTGCCTCCCACGCCTTGCGCATTCCTTTTGCCCAGTAAAGTGAGCCGTCAGCATCAATCACACGAATCATCGGGAATTCAGAACGGACTTTCGCTCCAGTACCGTCGGCAGAACCATCATCAACAAGAAACACCTTATCTTGAGCTCTCAACTGCGGCATTAAACGCCTAAGACATTCGAGTGTCGTCTCCACTCGATTGTGACAAGTAATCAATACCGCTATCTTACCATGCTCACTCATATGGTTTCACACAGAACTTCAATACTCTTTCACGCCCTTTGCGTTCTTTACGGCTAAAATAACAACCCTAATACTCGCTTGGCAAATCACGCGACAAGCCCTCGATACGCAAAATCCTCAAACTTGACTTCATAATCCTTATCCCACATCCTCGCCAGCGGTACCTTACCCATGAAACTCGCCCACGCACTGAAAGTACTGGGCGGCCCCATCAAATAGTCGCACTGACTCATCATCCACTGGTCCTCAACCGCCGAACCCTCTGCAAAGTAACAAGACAAAAATTCAAAATGAGCCTTATCAATAGTTTCATCAGAAAACACAATAAAACGCACTTTATGGTTTTGCCTATTCATCATTTTCAACACGCGTTCCATCTCGCGTTGATAAATCTCATCTTCGTAATAATATCGCCCACCAAGAAAAGATCTGTAGTCCTTACGCCTTACATGAACACCAATCAATGTCTCACCACCTTGACGAATGTTTGCCAAGGTTGAACAAGCATTAACGATATTTACCGGAGCAAAAAACTCACGTATCCTGTCTTCACACTTTGCCAACGCTTTTTTATCTCGATAATTCCAAGTCGATGCCAGTGTCAGCAAATATGGAAGCTTGAAAAGCTTAAACCCGAACACCAGCTGCAACGCCCGCTCCACAAGTCTAATCCATTCCCAAAAACGCGATGGCTTGATAACAATTCTCAACCCATCCGATACCTTGCAGACATAATCACCTTTAAACTCATCAAATGTCGTCACCCACAGTCGTTCATTTCTCACGATAGCCGTGGCCATCGCATGTGCCAAAACTACCAGCCGATTACTCCGCTGTCCCGCTCTGCAATTTACGACAACCATTACCAAATGTACCTCAGAATCCCGATCAGCTCATGCTCGATCATCGAAAAGCCAACAAGCGCATCAAGTTTTGGAAACCAATACTGCCAACGCCTAAAACGCACAGGATCTGCCACAAAATGATGATCCGTCGCAATGGGAATCACTTCTAAACCTGGCGCATACTTCTTAAAGATACGCACCGCTCTCTTCATATGTAACGCACTCGTCACGAGTAATGCCTTTGCGCCCTTTGCGTTCTTTGCGGCAAACACCTCATCAATCGTCCTCGCTTCTTCTTCCGTATTGAGCGGACCATCTACTGCAACAATGCAATCCACAGGAATACCGAAGTCTCGCAACAGTTGCGGCGTCGTAAGGCTCACATCTGGCCCGGTGCAATACATCTTGACTACTTTGGCTGGATTTCTAACCTTAAGCGCATGCCACAACCTCGCTCCATGCCAAACACGGTCCCCTGCATCGGACAATAACGGATACGGATAATTCACTTCCGGCGGCATTGCTCCGACACCTCCGCCCAGGACAATTATAACATCCGCATCGGAACAAGCCTCCGCTTTCATAGGAGGATACTCCTTCTCAAGCCAAATGCCGAGAATATCAACAAGCGGCGACCAGCTCATCAAGAACAGCAATACTGCGCCACCCAAAACAACCCTTTTTCCCATGTTTGTACGGCCTTTGCGAAGCAAAATCAGCCCGATCCCAAATATACCAAGAACCACCACTATGGGATTTATCAAAAGATTTATTATTTGATGAAGAAAAAACATCTTTAACTCCTGCCGCCGCATAACACCTTAAAAAATCTCGGTGCTACTCTCGTAAGAACCAGGCCCAATACAATACTGCCGAAGACACCGACCGCAATTTTAAGCAAATACCCGACAGAATTATAGAGAACTGGCGTCAATAGAGCATACGTAATCTTATGCACCACCGAAACTAAAATTACATGAGCCGCATAGATGAAGAATGCCAATCCATAAAAATTCTTCCACCGATAAGTTACAGACAAAATCCAATCCCCATAAAACCACAGCGTCGGCAACCCTGATAGAATCAATATTCTGTTGCAAACCATAACCATCTGCGCATTTCTAAAAACCGCGCCTCCTACAATGCCACAGACCGCCGCCATCATCAACAGCATAAGTGAAATCCGAATCACGCCTCCCACCTTCTTGCAAACACACCAGCGATACCCCAGTCCAATATAAACACCTGTTCCAAAATACAAGATATAGCTGTAATCAGCTATCTGCAGGTACCGGAAAGGATATCCAACACCCGACAGCCAGCAGAAAGACAATATCAACAATGTTGCGAGGCCTACAATTCTATGAGATAACAGCAGCACAAAAACGGGAGCGCAAAATACATAGAATAGAATATTGCGTAAATACCAAAACTGTCCGCATGCGGGAACTTCATGAAAATCACAACCGGTCAACTGTGTTAAGCAATGCCATCCGTCAAAACCATATTTACCGGTAGCCACCTTAAATCCGTAATAAATCAAATTCCACAACAAATAAGGAACCCCAAGCGTCAACAAACGCTTAGCAATAGAACTGCGCCACCAACCAAACAATCTCGACATCAGGCTGCCATCATTCAATTCATCCGCTAATCCCCTGACAAGAAAGAATCCGCTGATAACAAAGAACCAAGGAACGGCAAGCCTGGCCAACGTATCGGTTCCCAACGCCTGCAATCCCACAATCCACCGCGGAATATCAGCAGCACCATCCCACCAATCTTTCGGAATCGCCGTACAGTGAATGGCAACCACCATCAAGGCACAGAGGAATCCTATTGCCTTAATGCGATTACTTGTATTTTGGTGCATAATTTTGTTTGTTGATTGAAAGAACGCCGAACTAAAAATCAGCGACTCATTTCTCACCATCTAATAGCATCATCCTCTTTAGGAGAACCCATAAATTCGATCCCTTGTTACCAAGTGGAGGTTGCCCATCAGATGTTTTCACCTTGGCTCGTTGTATTGCCATTTCAACAGTCTCTTTTGTAATTTGTGAAACATCTAGATGTTTATCGTAATCCGGAATAAATTTTTCCAAATTTTTTCTAACACTGGACTTTCCATCCCAATCTGTAAAATGGAGAAGTAACCACAGCTCAAACTTCGGATTGGTTATAGCGAGATTTCGAGGATTATTAACCGTACCGCTTTTCATCCAGTGATTAAATTTTGCTATATGCACGCCCCACCTATCCATATCTATAACACACCACAACTCATCACCCGGCGATAAACTCTTTCGGTAACCATTGATGCGATCTAACACTCCAATTGGAGAACTTTTGTTGACATCCTTTGCGACATCTACAATTGCGGTCTCATATACCAATTTGCCAATCCGGTCAAAATATTCTTTTTCGGTAACGCCTCCTTCAACCGATATAACAAACTTTTTCTTTGGTAAACGAGTATCAAATTTTTTCTTGTTTGGATACATAAATAACCTCGTTCACACAAGTGCTCTAGCAATCCCACCAAAACGTCCCTCAAGATACCTATCTCTCACATTTGTATCCTTACGTAGCCCACGGAACTGTCTAATATCCGTCAACGAAGCTATCCCCTCTATTGTCTTGTCGGCGATATACATGGAGTCGCGTCTAAGAAGTTTCTGGTCCATAGTAAGCAAATCGTGAGTAGTAAATATCATTTGTTGACGAGTTTTTGAAGAACAGGCCGAAAGAAAATCCTTTAAGAACTTTATTGTAATCGAACTGTGAAGGCTTCTATCTAATTCATCTACTATATAAACACTTTCTCCATTTCCACCCGCAAAATTCGAAACAGCAGGAATCAAATCCAACATACGGCGAGTTCCATCCGACTCCTCGCTCATTCTGAGTGGCACATCACATCCATCAGCACCGCTATGCATTGCAAACACACGAGTAACGTTCAGACGTCCAGTTCTTGACCGATTCACGAAAAAAATGTCTCCATCACTATTGTTATATCTTACAGTACGACCTGGTTTTAAGGAGGATTCTATTTTTATCCTTACATCGTCAGGCAATATTGTCGGGCTGACAGGTACCTGTTTGAAATTTTTTATACCATTGTCGAATGCTTCAAGATACTCCAAGGTCTTTTTATGCATAACCCCGTCTGGACAAAAATCTTCAAAACCATTGTAATGTGTATCAGGCGTTATTATGTAAAGATTGTGAGCGAACCAAATATGAACATTTTTAACATGCTCAGACGCGCGAGTCAATTCACAAGAAAGCGCAAGAAAAGATCTGGTGGATTGTAACTGCAATGTTTTTGAATACGTAACAAAAGCCTCATCTCCCCAATCGGGAAAAACTTCGACTCGTTTCCCCACACGATTGAAGAGAGGATGTCGAATCAATCCCCGTGATGTATAGAAGGCAAGTTTTTCTAAAACAACAGATTCAGCAGACAGTTCAACCTCATATTCATATACAATATCATGTATATGAAATTGAAGGCTGAAGCATGTCGGGCTCCTCTTGGTCGACTCATCAAAGAGAAAAGGAACTACAGGCAAAACACCTCGATTATACCTTCCAAGTGCAAAACTACGTATAAAATCAATAGCTTTGACGAACTGCGTTTTCCCTGTCGCATTGTTTCCATATATAGCAGCCACAGGAAGTATTTTATCAGGACGAGATTGTTCACCGAAAACAGCAAGTTGTGAAGCAAAATCTCGCTCTGGACCTGATTGCATGGAAAGGCATGTTTCTTTCTTGAAACATGCCCAATTCTTTATAACGAAGTTGATAATCATAAGAACTCCAAAATTGTTTGGCCGTAATTATACCACTACCTAAACTAAATTGTCAACATCGGAGACCTTTCCACATAACACGACAAAGCAACTTTCGGCACCACCTCATATAAATTGCATCTTTTTCTTCTCATCAAACTCCTCAATCGACCGCACATATATTTTCATCAACTGCTCATAATTCGCATCTTCTGAATACTTCGTTGCCGCTTCATGCTTCGCTGCCGCGCACATTTCGTCATAATCTGGGCGATTCAAAAGCCGCTCAATCGCCGCCGCACATGCTTCGGCATTACCGGCCTCGAACACCTCGCCGAACCGTCCGTCCTGGACAATATCAGGCAATGCGCCGACATTGGAAACTACAGAAGGGACACCCACTGTCATCGCCTCTGCCGCCGCGAGCCCGAACGTCTCCCAGCATGCGCTTGGCGATACAAGTGCTTTCGATTCGGCAACAATGCGACGTGTCTCATGAGCTGGTTTCTGCCCAACAAATTCGACATTAAGCCCCTCAGCAAGATTCTCAAGCTCCTGCCGATCAACACCATCACCAACGATTATCAGTTTCATAGTTTTGTAACCACGGAATACACGGAACACACTGAATATATAAGAATTTTAGAGATTTACGTGATACCTATACCGCAATTCGTTTAATTTCCACGCCTGTTGCATGTCCAAAATTAACTAAAAACCCTAAGCGCATTCCCGTTGCTTTCAGATAATTGTGCAATTGAGCCTCATGCTCTGGTAAAAGTTGCTTTACTGCCTTTAGCTCAAGAATAATCTTATTATAACAAACTACATCCGCTCGATACTTTTGTTTAAGTAAAACTTCTTTATATAATAAGCCAATCTCAATTTGACTACTATAGGGTATATTCCTATGCGCCAACTCTAACTCAAGGGCCTCTTGATATACAGCTTCGAGAAAGCCACTCCCCAATGTCTTATACACTTCATATATAGCACCTCGAATCGCATACGATTCTTCCTCATCTAACAATTTATTCACTTCACTATCTCCATTTTCCCAAGACATCAAAATTCAGTGTATTCCGTGGTTCCGAACTCTCAACTCTCCGTATTTTCCATATTTTCCGTGGTTCTGAATTTTAAACGCCTTAATCAGCGTCTCCACGCCCTTCTCCTTCGACAATCTCCCAACATACACAATCTGTCCTTTCTTCCCGCCTTCCGTGTTCTCCGTGTATTCCGTGGTTCCTCCAACAAAATTCCCCTTCACCACAATCTTCCCTTCCTCCCAACCATACTCCACCATCTTCCTCTTCTGAAACTCACTGAGCACAATAAACCTCGTCACCCACCTCGGCAGCAACTTCCGATACATCGCAATATTTACCGCCAGCGGCAATGTCGCCAGCAGACTCCCCCGATAACACCGATACCGCACCCCGTCCCACACACACTTCTTGTCAAGACAAAGCGAACACACCTTCCCATCCCTCGTAGGCACCCCCGCCGCACAAGCCGTCCGATAATTATGTAGTGTCATCACGACCGGCGCATACTTGCTCGCCGCCCTAACCGCCAACGGCGAAATCAATGGAAACGTATTATGGAAATGCACCACATCCGGCTTAAAATCCCTACACTTCCTTGCCACCGCCCTCGCCGCAAAAGGATTGCCAACCGTACACACCGCCCCTTTTAAGAATCCCCAAACCTTCTTGAAACCACAGAAAACACGGAATGTACGGAATTTTGAATTCCCCATAATTCCACACTTCCGTGTATTCAGTGTATTCCGTGGTTCACTCCGTATCTCATCCGAATGCCGCGTATAGACTTCCACCTCATGGCCATGCTTTTCAAGCATAGCCTTCTCCGCCTCAAACACCTTATTCTCACCTGAAGGTGCTGAAGAGCCGTAATAGTTATGGACAAGAAGAATTTTCATTTCAATCTTTCAGCCGCAAAGGACGCATAGAGCGTGTAGTTTTCAGCCATGTAGAACGTGTAGATTTTGAAATAGTTTTTGATATCATCCATTCTTCGCTCATCCTCTGCTACTCTGCGTTTTTTAAAATGTCTATCCCTCCGTCCCCTGAACTTCTGTGTTAACCAAAACCTTCGACTTCAACTCTCAACTTCAACTACACACTCTTTGCGCTCTCTGCGGCTAAAATCCTACCCCCCTACACTTTCTACACGGTTATTAAAACAATCCTCATTCAATCATCGTATCAAATAGCTATCCACCTATCTGGCCAAAAGTCCGCATTATTGACACCTTTATTCACCCGTAGCCTTATCGCATTCTTCCCCCGCAACGCATATTCCTGCTCACCAAGCCAACCCGCCCACCATGAGAAGGATGAATCTGCCACAATGCCGTGTCGACACATTCGCATCAATGTAAAATCACGAAGTTGCGTAGAAGCGACATCGTTGAATGTTATAGGCAATCGCGATATCTGTTGAACACCTGACAGTATGTGCGTTTTTGCCCATTCGATATCATCGCTGAATACGAACAATCTGCCGAACGGAACATGTACATTCATATAATTGACAGCATTCCTGTAATAGTCGATCATTTGAAGAGCGCATTCTCCATTTTCCTTGCCTGGAACCTCCTTGTAACTTCGCACATGAAGAAAGATGGAATGCTCAGTTCTTGCAATCTCCTGTGCGAAGCAATCTGAATCGAGCCATGAATTATCCTTAAGCGTAAAATCCTTCAATATCTGTTCACGTTGATCGTAGAAATACTTCTCGCTCTGAAAATACCCGTCAAGGATGAGTGAACCATGCCAACTGTCTGGCAACACTCGAAACTTATATGGACGCCTATCGCAAATATAATTGCCTAACCGGGAAACCCTGTCACGCAAAAGCACATATCGAAAACGACGAAATAATCGCGTCAGAAACAAAGAAGAATTAGAAGATTCAACAAGGCCAAACGGCTCAAGAGAAAATTTCCTTCGATATATTTTATCATCAAGAAAATAACTGCCGTCTAAAATCAATTCTGCACCGGTTCGCAATGCCGCCGCCCGTGCCGCCGCATAAATAAAGCACTGGTTACCCAGTCCGCCTTGGAGATATGCCTTAATTTCACTCATGTGAACATCCTCTCTACGCTCCAAATTACTGCAAAATGCAGGATAAATATTTCATACGAGTGGCGTCCAATCCATAAAAGCCAGGAAGGAATAAATTTTTCGCCGCGCTCCAACAGCAAAAGTATGCAACAAAAACATCCAGATATAAGTATGTGTCGATAAAGAATCGAATTACCCCTGTCTATAGCAACGCACAATACAGCAAGCATAAACATAATTATCGATACAAAAACGAGAAAGCAGTTTTTTAATTCCTGAAGCAGTCGGGGTCTGAGCTTAAAATATGCCGCACCGATCGCAAAAACAATGAATTGATTGAACAGTGAACAATATGAATACTGGCGTGACCATCCCAACAGCAAATAACCGATAGTTGTAATAAACAGTCCCAGACATGCGACACTAAAGAGCATCTTGAACCGCACTTGCCTCGTTGCTGACAAAAAGAAAGGAAACAAAAACGAGAATAGCGCTATACAACTTATGCTCCATCCGCCAGGAACGATCGTATTCTGTGCGGATGGCAAAAAAGTATTGACCATAAAAGCATTCGCCACAACATTTACAATAGTATAATTGGCAAGTGCGACAGAATCATCTACCGCCCAATACCATGTGGCATAAG
>JAEIGA010016272.1_pt1 | contig 11322 bp, 21 predicted proteins | sample 9270691 | NCBI WGS metagenome assembly JAEIGA01 (sample SAMN17057246, study PRJNA624740) | gut metagenome | biome: biome; isolation source: fecal sample | host: Bos grunniens | place: China: Xizang | collected 2019
ACGCTGCGCTGTTTGAGGATGTCTGGTATGACACCAACTTCATTCCGCTGGATTTTGACTGGGAAATGAAATCATGGCGTAAGAAGCTGGAGAAATTCTACCGGGACAACTACAACATGCAGATTACATTGTAGAATTACTGCACCGAGGTTTGGCTGGATGCGCGTGAGCTTGACTCACGCGCAACAGGCGAACCAGTAATTGGCAGTACGTGTTGCGAAGGGGAGCGCAGCTCCCCTTTACTTGACAATAGCAACACAACTCACCTAGTAGAGTTGAATTAAAGGTTGATTGTGGTCTTTGAAAGGGAGTTATTATGGCTTATTCTTTTCGTTTAAAAGAATTTGGTAATGGTACACTCCAGTTAACTTATTATCATAACGCTATACGCACAAAAGAAGATTATTGGAAACCATATAATTATCCTGATATTCCTGATGATGGAATTGATACAGATGGATTTGATTTAGGATTTAGAAGATTAAAATCTTTATCTCCTTTTGATTTGGAAAAGGATGCAACAGAACTAACTTTAGAGGATGAGTATTTAATACTGTCTGATGAAGAACTTCAACAAAAGAAAGACCATTCTGTGAGAACTTCCTTAAATCGTTCAAAACGAATGATTTATGATTACGGCAGGTCAAATGTATGGGAATGGTTTTTTACTCTCACATTTAAGCCTGTAGAGCAGTTTGACAAAGATAATTATGCAGAGTGTTCTAAGAAGGTACGAAAATGGTTTAACAATGTCAGAGATAATTATTGTCCTAAAATTAAATATCTTATTGTGCCGGAACAGCATGAATCAGGTGCGTGGCATTTTCATGCACTAGTATCTAATTGTGAAGGATTGACCTTTGAAAAAGCTGTGAATAATCGAGAATTTAGAAAAGATAAAGACGGGAATATTATGTTTGATAAAAAAGGGAAGCCTGTTCCTAATAAATATTTTGGTGAATATCTAAGAACAAGCTACCCTGATGGAGAATACATATATAACATTGCTCAATACAAAAACGGATTTTCTACAGCTACAAAGATAATTGATACACATAAGGCTGTGTCATATGTCGTTAAATACATGACTAAGGAACTTTGCGAGTGTACTTTTGGAATGCGTCGTTATTATCCGTCAATGAATTTGGAATTGCCAGATATCAAATATATCTGTGGAATGCAAGATAAAATTGATTTGTTGATATCAGAAATAGCATACAGTCATGGCGGAAATTTGTCAATAGACTATATGAAGAGTTACGACGTGGATGTTAATAATTATAAAAATACCGTCACTATATTCGAGATGAGCGTATCTCAAAATAATGCTGCAGCGAATGTGATCAGCTGATGCAGCTTTGTATATATGAGATACAGAAAGGGATTTATGAATTTATATTATTTGAATAAAAATGTTAATTCACTTAGACAGTACGCAAAAACTGATATGTATGCACGCTGGCGCCTTGGTGAATTATTACATGAAGCAGACATGGCAGGTTTGATTGTTCGTCAGGATAAAGAAACCGGTAATATAACAATATCTAAAAAGAGAGGTGATTTTTAATATGTTTTGTAGTATTTCGGAAGCTTGCGAATTGTTTTTCACAGATAGAGATACTTATTGTAGTGATGCAACTGTGGCAAACTACAAAAACACACTGCGTTATTTTGTTGAATTTATTATAATGCGCAAGAATCTTCCTGCAGAAGAAATAGATATAACAACTATTGACCTTTATGATTTAAAAGCTTATTCGATTTATCTGAAAAATAAAGATAAAAATGATAATCACACTTATGTAAGGTCGGAAGCTGGTGTAAAGATATCTTCCAGAACTCGTAAAGATTATCTGAAAGATGCAAAAGCTTTTTTTAACTTTCTTGTTGAAAATGGAAGTTTGCAAGAAAGTCCTGCAGAACGGTTGAAGCTTCCCCGGGTAAGTGCGCAACCGATTGAACCTCTTACAAATGATGAGGTTTGCATCATGGATGATTGCTATAAAGTCAACACAAAATTCGGATGTCGTAATCTTGCAATTATACATTGTCTTTTAGATGAAGGCATGCGCTCAGGAGAAGTGCAGCGTTTAAAAATATCGGATGTTCATTTTGATTCGGATTATATAGTTATACGTAATTCAAAAGGTGGAAAGGGGCGTGTGATACCTATGGCCCGAATTGTTAAAAAGTATCTTTCCCGGTATTTGGAAAATAATAGACCGCCTGTTACACATGATTTTGTTTTCTGCACCGATACAGGCGCTCCTTTAACCAGTAATTCAATAAAGTGTTTATTTGATAGGTTAAAGGTAAAAAGTGGTGTAAATCGGGTTTATCCGCATCTGCTCCGGCATACATTTGCTACCAGCTTTATTATGGGTGGTGGTTCTGTGGAGTTTCTTAGAGTGTATATGGGTCATTCTTCCATAGAAACAACGCAAAAATATTTGCATATAGCCAATAATATGCGCTTTTGTACAAATGTATATCGTTTGGATAAATGTTTCTTAAAACAGACGTATTAAGGAGGTTGTGTAATGGGTGTTTGTGTATGTATCTGCTTAACAGTAATTATTGTGTCTAGTATGTTTACATTCTGCCACTATCAGGAGCAGAATAACGCGTTATCCATGGATGTAGAAATGGATTTACGCAGAGAGATTAAAGCGTGCCGGAATGAATTGGATTGCATACTGGAACTTATGAATGAGAGTGAATCGGAAAGGATTTAGGTGAAAATATGATTAATGATATAATTGCTAATGTTTCATTTGGTGAGAAAATATATGATTTTTGTGATGAAGATATTTTTGTAATTCATATTGACGAATCTGAAAATACTGATTTTGATGTTTTTCCTTGTGATTTTATTGGTTACGTATCTACTTATAGTTGTGATTTATTTCTTTTTGATTCTAAATTTGGCTTTATAAAAATTGATTCTTTAGATATTTCAGGTATTGAATATGACAAGGGAGTTTTTCATTTGTACTGTGATTCTTATAAATCTATTAATCTGTAGGAGGTTTAAATGTCAAAGAAAAATAACGCAAAAAGCATCCGGTTGTCAGATAAAGTTATGAATTATATTCTTTCCTATCGTGGTAATGGGTTTAATGAGAAGTTTGAGAATATTATTTTGGATGCCATGGAATCAGAGAAGGAACGTGAACGGCAAATAGAATTTTATGAGAATCAGATTGAAACAATTAAAGAAAAGTATTTTCTTATGGCTGATAAGCTTCGTCATCTGGAACCGATGGTTCAGGCGGCTTTACATGTGAACTCTCGTATTAATCAATTGAATAAAGAATTTGATGAATGTATCACAAATATTTCTGCAGGTCCGGGAAAGCTTCAGGAAAAATGAGATACAGAAAGGAGTTAAAGATGAGAATTATAACTGCAATTATAACGTGCGTAATATGTTTAGTTATTTATTGGTTTGTATTTAAAAATTAATATTTGTAGAGGTGTTCTTAGTGGAAAAAGTTGAAAGAGTACTACGATTTATATTATTTGTTGTTATTTATATTTTGTTGCTTATTTTAGCTTATAACAAAATATTTTAATAAAAATTTAGTGAGGAGTAATAAATGGATAAGAATGAATTTTTTGCAATGGATAAAAATAGACAGCAGAATCTTACTGGCGAGGCTTTGTGTAATCTGATTATGTTTGAAGATTTAGCGCCTTGTTTATCTCTCCAGATATTTAAAAAAGAAAATTTAGAGGTAATGAAAATTGTACTCGGTGCCTATATGAATGGCATAATAAATTAATATTTAGTGAGGTATTACAATGTATGATGCTGAAATAAGGCCCTGCCCATTTTGTGGTGGTGAAGGGAAACTTGAGTACGAATTTGTAAATGGACATTATCAAACATATTATTCATGGATACATGTTGTTTGTAAAAAATGTTTTGCAACTACCGGTAGGGTATATGATGACAGAGACCGTTCAAAACGATTTGCTTTAAGAACATGGAATAAAAGAGTTTAAATAAAAATATAGGAGAATGTGTAAATGAAATATAATTATTTTGATGGTCGTGCAGACGAATTATGTTTTAATCCTTGCGAGGGATGTGAGGATTATCAGAATAGTGTGTGTATATCTAATGGCGGCTGTGCTTCAGTTGAAATACACTCTGAATATCAATATATGTCAAATTTTGATTTGAGGAACTGTCCGTTTTGTGGTTGTAAAATTAAACGTGTAGAAGAGCATGCATTTGCAGGTAAAATTATATATAGAATTAGGTGTAATAGTGTTACTTGTTCTATATGTCCCAAAACAATTTGGTTGGATGATAAGGAAGAAGCAATTAATCAATGGAATACTCGGTATAATGCGTAAAGTGAATTTTAGAGAGGTGATATTGTGGTTAATTATGGTTATTATGAAATATGTTTAGATGATGTTTTGAATGAAGCTTTTGTTGATTTTTCATATGAACAGGATAATGATTTAAGTGTGAAAGAATTATTTATTCAGTTAATTGAATATGGATTAGTAAAATTGGGTTATTTGGATGTTCACTAACTCATTCGTTAAATAATGTATCTCAAAAACATGCGCAGCTGCTCTTGCATCCGGAGAAGATCATTATTTAAGCGAGATACATTTTGATAAAATCATAAGCAATGAAAAACCCCCACAAACCTAGTGTTTATGGGGGTTTGCTGTGCGTTAGAAGATTCGAACTCCCGACCTTTTGGTCCGTAGGAGTTTGGTTTATATTAGTATTAAATCTGAAACTTTCGCATAGTTATTAATTTAATTTTCTATATATGTATTCTATGGAATTACGTGTTATATAACCAGCTCTTCCATATCCGTTCTTCATATATTCATAAAATCCCATATAGATTGTTGTTACGTCTGTAAGGATTTCATTTTGCTGTGTATCTTGCATTTGTATTCCTCTGCATCTTAAATAAAAGTGCATACATTCATGGATTAATATTGCAAGAATTTCTTTTTTATTCATTGAAGGTTGGCAGTATATTTCTATTACACTGTTGTTTTTGAATATTTTATATTCTCCGGCTATGTTCTTTGGGGCATCCAGTTGATGTATTCTTACTGTGAGTGCTGCTGGTTTGAGTTTGCAATGATTTAATATATCCATTGCAAGGCTTGTTAATATCTTTTCATCATTTTTGGTATTCTGAAATTTTTCAAATAATTTTTTGTTGGGTTTGTATTTTCTTGGTGGATTTTTAATTTTGCTTTGTAGATATAATATGCTCTGGTCTATTTCGGTTCTGTAATTGATTCCTGCTCCGGCATGATAATGCGTAATTAATTTATATGCTATTAAAATGGCTATAACTATTAATGCAATTATTTTTATTACTTCTGTATTGCTTAGTTGTAATGTTGTATTAAGCATTATCATATCTCCTATTATGTTTAGTTAATTGTATTTTTGAATTTTTCTACTGTATCTTCTAATTTGCCAATAAATTTTATTTGTTCTCTTTCAGGAAGCTCTTGGAATAATTTTAATAATTCTGATTCGTTTTCGGATAATATCATTGATTCTTTATTTTTCCCAAGTAATAAATAATCTGCTGATACTGCGAATATTTCGCAAAGTTTGATAATTTGTTCTGATGTAGGATTTGATTTATTATTTTTCCAATCTGTTAATGGACTTTTCTTAAGTCCTAGTTTTTCTCCCAATTCTTTACCTGTTATACCAAGAATATTTGTTTGTTCTAATATTCTGTTATATAGTCCGGACATAATTCCTCCTTTTCATTTGCGACACTTTCGCATTTTTATATTGACAATGCGTAGTTTTCGCATTATAATCTTGTTGTAAACAAAAACCGACACTTTGGCAATTTGATTTTAACTTTTATTATAACATAAACTTAATAAAAATTGCAGTGTCTTTTAAAAATGGAGGATAAGACATGAAACAAGAAGTAGTAGTTATGAGTGCGCAACAGTATAGTATGGTGAATCAGGACACCGGAGAACTTTCAGAAGGTACGTCTGTCCGTTATGCAATGGCTGGCAATCTTGCCCCTGTAGTTGATGAAAATTTTAAAGGATATAAGTTAGCAAAAGCTTCTGTTGGCTTTAACAATTTCCATGACTTTGTAGAAGTGCCTGGTGTTTATGAAGCTGATATGACTTTTAACATTGATAAGGATGGCAAAGTAAAGGTGTCTGCTGCAAACTTTAATTTCAAGAAATCATTGATTCCTGCTCCTGTAGGCAAGTAGAAATTAGGAGGTTTTTATGGCTGCTTTAGTTGTTTTCTTTATGTTAGTATTTAGTTTTTGTGTATCGGTTGTTACATTTGTTGACCGAATCAAGGCAAAGCGTTACAAGTAAATCCTTTTATCATTTTATTTTCTTTTCTTTTGTGTATGCCGGGTGCAGTTCTGTCTGCACTCGGTAAAATTAAAATTTGGAGATTTTGCATGAAAAAGATAAAAGATAAATTGCATAAATTATTATCAATATGCTTAGCTGTTTTGATGATGTTTTTTAATGTTGTCAGTAGCCATCCAATAACAGTAAAAGCAACTTCTCTCTCTCCTGCCATTAATTCAGAAGCGACTGCAGAAATGATGATGATTCTTTGGAATCTCATGATGAATGGTATGATTTTGAGCGGAGTTGATGAATCCAGTATTGGCGATTATGAAGTAGAAAAACTTTGTTTTGAGGGATTTATGGAAACTCTTTGCTATGATGTTGCAGGTTTTCCGGATAATTCTACTTTGTTTGTTTTGGAAGATGGCCGTCATATTGATATTTTTGAGTTTATGGAAGAAACAGGGATAACTATTAATGAAATGGGGCAACTTGTTGATGGAACCGGAGCGTTGGTTATTCCTGATGTAGAAACATGGGAAAAATATCGTGTGATTGAAGGTGGGTCTGGTGGTGATTCAGAAGATCCTGAGGACCCGGAAGAGCCGGAACCCGAAGGTCCTTTTAATCACATAGAATCTGTATTAGTTGGCAATGGTTTAATTACTGTTATAGGTGATTTTATTTCAGATCTTTGGAATGGTGAAGTTGAAGGTATAGACCAAAAATCTGTATTCTATGGTGTGGATACTCAAAATCTTCCTGTATTCTATTTTGAAGGATATGAAAAAGACGATGCGAATAATTATATTGTTCGAGGAACAATTTTTCAGAATGCATCTTCTTTTTCTAAATTATTTACATTCAATACTGTTGTTAAAAAAAAGATTGGATGTGTTGCTGAAGATGATAACTTTAAATTTTTCAATTTAGATTATAATGGTTATTCTCTTTATGATGTTCCATGTAGCGTTGCTATGGTTAATTTTGACAGTAATAAAACTTCAAATTTTGATTCTACTTGTAATTCTGAAGCGTGTGTTGAGAATTATTCAATAAATCTTCCAGTGTTTGATTCTTGGGATTCCTTGTCTAATTATAAGCTTAATGGAGAATTAGCAGGATTGTTGAATGGTGTTCCATATGATTTTACTGATTTGGTAAATACTGCTCCTGAAACTCTTGAGTCATTGAGTAATTTAACGCTTAATCCTAATGCTTTACCTGGTATTACTAATTCTTTAAGTGATACTGTTGCTGCTCTTCCGGAGCCAGGAACTGACCCAGTTGAAAATACCAATAATTTTAAAAGTGTTCTTACTGGTGTATTGAACGATTTAATTCCAGGCGCTTTGGCAGATTCTGATGTAACTCCTGATACCGGTACAGAACCGGATATTGACACATCTAATTATTTTGGAATTTTAGGACAGATTTTAAACGCTATTAAAGCTATTGCCGAATCAGTCTGGGAATTTTTTTCTGAACCGATAACAGCTATTAAAAATGGTGTTTTGCGTATTATCGAAATTATACCGGAGCAGATTGAATTAGTTCTTGGTAATATTGTAACCTTGCCTCAAACTGTATTTGATTTGTTTTCTAATCCTCTTTTGGCTATTCAGGAAGCTCTTGCGTTGATTCCTGCAGCACTTAATGATTTGTGGACGAGGTTGGAACCTTATTTAGAATCTTTTAAAAATTCATTACAGCAGCCTTGGGATATTGAATCTGATGAAGTTCCTCCAGGCGATGGTGATGGTGATGATTCCGGTACTACTGACGGTGATGGAAAACATGATTTAAATTTTTTAACATTACTAAACGGTCTTTTTCTATTGATTTTAATATTGATTATGCTTTTATCTATTTTTGTTCACTGTTTAGAATTTATTATTAACATTTTTAAGATTGAAGCAGACACCGGATTTTTACCTGCTGATATGGTTTCCGGACTCAATTATTTAAAATCTTTGGAAATCCCCGGAATAGAAATGAGTATTTATGATTTTATGATGATGCTTGTTTATATTTTAATTGTTTTCGGTGTCATTAAAGTTTTGCGTAAAAACATTAATTTTATACATGTGCCGAAACCTCGTAAATAGGGAGGTATTATGGATTTTTTAATTGATAAAATTACAGAAATACCTTCAAAGGTATTAGATTTTTTTGAAAATATTGTAGACATGATTTTGTCTGTTATTGAAGCATTGCAGACTTTCTATGATATGCTGGTGGAATTTGATGAGCGTGTCGTTCAGATGGCAGAGAGCTGCGGAACAAGTGAATTTACCGGGATGCCTGTTGTTGAAGCGATTGGTACTATCAGGTATCTTGTGGGTGACGTAGCCTTTTATATGATATATATTACTATCTTATTTGGCTGTCTTTTGACCGTTTATAAGCTTGTAGTATTGTTGTTTGATGCAATAGATGCTTTGATATTGCAGGTTACTGGTTGTAATTCTAAAATGCTTCTTGCTAATCTTTTAGCTAAAATTTTTAAGTAGGTAATAATTGGCCATTATTATACATGTAACTGTTAACAATGATTTAAGAAAGGAATAGGTGAATAGTATGCATAATTTAGTTGCAGCTGTCGCTTCAAAGGTTCCTGTACTCCTCACTGAAGGAGTTACAACTTCTTTGGAACTTAATTTCGACCCTTCGCAGATGTTTTCTTATACTAATGTTATCACTAGCTCCATGATGCCTTTGGTGTACATTAGTGCCGGATTTGCGTTAGGTTTTACAATCATTTACGCTCTCAAAAATGCGTTCTCCGGCGGAGTACGTTTGTAGGAGGTGTAGATGTGGCGCAGGAAGAGATTTTATCATTGGAGATTAATTCGGAGAGCACTCCGGAAACTCTTCCGTTGGATTCTTCGGATCCTGTTGATTCGTTAGAGAATTTAGATTCTTCCATTAGTGCCGGAGTTGATGGTTTGTCGGTATCAGGTGGCGACCTGATACCGCAACCTTCTGCTCTACCAGATGTATATACATTGACCGGTACGGATGAATTACCTTTATATGAATCTTATGAGAGTTTTTTAGCATCTCCTGTTTATGTAACCCGTTATGAATATGAAGTATTAAATAAGTTAGAGTTTATACAATATGCGCTTGCTATCATGATAGCTCTTCTTTTTTTACTTTTTTTTAAGAAAAAATAGGTCGAAATGAGGTGTAATTTATGATTTTGCTTCGTTGGTGTTGTTATTTCTTTGTAGTATTATTTATTGCATTTATTTGTATGAATGCAGTTTCTGCCGCCTGTGACCTTGCTAAAATCCGAATAGTAGGCAGGTGATTATATGTATGGAATTACAGTAAATGAAATTAACCTCGCTGCCGTTTTTGGTGTGTTTTTTGGTATGTATATACTGGCAAATATTGATATTATTGCACGTGATTGCGTGACATTTGTGAAAGGATGGAGAAGCTGATGATATACATGATTACTGATAGTGGCGTTCGTACCGGGCGTACTTTTAAAGAATTTAACAATAAATATCATGTTCTGCTGGAAGAGTCGGAATGTATTCCCTGTGGGCCTGATTTGGTGTGCAGCACAACCCAGCAGGATTTGGATTTTTTACAGGATAAAGCCCGGGTTAGTAATATTATGTTTGGTAATTTTTTTCGCAAGGATAACACCGGTAAGGTGCTTTCAGTAGTAAATATTATTTTGACAGCACTTATAATTTTTACAAAATAGTGTATCTCAAATGCTTTTGCAGCTTGTCTATGATGCGTAAGCTGCAGCCTATAGAATGAGATACGGAAAGGAGTAATGATGGCAGAGATAAATTTTCAGCAGATTCTTGATAGCATGTCCGCCGGAAATGCTAGTAATGACCCGATACGGTCGATTTATTCCATTCTACCGAAATACGATAATGTTCAACAGCATCTTTTATTTCAGGCATTCTACTTTATTGAAAAATATGACCTTTCTGATATGCGTGCTATGTTTGAATCTTTCGATAAGGTGATGGGTGATAATAAGAACCTCGGTCTATTATCTTCCAAGGTGCTACAGAATCTCCTGAGTGCATACACGCAGAATGAGTATTTGCGTGGAATTAAAGTGTCAACGTTAAATAATGTGTCTGACGTATCACAGAATTAGCTAATTTTGTTAATGGTGTCGGAAAGTTTCCTTGCAAACCCATGCGCAGTGTGCGATTAGCACCCAGCATACTGATAAAATGCATATGTAGTGATTTAGATTGAAGTACATACGCGGAAGGTGTTTTTATGGGGCGAAAATCCTTCTTTCGCGCTTAGGTGATAAAGCTCAACCTGTATGTGCCAATAACGAAGCTTATGCCTGAAAGAGTAAATATAACAAAGGAGTTGATAATATGCCAGGTGCTATTATTGGAATTTATGGTCAGCAACGTAGTGGTAAGACCTTGATGGCTTATAAAATTGTGAAATGTCTGCAGCAAGCTTGTAAACAGCAAGGTGTTTTTCTGCCGGTGTATACAAATCTGTATGCTCCCAAGGATGAAGGGTTTACCTTCGTGAATAGTATGGATGAATTGCCGTTAGATCTTTCGCCGAAGGTAGTTCTTATTGATGAAATCTATAACGGCTGTGATGCGCAGGATTACAGGAAGTTGAAAGATATCAGTATATTTATCAACACGCTGGGCAAGCAGAACTGTTTGTTTGTCTTTACCAGTATTGATGCGCAGATGGTTTACAACAGAATAAGGAACCAGATGAACGTGGTTATTTTGGTGAAAGCATCTGATACGCATATTCATTACAAGCTGATGCAGATGAATACCGGCAATGCTCTGGATTTTGTTGCAGAGAAGAACGCTGCGCTGTTTGAGGATGTCTGGTATGACACCAACTTCATTCCGCTGGATTTTGACTGGGAAATGAAATCATGGCGTAAGAAGCTGGAGAAATTCTACCGGGACAACTACAACATGCAGATTACATTGTAGAATTACT
>JAEIGA010016273.1_pt1 | contig 11320 bp, 6 predicted proteins | sample 9270691 | NCBI WGS metagenome assembly JAEIGA01 (sample SAMN17057246, study PRJNA624740) | gut metagenome | biome: biome; isolation source: fecal sample | host: Bos grunniens | place: China: Xizang | collected 2019
CAGTTATCAATTGCCAGGTAATATTTCTATTAATGTAGAACAAATTGCAAATGAAGGAAATGCCGAGAAAGATAATATAATACAAGAAATTAAAGATATGTCTGGTTCTTGGTATATTATGACATTCTAAAAATTTTAAAACATGAAAACAGGAATAGTAGTAGATAATTACGACCCTTTATATAAGGGCAGATGTAAAATACGAGTGTTTGGATTGCACTCTGAAACTGTTTGTGGACAATATTTAATTCTTGATGATGACCTTCCTTGGTCGTGTCCTGCACCGAATGTGGGTTCATCTAATGGTTCATTTAATGTTCCAAATATTGGTTCGCGAGTTTATGTAAATGCTGATGACCCATACAATATTCAATATTTTGGTCAAGTTGAAGTTAAATCGTCTATTAAAGATTTGCAATATAAAAATACCGAAATGAGTGATAAACTCAAGGTAATTGCATATAGCGAAGATAATATGGAGGGTGAATTAGATTATATAAAAATATATTATTTACCCGAAGAAGGATTGACTATAGAATGTAATGGTAATTCGATATTGATGACCAAATATGATAACCTTTTAATAAGAAATAATAAGGGTGCTGAAATATCAATGGATAATGTCAGTGGAGATATAAACATAAAAACAGAAGGTACTATAAATATTAATTGTGGTAAGATTTGTATAGGTGAAGATGCTGATGATAGCATTGTATTAGGAAGCAAACTTATGGAAAAATTTAATAATCATACACATTTTTCTGGAGATGCTCCCGTAACTAATCCACCAATAGAAAAATTGCAAATAAGTGATTTTTCAAGAACCATTAAAATAAAATAAAGGAGAACTTTAAAGTTCTCCTTTATCTTTAACATATATAGATGTCGCTTTTGATGTGATTATATGCTTAATTCCAACAATTTCCCTAAGTTCATTCATAACACCTGCGAAAGTGCTATCGTTGGGATGTTTATAATATGCTAATACACATATATCTTTTAAATATTTTTCATTTATTATATGATATTTAAGAGCTTTTGGTCCTACAAAATAATCTTGCCATTGACCATCTCCGAATATTAAAAATACGGCATTTCTATCTTTTCGTTTGATTTTATTCATTTCTTCTGCCACATCTTTAAAGTTTTCAGTTCCTGGGCCTGGGTCTTGACTTTGTATAAAATCCCAAGTTTGACTCAATGCAACTTTAACACCATTCTTAAATGCTTTTTTATTTAAAACTCTTGGTAATGTTATTCTTTCGCCAAAACCATATACATTTACATCTGTATATTTAAGTTCCATACACATATCTATAACTTTTCCCAAGAAAACATATACAAGATCTTGATCAACAGATCCAGAGAAGTCTACAAAGCAGTTTATAGTTTGGATTGTTCCCTTTGATGGACCATCTGTTGGTAATACGGCGTCTCTCCAAAGGTGATTTTTATGTCCCCATTTAATACCTTTATTTGAAGTTGACATACTACCAGCATTCGTAGATTTCGCTTTTAAAAATAACTTAAGCATTTCTTTCCACTCATCATTATTAAGTTTTCGTTTCAAAGAATTTTTAACAATTGTGGATGCTAATGCTGAACCACCTTTCTTTTCACATGATTTTTCAAGACCATCTACGACCGCTTTTTTCAACTTATCCATCTCCTCTTCGCTATACTCACTGTTAGTGTCGGTGTTTTTTTTCTGCGTCATTTCATCTATGGTTTCATCATTGAAACCGCCCCTTTTCATATCTTCCTTAAATGCTTCATCTGAAGGAGTTTCTATATGACCACCAACTGTATTATCTTCGGGTGTATTTGTGGAGTCTTTAACATCTTGTATTTTTTCACTAAAATCTTCTAAACTATCCGATTCTAATGATTTTTTAAGTTCACTTAATCTCTTTTGTTTTTGAGATATTGTTTCTCTACTTCCGCTATTTTTAGTTGATGATTCTCCACTATCTGAAGAATTTGGATTAAATTCGCCTTGTTGTCCATCCTGTTTGCCACCAGATTGTTGCTCACCATCCATTTGACCACCACTCATCTTTCCAGATTGCGAATCGTCTCCTGAATTTCCACCCTGTTGTCCACCACCTTGTTCTCCATCATCTTCACCCTGTTGTCCACCACCTTGCTGATCATCATCGCCATCGTCTCCCCAATTTGCACCACTGTCGTCGCCATCAAAGTCGTCTCCACTACCGTCTCCATCACCTAAAGAATCAATTGCATCATCAATTGCGTCTTTTAATTTTTCATCTTCACTTCTTTCGTCATCATCATTATCTGAAAATTCATCTTCATCTTCATCATCTTCTTCATCACCAAATATATTATCGCGATAATCAAAGTCATCAAATTCATCTTTCTCATCATCGCCACTATCAACATCAACTTCCTTTTTAATCTTTTCTTCTGATTCTTCATCCCATCCAGCGAGTTTATTTTTTTCAAAACTTTTGTCCTTGGATGATTTTGGCGGTTCTTTCAGCATAGGATCAATCATATCATCTGGAATTTCGGGTTTTCCATCTTTAATTTCCTCTTTGCTGCTACCATAACTCATTTTTAATTTTTGAAAAAGTTTGAGAATTTTCTCGGCGGCAGCCATTTCGCCCTGCTCCTTTGTTTCCATTTCTGGATGAATAGGAATATCACTCTCTTTCGCTTTAGATTCTACTAAAAGCATATTAAATTTTTCGAATATATTCATATATTTAAATTTATTATTTTATTTCACCATCAGCGACCAATTCGTCATATAATGCTTTAGACCTTTTGTCTAATGTTATAACAACACTATAATCAATAAGACCCATATCATACAATTTTTTCAAAACTGCTTTTTTATCTTTTTTGAATAATGACATCAATTCATCACGCATTTCTCTATATCCTTCTTTGAATTCATCGCTTGCCCTCCAAGATTTTTGAGTTTTTAGAATCTTTCCGATTATTCTTAATTTGCTTGCGGCAGTTTTAATGACAGACGCCTTTGCACTATCATCTAAACTATCCTTTAACAAATAAACAAACAGTATTTCCTCAACCTCTTTAAAAACACCATCTAAAACTCTATGTAGATCATCCTCTGTTTTGTGAAGAATAGTTTTGTTATCCAATAATGCTTTTAAATCTGTAAATAAAGAATCTTTTAATCGTGGTAGATATGCCTTTAATTCTTCAATATCATCTTCTACAATTTCGGATATATTCTTTTCTGTAAGTGGATCTAATAGTTCGACTATAGTTTCCATTATTCTGTATGATTTTTTACAAACTAAATCATAAGGCTCTTCTCCTAAATGCATTAGATTTTTAAATACATTGATGAGTTTTCTTAATGGGTGTGATGCTTTAAATGCCTCCTTTTTTGCCTTTTTTTTTGCCTCTTCTCTTTCTTTTCGTTTTTCATCTCGTCTTTTTTTACCAACAATATCGGACATTATATCTCCTAAACTATCTTTAATTTTTTCGGCGATGTCTTGTTTTTCATCTTTGCTCATCTTTTTTTCGCGCATTTGTGTGACAGAATCTCGCAAAGTTTTTCTCATTTTTTTGATATCAGTTAAAACTTCAGATTCGGGTTTTCCAAATGCGTCTGCCATTTTTGATGTGTTTCTCGCCATTTCTTTTGCCATACGATCGATATCTTCTAGCAAATTATTGAATTGTTCTTCGGACATTTTAGATGGGTCTTTATGCAAATCATCGATTACATCCTGCATTCTTTTTGAAACATCACCAAAATCACCCAAGCGACTGTCCCTCATATCTTCTAAAATATCTTGGATATCTCCAGTTCTATCTCTTCCGAGAATTTTATCTATTGTTTTTTCGAGTTCTCGCTTTGCTTTTGCTTTATCTTCATCAGTTGCGGTAGGATTTTTTAGAACTTTGGCTGCCTTTTCAATAGCATCAAGAATTTTCATTTCATCATCACTTATTCTTCCTCCATTTAATGTAATCCATTCTCTATACTCTTGGTCGCCATATTTTGTATATATTTCCTCCCAAGTTAATCCAGTATATTCCTTTTTATATAATCCATCCATTGTTTTCCAAAAATCTTCTGTTACAATCTCATCGGCTACCATAGAAGCATTAATTTCATAATCCATAGCTAAGTTTGCTTTTTTGTTTGCGGTTTTCCACAATTCTCCAGTCATCATAGCCTTTGTTGATTCTGGAAACATTTTATTGAATCTAATAATATGTTCCAAAAATATATGAAACATTTCGTGAAATAAAATTCCAAATACTCTGTCTTTATTCATAGCACATTCGGTATATACAAAATTCATATTAATCCACAAGTTATTGAAATTGTCTACACACATGCTATCACATATTTCAGATGGAAATGTGGGAATATACATAACCTTACATTTACCTATAAATAAGTATAGATATGGATATTTCTTTTGCATATGAAACATTGCGTCATTAACAACCTTTATAATATCGGCAGTTTTAACTTTGATGATTTTTTTATTCTTATCGAATACATTAATTTCTCCTAAATCGTATATTTCTTCGGCATTTCCTTCGTGTCCATATTTCGCAGATTCGTTAATCATTTTGAAAGTGTTCATATTTATAATATAAAATATATAATATATTTATGATGAAAATAAAAAAGAGAGGATTTAAAATCCTCTCTTTTGATATATTAAACTATAAATTTTTTAATATCTGCTGCGGTTGTCAATCCATATTTCTCCATAAATGCTTTTATGAAATTTGGGAAATTTACTTTCGCAAATTCGGATGCGTTTTCAAGGAATCCAAATTTATTGAATATTGACACATATAAAGGTCTAATATAATTATCTTTAGATGCATTATATGTTCTTTCCAATGTATTAAACATGTTCATCATCTGTTCATCTGTAGGAATTATTTTACTATCAAATGTCAAATCGATATATTTTGATAATCTATCAATAACTTCGCCACATTTCATTTCACCTTTAGGAATGCTATATTTTGGATTATTTAAGACTTCACCAGGACTAAAACTTGTATTGTATGCAGATAAAAATTCAACATATTTTTCAGCCATACTTTCTCCAATTGCACCAGCAGCTTCGTCCAAAATAATATCAGATGGTATTTCTTGTATAGATGAATAGCCCTCATCTTCCATAATATTATGCAATTCAACCATCAATTTCGACCAAGTACGAGGTGTTGGCCATGTACTCTTTCCAGCCTTATACTCATCAGGTCTAATTGTATGCCAGTTTGTATATTCTCCTGTTGATTGATCCTTTTCTTGCATAAGGAATGTGATTGTAGCGTCATCAAAATGACCATATTTAACTGCCCATTTCTTCCAATCATCAAAACTTGGAATAAAGTTATACTGTTTGCTAAATCTGGTACCTACTACAGCACCAGTAGCATCATATCCACCTCCAACTTCATCGTCGTCTGAAGGTCTGTTAGAACAAGCAATAATTGCCCACTTGTCACCAAGTTGATAATTTGAATTAAAACGTCTATTCAATAATATCTGCATTAGGATTTTAAATACTTGTTCATTTGATCTAAAGAACTCATCAAACAGAATAATACCACCTTCGGTAGTTTCGGTTACAACCGTATCATACTCACCAGTTGTATCATCAAATTTATAATCTGTAATAATATGACCATTGGCAATATTATTTTGAATTTTATTCATTTTTTTATCTGGTGATAATTTATATACAGGCAACCAAGTTTTTACAGCCTCTCCAGAAACTTTAATTTCTTCATCTAATATCCTTGACAACTCTTCTTCACTTAATGACCCTGCGAAATCTTTCAGTTTTCTATTGACCTTTGGTCGTTCATCTAAATATTCACCTATTTTTTTCGTCATAGGCATTGGTAACGAGAAACCATCTACGGTTAAATCTCCACATTCAACAACCATAAGTGCCTTTTGATTATTTTCATCGTTTCTTTCATTCCACGCCTTGATAACAGCACTTGGGATAGTAGATTTTCCGATACCTGGAGCACCCCAAATAAGAACGGCACCACCATGATCTTTTCCCTTATATCCAGGCACATCTTTAATGGCTCTATTTAAAACTTCAATTAATTTTTCAGAATTAATATCGCGAATATCTAAAAGACCTCCCGATCTTCCAGAGAAACCGATTCGTTCTTCTCCCTCATTTAAGGACTCACCATATTTGGTATAGTGCTCATTAATCATTTCAACCATCGTTTGATAGTTTCTATACTCAATACTGTCTTTATCAACAATGCCATAATATTCGGGACTTTCCACAATATTGGCAGTAGATTTTACATTATCATTAAGATATTCATTCTTCACGCTAGTGAATGCGGTTACACCATCAACTTCACCATCAGAAATATAATTCAACGCTGTATACGGACTTGATGCGTCAATAACATTACCCTCGTTATTAAACATTGCAACAAAATTACCCATTTTGACAGCCATATTTTTAAAGAATGATTTTATCTTATTGAAACCCTTCTTTACAAAATCTCCAAACCCTTCATTTACAAATGTTTCAAAGTCTAATATATGTTTCATAGATTTATTATAATTTGTATTGCTCTCTTCAACGCTTTTTGCTCGCAAAGTATCAAATCTTTTAAACAAACGCTTTTTTACCATTTCCGCCTTTTCATCGGCCGCCGCACCAATTAGCGGAAGTTCTGCTCTAACTTTTATCTTTTTTGGAAAACCATCGGCATCATAAACAAGATTACCATCTGTATCATATTCAAACTGCTCAACAAATGCGGGTTCCCATCCACTTATATCCTGATTGAAATCTGAGAATGTAAACATTCTAAAAAAATCCGAACAAGAACTAACCTTCCATTCACAAATACTATTATTATTGAAAGTGGATTTATAAAACATTCCTTCCATAAACTTAACTTTGGAAACATCCCAAGATTTTAAATTCGCTTTGCGAATATCGGCAAATGCAAATAATGCAGTCATATCTAATACATTAGATACATCTAAACTTTCCCAAAAATGAGTATTTGGATATTTTAATAATTTATTTTCTTCTAAATAACTATAAAGAGAATTTACTACCGAAAATACATTTCTGTTGGGGTCTTTAGTTTCGCTTGATAGACGAAGTTTTCCACTAACGGTAGGTTTCATGCCTTCATCAGATGTATCGTCATCATCATCTTCATCGTCTATATCATCATTTTCATCATCAACCTTACCAGAAATTGGTTTGTCAGCCTCCTCATCACCTGGTATATCATCCCAATCGATATCATCAACATTAATTTCGCTTTCCAAAAGTAGACCTGCTCGTACTCTACCTTTTTCTAAATATTCGTTAATTTTATCTAAATTGCTTTCAACAGATTCATTAATTAAATTTTGATTATTAATAAACCATTCATTAAATTTTTCAAATATCTCCTCTTCTGGAATAAGATGCTCATTCGCTAAAGTCCATTCCAGCACAGCGGGACATAATAATTGTTGTATTGTCATAACTATATATTATTTGTTTTTATATCCATAAGTGATTTAAGTGTTCGTTTCCAATCGGGTCTTGTTATAGAACTTTTAATTGTAGGACTCATGTGATCGGCAATTATACCAAAATTCATATTACGATATCTTTTATCTAACATAAGTGTTTCAACCTCCTCTATAAATTCATCTGTGATATCTATAGGTATTAGTCTCTCCTCATCTTCGAGACTCGTATCCGCTTTTTGTTTTAAAATAGTATCTTTAATCTTAGCCCACATCGATTCCGCCATTGGATGTAAATCGAAGTTCATCATTCGTCTTGATATTGCCTCCCAGTTATCTTGTCCTCCAACATCTTTCTTAAATGACTCGCGAGTATGATTTGAAATAACAATAACGACACCTGTAAAATTAAATCTACTTGGCATTTTTGGCTTTTTTTCTTCTAAATGTTTACTCCATCTTTTTTCCGCTTTTGCCTTGATCATTGCCTTTGTGCTATCTTTCAAAATTGATTCTTCCTCATGTTCTTTTTTATATCTTGCCTCTAGTCTAGCAATCTCTTTATTTATAAAATCTTCTTTTTCTTTTCGAGGAATCTGACCAACTTCGAGGAAATATCGCTCCTGTCTTGTTCGAACTTGATCGGGATCATATATACGCTCGTTACTTTTGTTGTCAGGTGCAGCTTGTGACAATCTAACAACCGCCTTTTTTATATTTTTTTCCAATGCTATTTTCCAAAAAGAAACTTTATAGTCGGCGTTAAACATATTAGCACTATCGTCAAAAATTACAAGTTTTCCATTATAATCGTAAAGATTTTTATATAATGCTGTCGCAGAAGTGCTACCGCTTGATACATTGAAGTAATCTCTATTTTCTACCATATCCATTTCTTTCAATGCTCGTTCTATTGCATTTGACTTACCAGAACCCGCTTTACCTGTAATGAGCATTCCACGAGTTCTCATTACACCTAAATCGTCTATATCAAGTTCACAATTTTGCTTCACATATTTACACATCGTCTTTGTAATTGCATAAATTTGATCTATAGAATGAATATATTCTTCAGTATCTTCTTCGAGTATTTTCTTAAATGCATCCGAACGCTCGGCTTTTGTGTCGTCATCAATCATTGCGGAAACTTCTGTTTCTGCTGTAATCAACGAACCAGATTTGGAACCAACACTATATTTAGATGAGCAACCATCTAATACCGAATACACTTCATCATGAGTTGTTTCTCCCGAATATGCGTTATAGAAAATATTAATTGTGTTTTTAAAATATCCAGTTGCTGTTATTCGTTTTCCTCCACCAACTACATCTTGAATCTCATTACATATTCTAACACATATGTCATCTTCTTCTATAAATCCATTCCATATTGTTGTAACAACTTGATTATATTTAGCTATTTTTTTAGGTGTGCTAATACTATCAATAATATCAACAATACTCTGTCTTACATCCAACTCTAAACTTGCAGCCTTCGCAACAAGTGTTTCATTATAGTTATAAGTTCCTCCCTCTACCCATTCACAAATAAGACCTTCATCAACAGATTTTGGTGAAAGACGAGATATCAACTCGCTAATAATATCGCTAAATCCAAGTTGTGTGGTAGATAAAACTAAATCTGCAATATTTTCCTCACCCATATTAAACTCTTTAAATAAGTACACATGTTTGCCATTTGTGTTTCTACAAATAACAATGTTTACCTCAGGGTTATTGCGATCGTAAAAATATACACCAGGAACACCATCAATAGTGACAATAACAGGTCGAACACCAAAATCTCCAAGATTAGATTGTTTAAGTTTTCTCAAAACAACTCTTGATATTTTTAAAAGAAATTTATTATCTGAAAGCATTTCAGGAACAACGATGCCATTCTCGGCAAAAACATCCGCATTATCATCATGGATATCATTCGCATCATCGTTAATTGATTCATAAATCTTTTGACCTTTCAACTCATTGTCAAAATCTTTAAAATTTTTAATCATATATTATCCTTATATTTATATATATTATATTTATGAAAATGTTAATTTAGATATATGGTTTCATACATATGTCCAGTAGATTTATGCTCAACTGTTTTCTGATATGAACCACCTCCACCTTTAAGATAAATGATATTTTCATAGCAATAATCTGGTACATATTTACCATCACTACTTAAAATGTATTTCACATCATTATCATTTAATATACCAACTCTATCAAAGAAATCTTCGTAATTAAACTTGCAAAAATATTTGGTGCTTCGTTCATTCTGAAATGGTGGGTCTAAATATAAAAAGTCTTCATTACTCACTTTTTCAAAAATATCTTTATAATCACATTTAATAAATTCAACTCCATTATCATTCAGCAATTCACTCCATTGATATAACACTTTTTTCAATCTAACTGGTGTTATACCATCTCTGGTTAAATGTAATGTTTGATTGAACTCACACCATTTATTATATCTTGGTTGTCCATTGGTGCAGGTTCTCATCAGAAAGAAAAATAAATTGGGATCTCGGATCTGATTAAACTCTTGCCTTACCAATTCATAGAACTTTCTCTTATCCTGTTTATCCTCCATCTTATTCATTTCACACCACAATTTGGTATATACTTTATATAGATGATCTGGATTTTGCTTGATTGCTTTCCACAAATCAATAAGATCGCCGTTAATATCAGAGCAAACAAAATTATTTACATGAATAGATGGTTCATTTAGAAGTCTAAATAATACACTACAAGAACCACAGAAAGGTTCATAATATGTGTCTATATAGTTAGGAAAGTATTTTATAATCTCATTGGACTGCAATCTTTTTGTACCTGTCCATTTTACAATTGGTTGAAAATCTATATCTGCCATATTCAAATATTTAGTATAAAAATAACAAAATATGGATAGCAATCATTTTAGCGATTACTATCCATATATTTATAAAAATAATTATTATTTATCTATAATGACTTAATGTATCGATGCTATCAGACTTTTCTGTAAATTTCATTTTACTGAAATTGGCATTAACTCTAAATTTCTGATCTCGATTTTCACCTTCACGAATCTTCAAAAGTTTGATATAGTAATAAGGTTGTGCCTTACCATCTTCACCAATATCACCAATTCGCATATCGTCTGTCATAATGATACCAAGAGCATTATCTACAGTATGCATCAAACCCATACTCTCCGATACATCTTGGATATTGATATCAGAACTATTCAAAGCATCTCGACCGACCTGTGATGCTGTAATACATACAAAATTCATTTTAACAGCAAGACCTCGCAAATCCTCTGCAATCGTCTTAATTTTCATATATGTATTTGTACTATCATGTGGGTCTCTATAATTACCCAAAATATTAATATAATCGACAATTACAACATCAACTTTGAATTTCTCATTCTCTTCAATTTCTTTAACATATCTTTCAATATCCATTGTTGTTCCTTGTGATGTTGGAAACTCTTTAATAAACAACTTACCCAATGGGCACCACGAATTGTTTATCAATCGTTTCATAGTCTGCATTACTTTAGTTTGGTTCTCTACAAGTCGGTCATACTCCTCACCTGTGATATCAAAAAGATTACATCCAATTCTTCGAGCGACTTTTGCTGGACTCATCTCACATGTGATATAAATTGTATTCTTACCCTTACGCACAAACTCCGCCGCATCATTACATAACAAACAACTCTTACCAACATTGGTTCCACCGATATAACAAGTCAAAGTTTTTGGATCCAAACCACCGTGTGTGCTCTTGTTAAAATACTCCCAAGTATAA
>JAEIGA010016274.1_pt1 | contig 11320 bp, 10 predicted proteins | sample 9270691 | NCBI WGS metagenome assembly JAEIGA01 (sample SAMN17057246, study PRJNA624740) | gut metagenome | biome: biome; isolation source: fecal sample | host: Bos grunniens | place: China: Xizang | collected 2019
GCAAATGGTTTGCTACAATGAGTGCCGTATGCGGGATATGCCTCTTGATTATCGAGTATTCTGCCCGTAGCCTTAATGTCGCTAACCTCAGCACGAGAGCCGTAGTAAAGGAAGAGTGGAGCATTTCCCTTTGTAGCCGAAATGATGATTGTTGTGTTTGGTGTAGAGAGAGCATAATCTTTAGCCTGTGCAGCAAATGAAATCGCTATTACACCAATGAGAAGAAGTACTTTTTTCATCGAAAAATGCCGGTTAGTGTTATATTCTTCGCAAAGGTAATAAAAAGTGGGGTAATAAAGTGTAAAAAGTAAAACTTTTTTGTATCTTTGCACCTTGGTATAAAATGGGGTAAAAGACCCATTGAAAAACATTGCAAGTTAGAAACTAAAAACATATTCGGAAAATTATGAAGAAAGAGTGGAATGATGTGAAGGAATTTCACGAGAAGTTTGGTCATCCGGTAGCGGAGAAGCCTGTAATGATTGCCAAGAAGCGTGCTTTGAGCCGTGCAAAGTGGATGAACGAGGAGGTTGCCGAGTTCTTGATTGCAGATGATATCTACGAGCAGGCAGACGCAATGATTGACTTGATGTACTTCGCACTCGGCACAATGGTCGAGATGGGTTTGGAGGCAGACGAGTTGTTCGATATCGTGCAGAAGGCAAATATGGCAAAGTTGTGGCCAGACGGAAAACCTCACTACAACCCTAAGGATAACAAAGTTATCAAGCCAGAGGGTTGGGAGGATCCAAAACCGAAGATTAAGGCATATATCGACTCGGTAATTGCTGCAAAGAGCAAATAAAAAACGATTTTTGTCGTTATAGTTATATGGGTATCATTGTAGAGATAATAGCAGAACACTTGCAATCGAATCGCAGATTGGTCATTCCTGACTTCGGAGCCTTTATGGTGAAGGAGTCGGGCGAGCTGGTCTTTTCCGATTTGTTGCGTACCGATGATGGCGTGTTGACTTCGTTGCTTCGTAGTCGAGGCTTCAACGAGATGGAGACTGCGGTTACGATTGACCGCTTTATCTTCGAGGTGCGCCACGAGTTGGAGAAGTATGGCTACTGTCTTTTGGGTGAGGTCGGAACACTCAGGGTTGAGCCTGTGACGAAGATTTTGCGACTCTATCCACCGGTTAAGGGAACGGTGGAGTTTGTGGAGGAGCCTTTCGTGCCGAAGTTGGTTATCTCTGAAGAGTCCGAGGCGGTAGATCCTGAGAAATCTACAGAAACCGAGCCTTCGGTGCAGGGTGTGTTGGCACTCTACGATGAACCAAAAACGGAGGAGAAAAATGTTGCCGAGGAGAAGATTTCGACTCCGCAACCCGAGGAGGAGCACGCCGAAAATGTCGCTCCTTCAACCGTAGCACCTCAACCAAAAGCCAAGCGCCGAATGAAGTTCGACTTGGTTATGGTGGTGGCTGTGGCGGTGCTCCTTATGGCATTGGCGGCAATTGCATACGGTATATATGTAGCCACCCCTTCCGACTACGCATCGGAGGAGGTTATGGCACAAGATGATGCCGATATGGATGCACTCCGCACAATAAAAAATGAGTAAAAGATGATTGAAAATAGTGCATTACTCTCTGTAAAACAGCGATTTGGAATAATCGGTAACTCTCCGCTCCTAAATCGAGCATTGGAGGTTGCTTTGCGTGTTGCAGCAACCGACTTGACTGTGCTCGTAACGGGAGAGAGTGGTGTTGGTAAGGAGTTCTTCCCGCAGGTTATTCACGCCCATTCGGCACGCAAGCATAACAAATATGTGGCGGTGAACTGCGGCGCAATACCCGAGGGTACGATTGATTCCGAACTTTTCGGACACGAGAAGGGTGCATTTACGGGGGCTATAGAGGCTCGTAAGGGCTATTTCGAAGAGGCTGATGGCGGAACAATCTTCCTCGATGAGGTCGGCGAGTTGCCACTGGCTACACAGGTGCGTCTGTTACGAGTGTTGCAGACGGGTGAGTTTATGCGAGTGGGCTCGGCAAAGGTGCAGAAGACCAATGTTCGAGTTGTGGCAGCAACAAATTCCAACTTGATGAAGGCAATTGCCGATGGTCGTTTCCGCGAGGACTTATACTATCGTTTGAATACGGTGCCTATCGTTGTTCCTGCTTTGCGTGAGCGTCCGGAGGATATCTACCTCTTGTTCCGTCGCTTTGTTGCGGATGTCGCAACGCAGTACAGAATGCCTGCGATTGTGTTAGACGAGAATGCTCGAGCAATGCTTGAGAACTACTATTGGCGTGGAAATATCCGCCAACTCAAGAATGTTGCTGAACAGATCTCGGCAATCGAGGAGAGCCGTGATATCTCGCCTCAAATTCTTGCCAAGTATCTCGTTGATGAGAATACTGTAACCTCGCCGAGTGTGGCAAATTCGACCAAGATGGAGGATATGAACTCCGAGCGAGAGTTGCTTTATAAGATATTATTCGATATGCGTAGCGATATCAACGAGTTGCGTCGTATGGTGCACGAACTGCACAGCGGATATTCGTCGTATCGCACAACTGCAACCGATACAGCCGAGCACAACGAGATTAAGGCGTTGTTGCCTCATACCCCGTCGCCTGTAGTGGAGGAGATTGAGACTGAGTTTGTGGTTGAAGAGCCTCGCGAGATGACAAAGGCCGATATGCAACGAGAGCAGATTATTAAGGCTTTGCGTCGCAATGGCGGTAGTCGTCGTGCTGCAGCTGCCGAGTTGTATATGTCGGAGCGCACTCTCTATCGTAAAATTAAGGATTTGAATATAGAGGAGTAGATATGAAAAATATAACATTTGCGTTGCTCGCTGTAATATTCTTGCTTACAGGCGGTTGTACCGTTAAATATACATTGTCGGGAGCCTCGATTCCACCCGATGCAAAGACCTTTTCGGTGGCATATTTCCCGAATAATGCACCTATGGTTGCGCCTATTTTGAGTAGTACGCTTACCGACGAATTGACCCAGCGTTTCGCAACACGAACACGCTTGGTGCAGGTGCCTGAGGGTGGCGACTTCGCATTCGAGGGTGAGATTGTGGGCTACACCTCAACAACCTCTTCGGTGTCGAGTGGCGACTACGCCCTGCAAAATAGATTGACTATTACGGTCAAAGTGAACTTTACGAATGTTGTTGACGATAAGGCGTCATTCAAGGCGAGAAGCTTCTCGGCGTATGCCGACTACGACTCGACAAAACTGCTTACCGAGGTTGAGAGTACGCTCATTCCGGAGATTGTAGAGCAACTTGTGACAGATATTTTTATGGCGGCAGCATCAAATTGGTAGAAGCGTATGTTGGTGGATAGATATTTGGCAGGCGAGGAGATTTCGGCAGCGGAGTTGGATAGCGTTTTGGAGCAATATCCGTGGTTCTCGGCAGTACAGGCAATCAAGGCTTGCGAGGGTTGTAAAAATAATCGCTATGATGTTGATGCAGAGAAGATTGCCGAAGTTAGTGAGGGCGAGATTATAGCCCGCTTTTTGCGTAAGAATGACTATCGTATCGTGGCCGATGAAGGTGAGGTTGAAGGCGATGTTTGCACCGAGGCTGACATCGACGATGAGGACGATATTGTGAGCGAAGATTTGGCAGAAATCTACCTTGCGCAGGGACTAAAAAGCGAGGCAATAGAAATATATCGCAAATTAAGTTTGCAAAATTCGGAAAAAAGTGCTTACTTTGCCGAGAAAATCGAAAATATCGAGAAAAATAATTAAAAACAGATAGACTATGTACATTTTTTTGATTGTATTGATTCTTGTAGCAAGCTTGTTGATGGTGCTTGCAGTGTTGGTTCAGAACCCAAAGAGCGGTATGGCATCGAACTTTGGCGCATCTAACCAGGTTATGGGTGTTCGTCAGACTGCAGACTTCCTCGAGAAGTTTACTTGGGGTGCAGCAGCAACAGTTCTTGTATTGTCGTTGCTTTCGGTTGTGTTTATCGAGAATGGCGCAGTTGCATCGAGCGTAGAGGAGGCTCAGGCAGAGCTCACTACTCAGACTGAGCAGGTTGTTGATGTTCCACAGGCAGAGGTTCCTGCACAGAACTAATCACAAGACAAGTTCAAAATTTGAGAGTGGAGTTTCTCCACTCTTTTTTTTGTTTCTGCATTGGCGTATCAGCATTGTCGTTTTGGACGCAACAAGCCTGATTGCTCCGAAATCATAAAAACCTAAAAATTTTTAATTTTTAATTTCCGAATCTGAAATTTATTTTGTATTTTTGCCTAAATTAAGAAATATAGTGTTGCTATGTTTAGAAAAGGTTTGTTTTTGTTACTCGCTGTAGCGGTAAATATAGGCGTTTCGAGCGCCGTAAATACCACCGATATCAGACGCGAAACGGAGCGTGCGATATCGTTGATTGAGCACGGAAGATATGCCGAGGCTCGCCATTCGTTGGTGCTCTTGCGCAAGCAGGTGCCGATTGACGAGGAGGTGCTCTTGCGCCATATCGACTTCGAGTTGGCGGTGTGTGCTGCCGAGTTGCGCGACAACGAGGCGGAGAAGATTCTTCTCGCCTTCTTGCGTCGCTATCCCGAGTCGGTGCATATCAACGATGTTCGCTTTATGTTGGCGATGTACTACTGCGAGCGTGAGGACTACAAGACGGCTCGCACCTACCTCGATAGCGTATCGTATAAGGCGTTGACCGAGGATAACAAAGAGCGCTACAATATGCGAATGGGCTATATCGAGTTCACTTCGGGCAACCACGATAAGGCTTATAAACTCTTCTCGACATTGTCGCCTACGGGCAACTATGCCGATCACGCCATCTACTACAAGTCGTACATTCACTATGCACGAGGCGAGTACAAGGAGGCATACAAGGGCTTTGACTCGTTGCGTAAGAGCGACAACTACTCGAAGGTTATTCCTTACTACCTCTTCCAGATTGAGTTTGCACGAGGTAACTACAAGTATGTGGTTGACAATGGCGATAAGTTGTTGGCGCAGTCAGTCGAGGTTGAGCGTACCGAGTTGATGCGTGTTGTTGCCGAGGCGTGGTATCGTCTGCAGGGTTACAACAAATCCTACCTCTATATGTCTATGTATGAGCGTGCAGGCGGAAAGATGGGGCGCGAGGAGAACTACATACTCGGTTATTCGGCATATCGCTCTACCGACTACGCAAAGGCTATCGATGCGTTGCGTAAGGTTGTAGAGGGAGGCGACGAGTTGTCGCAAAATGCGTCGTACCACTTGGCAGACTGCTATATTCGTCGTGACGACAAGCGCCAGGCTATTCACGCCTTTGCGATGGCTGCCGACGAGAAGTATAACAACGAGATTTCGGAGGATGCGTTGTTTAACTACGGCAAGTTGCTCTTCGAGACGGGTGGTGGAACATTCAACGAGTCGATAAATGTCTTGACCCGCTATGTGAATAAGTATCCTGACTCGGAACGAGCAGACGAGGCTCGAGAGTTGTTGATTGCAGCCTACTACAACTCGCACGACTACGAGATGGCATACAAGGCTATTAAGGCGTTCCCTAATCCTGATGGCACACAGCGTGCTGCGTTGCAGAAGATTGCCTACTTCAATGGCTTGGAGGCGTTCGTTGCAGGCGATATGGCGAAGGCAAAGTCGGCACTCGAGGAGTCGCAGAAGATTGGCGTGAGTCCAAAGTACAACGCACTCTGCCTCTTCTGGTTGGGCGAGATTGAGTATAAGTCGGGCAACTACGACAAGGCGATTAGCTACTATGACTACTATATTCGTCGTGCACCAAAGACGGAGAACGAGTATAAGATGGCTCTCTACAACCTCGGCTATGCACACTTTGCGAAGAAGAATATGGCAAAGAGTCAGAAGTCGTTTGAAGGCTTCATCTGGCTCTACAAGACGGCTGACAGATATCGAGCAGACGCATACAACCGCTTGGGCGATGCTCAATATTCGCAGAGCAAGTATGCCGACGCTGTAAAGAGTTACGAGGGAGCAGTCGCTTTGGGTACTGCTGAGCAGAACTACGCAAAGTATCAACGAGCAATCTCTCTCGGTTTGGCAGGAAAAACAACCGCCAAGATTGGAGCTTTGCGACAGATGCAGAGCGAGAATTGTGGCGACTACAACGACGATGCAGCCTATGAGTTGGGTCGTACCTATGTGACACTTGGTCGCTACTCGGACGGTGCTCCGGTGTTGGAGCAGTTTGTCGAGAAGTATCCGCAATCGCCATACTACACTCCGGCATTGCTCGATTTAGGTTTGGTGCACTTCAATCTCGGCAACAACGATAAGTCGTTGCACTACTACGACAAGGTTATCACTTTGGCACCGCAGTCTGCGGCAGCAAAGGAGGCTATCCAGAGCGTGCGAGAGATTTATGTGTCGAAGGGTAGTATAAACGAATACTTCGCATACGCAGAGCGCTCGGGCGTGGAGTGCGATCTGAGCATTATGGCTCGTGACTCGTTGTCGTTCCGTTCGGCTCAAAATATCTACCTCGCAAATCGTCAGAACGAGGCTATAACTCACTTGAAGAACTACTTGAACGACTATCCAAAGGGTTACTATACAAACGAGGCTCTCTTCTGCTTGAGCGATTGCTATCTCAAGTGCGACAGCATCACAAGTGCTGTAGCAAGTATGAAGCAACTTGCCGAGCAACCACAGAATCAGTACACCGTACCTGTGGTCGAGATGTTGGCTCGAGTGACCTACGAGAATCAGATGTACGAGGAGTCGGCTCCTGCTTACCGTCGTATGTATGCTCTTGCCGATGGCGCAACCAAGCGTACACAGTCGGCAAACGGATATGCTGAATCGGTGCTTTTGCAGAAGAACGACGATGCGTTGTTGTCGATGGCAGGCGATTTGGATACTTTGGCAGATGTCGATGCGGTGATGTTGCGTAGAGTTCGCTTTGCGAAGGCTAATGTGCTCAACTCTCGCAACGAGGTAGACGAGGCGTTCAAGATGTATGAGTCGTTGTCTGCCGATATGACAACCGCCGAGGGTGCCGAGTCGGCATATCGCATTATCGAAAAGTTATTCAAGGAGGGCAAACTCGACGAGTGCGAACAGAGGGTCTACGCGTTGGCTGATAGCAAGACACAGCATACCTAGTGGTTGGGTAAGGCGTTTATTACGCTGGGCGATGTCTATGTACAGCGCAACGATACATTCCAGGCGAGTGCTACATATCGTAGTGTGGTGGATGGTTACACACCTGCCGACGACGGTATTGTGGCAGAGGCACAGTCTAAACTCAATAAATTGAATTAGTGGCTATGAAACGATATATTACAACTCTTATTACACTCTGTGTGGTGTCGTTTGTGGCATCGGCGCAGGTTACGAAGCAGGTGGAGGTGACTAAGGATTTTGCCCCCGAAATTGGCGAATCGCGCAAGATGGATATCGCTCCGAATATGGTCGATACCATAACTCTTCGCCCCGAGATTGACTATACGGTTACTCCTCGTTCGTTCGCTTCGGCGCTTGGAACACATCGTTTCAACCCCGCTACGGTTACATATTGGGAGTATCAGCGCAAGTATCCATTCTATTTGAAGTTGGGTGCAGGCTATCCTCTTAATACGGTTGCCGACTTCTACGCTTCGACACATCGTGCCGATGTGGGTTACCTGACGGGCTATATCAACCACAATGGTCAATACTCGAAGTTGAAGTATTTTAACGGCTTTGATGGCAAGGAGTACAAGGACAACCGCTCGATGAAGATGAACAACAAGTTCGGCGTTATGGGTGGAAAATATTTCGGTAGATACACTCTCTCGGGCGACTTGTTCTATCGTATGGATGTGTATGATCGCTATCCGTTCCACAATAGTGTGGACGAAAATGGCACCCCATTTCTTGAGTACAAGAATCGTGATATCGACTTTGATGATGTCAGCTTGGCGTTGTCGTTTGGCGATGCATTTGCCGACTATAGTTTCTTGAATTTCAAGGTCTATGCCGAGGCTGATCTCTATAACGACAAATCGGAGAACTTTATCGCAGGCGACCACTACCAGCAGATGAATGTCAAGGCGGGTGCGACTTTGGCTCGTGAGATAACTAAGCGTAGCGCATTGTCGTTGGATTTCAACTACGAGGGCTATTACGGTTTGAAGTCGTTGAAGAACTACGATAACTCAATCTTGGGATTGGACTTGCGTTATCGCTATCGTTCGGGGAGACTCGTGGACTTGACCGCAGGTGCGAAGGTGTTGTATGACCACAACCCTGCCGATGCAAAGCAGGATAGATGGCACGCCTTCCCATATCTCTCTTTGTCGCTGAATATAAACGACAAGGGTGTGTTTGTTCCGTATGTCGAGGTTAATGGCGAGTTGCAGAACAACAGCTACTACTCGTTGGTGCGTCGCAACCCGTATGTAGCAATTTTGGGAGGAGCTTATAATTCGTTATCTACAGATGTAGCCTTGCCAAATACCGAACTCTACAATGTGCGTTTCGGAGTGTCTGGACACTCGGCAAACAGCAAGTTTGCGTATCGCTTCTATGCCAATATGTCGTTTATGCGAAATGCAATCTATTGGTACAATATCAACCAAATTTTCTTCGGCGTGGAGAGCGCTTCACGCAATATCTGGTCGTTGTGCGGAGCGGTAGACTATAAACCTATCTCGCAGTTGTTGCTCACAGCACAGGTTAAGGGTGCGCTCTATAATGGTGAAGCAAGCGTTGAAGATGCAATGCCGAATGTCGAGGCGCTCGTGCGTGCACGATACACCCACAAGAAGTTTACCGTAGGCTTGTCGGCAGAGTTGATTGGTCCGACCAAGTGGACTACTATACAAGACTATGCACTCTTTTTACCTGAGTGGACATTCAAGCCACAGCGTGGAGAGTTCAAGACTCCTACATCGCTCGATTTGAGCCTCTACGGCGACTATCGTGCAAGCAAGACTTGTACCGTATATGCCGAGGTGAACAATATCATTGGCGATGTGTTGCCAACCTATCATTGGGCATTCTATCGTGAGATGGGCGCATCGTTTACCGTAGGTGTGAAGTTGCAATTCTAAAAAAACGATATTATGAACGCAAAGAGCTTCTATACAGTTCCGTTTACCTGGAGCAAGACTCTGTGGGTAATGACCTTTGCACTCTTTGGTTTGTGGATTGGAGTGTCGGGTTGGTTGCTGTGGCAGATATGCACCACGAATGATACCTCGGAACCTCTCTCTGGGCTCATTCTCTTTAATGCTATAATGTTGCCGACGATGCTCATTTGTGAGGGCTTGGCTCCACAACGATTGGAAATTAGTAATAAAACACTCGTTATCCTTCGTCGATACAAGAGTGTTACGATTCACGCTGACAAGGTATTGAGCGTGGATAGACTCCCGAAGCACGCATTGCGAGGTGCAGTGCGCACCTGCGGTGTTGGAGGCTTTTTTGGTTTCTTTGGTCACTATTATCAAGGCTTGATAGGATCGTTCCAACTCTACGCCACGAGCTTCGATAATCTCTTTTTGATAAGGCTGGCAAATGGCAAAAGAGTGGTAATTTCTTGCTCGGAGCCGGAAAAGATGGATGTTTTCACCAATTCGTTGTTTAAATAAAAAGATAATCGCCAAGCAAATGACTTGGCGATTATCTTTTTATTGCAGGTTTGCTATTTTGCCTTATTGGCTATTTTTCTGAAATACTCCAATGCAGGAGGCTCGTTGCCTACAAGACATTCGTACTTATAATCTTTGCCCTGTACCGACTCCCACTCCTCGCGAATCTTCTTCAACTCCTTCGGGTTTTTGTAGAGTTCGACAAAGGTGAGATAGATGGTTTTCGCTGCGTTGAGCATCGACTTGGTGGCAATCGAGGTGCCGGCTATTGAAGAGAAGTGCCAAGTGTGAATATTGCCCGGGCCCACGCAGGTCTCAACTCGGCACAGAGGTATAATCTGCGAAACATCGCCTGTGTCGTCAGAGCTTCCGCCTACGCTTGAAATCTCCTCCTGGAAAGGCTTAACCTTTTCGAATTTCGAGAGATCAAGAGCAGGGAGTCCTGCGTTGCGATTTAACTCCTCGAGATAGGCTTTCTCGGTAGCGGTGAGTTTTACACCTCCAACTTTTTCGAGGTTGCGCTGTGCCATACGACCGAGGTGAGTGTTGCATAGTATCGAATACGAGCCCGCAACAAAACTATATTTAACGGTGGTACCGGTACCCATAGCTGCTCCTTTGGCAGCCGCTATAGTGCGTTGTAGGATATCTTTAGCAACCTCGGGATTCTGATGACGAAGATAGTAGTAGACCTGAGCCTTGTCGGGTACTATGTTCGGAGCCTCTCCGCCATTGGTGATAACATAGTGAATTCGACTGTTTGGGTGGAAGTGCTCACGATTCATATTCATCATCATATTGAACGCCTCCACTCCGTCAAGTGCCGAACGACCGTGGTGCGGAGCACCTCCTGCGTGCGCTGATACGCCCTCGAAGTCGAAGATTATGCCAATTTTTGTAGACCAGGTGTCGCGAAGTATCTGGTTTTCTGTTTTAGGGTGATACGAGATGGCGCAATCAACACCGTCGAACACACCCTCTCGCACCATATAGGTCTTTCCGCCACCGCCCTCTTCGGCAGGGCATCCAAAGAGCTTGATTGTGCCCTGATGACCTTGGGCAAGCCACTTCGATACTGCTACCGCCGCAGAGACGGCAGTTGTGCCAATGAGGTTGTGTCCGCAACCGTGTCCGTAACCACCTTGTACACGAGGGTTGAAACAAGCGGTTGTGTCTTGCGAGAGTCCAGGAAGGGCATCATACTCGGCAAGCACCGCCAAAACGGGCTCTCCTTCGCCGAAGGTTGCCACAAAGGCGGTTGGCAGGTTTGCAACACCACGCTCAATCTTAAAGCCATTCTCTTCGAGGTGCTTGATTATTAGCTCACTACTTTTGTACTCCACAAATCCTGGCTCTGCCAATTCGTGCAGGTCTTTCTGCATCTTGTCATAGGTTTCGAATTGGGTGTCAAACCAACCTAATCCTATGTTCGATACTAACATTGCCGAAGCTACTAATGTCTTAATCATACTCTAATCAACTGTTTATGCTTTTACAAAGGTAGTGCTTAATTTCCAAATGAACAAAATGAGGGCTTAAAAATAGCGCAAAAAGTAGATGTAATTTTTCAGTTATCTTACTTTGATTTTTAATTATTAAAAAAGTTGTGTAATTCAAAAAATGTTCGTACCTTTGCGCACTCGCAAAGTGCGAGGTTGGATTACATAAATTTTTTAACAAGTATTAGATGGATTCATTAAGTTACAAAACTATCTCGTTGAACGCAGCGACTGTCAACAAGGAGTGGGTTGTCATCGACGCTA
>JAEIGA010016275.1_pt1 | contig 11319 bp, 9 predicted proteins | sample 9270691 | NCBI WGS metagenome assembly JAEIGA01 (sample SAMN17057246, study PRJNA624740) | gut metagenome | biome: biome; isolation source: fecal sample | host: Bos grunniens | place: China: Xizang | collected 2019
ACCCCCGAGGGTGCGCGTGACTTTGTGGTGCCAAGCCGTATGAACCCCAACCAGTTCTACGCCTTGCCACAGTCACCCCAGACCTTGAAGCAGCTCTTGATGGTTGCCGGCTATGACCGCTACTTCCAGATTGTGCGTTGCTTCCGTGACGAGGATTTGCGTGCCGACCGTCAGCCCGAGTTTACACAGATTGACTGCGAGATGTCGTTTGTCGAGCAGGAGGATATCTTGGAGGTATTCGAGCGTTGGGCAAAATATATGTTCAAGGATGTTATGAACATCGACTTTACGGAGCCTTTCCAGCGTATGCCTTGGATTGAGGCTATGGAGAAGTATGGCTCTGACAAGCCCGATTTGCGCTTCGGCATGGAGTTCCACGATATCACCGACCTCGCTCACGGTCACTCATTCTCTGTGTTTGACGATGCAGAGTATGTTGTAGGTTTTGCCGCAACAGGTTGTGCAGGCTACACCCGCAAGCAGATTGATGCCCTGACCGACTATGTTAAGCGTCCACAGGTGGGTGCCAAGGGTTTGGTTTGGATTCGTAAGGATGAGGAGGGCAACCTCAAGTCTTCTATCGACAAGTTCTTCACTCCGGAGGATTTGGCAGCTATCGCCGAGCGTATGGAGGCTCAGAATGGCGACCTGATGCTCATCCTGTGTGGTAAGAAGTTCAAGGCTCTCACACAGCTCTGCGCTTTGCGTCTGCATGTTGGTGAGTTGTTGGGCTTGCGTGATCCTAAGAAGTTTGCTCCACTTTGGATTGTCGATTTCCCAATGTTCGAGTGGGACGACGAGACCGAGCGTTATTATGCTATGCACCACCCATTCACCTCTCCCAAGCCCGAGGATGTCGAGTTCCTGGAGAGCGACCCGGGTCGTGTTCGCGCAAATGCTTATGACTTTGTATGTAACGGAACAGAGATTGGTGGTGGTTCGATTCGTATCCACGATGCACAGTTGCAGGCTCTTATCTTCAAGATTCTGGGCTTCACACCCGAGAAGGCTCAGGAGCAGTTTGGCTTCCTGATGAACGCCTTTAAGTTTGGCGCGCCTCCTCATGGTGGTTTGGCATTCGGTTTCGACCGCCTTTGCTCATTGTTCGGTGGCTCGGAGTCAATTCGCGACTTCATCGCCTTCCCGAAGAACAACGCAGGTCGCGATGTGATGCTCGATGCTCCTTCGGTTATCGACCAGTCGCAGCTCGACGAGTTGTATCTCTCGTTGGTAAAGCCCGAATAAGCAATACCTTTAATATAATAAATAGCCTGCTACCGAAAAGTAGCAGGCTATATTTTTTCGTTCGACAGACCGATTAGAAAGGCAAGTCGTCCACCTCGTTCATCGGAGCTACGGGAGCCGATGGAGCCGTGGGCGCAGAGTACGCCGGCTCGTCGCCAAATGGAGGCATATCGGGCATCGCATCTGCTGCGGCAGCCTCTACCTGCTTGGGCTGTACTCGCCAAGCACGCACATCGGTATACCAGCGGCCATTGAACTCGCGCGACTCAACATTTACCGACACGATGTAAGCCTGACCCTCGCGCAGACCCTCGGCCTCGGTAGGTTTATTGAAGAATGTCACACAAATCTTGCGATTAAACTCCTGGGGCATCTCAAATATCACATCCTGACGCTGCCACTCGCCACGCGCAGAAACACCACTCGTTGCGGGCAACTTTTTCCATACAATTCCTTCAAATTCCATAACAATATTTTTAATTTTCGGTTATTATCATCTTCACTATCGCAAATATACAAAAAATTAATTTTTTTTGGCGAGTTTTCGCTCCACTTATTAGTTATGGAACGAAATTAGCAATATCTTTGAGCATTGAAGTGCAGGTTTCTATCATAAGCTCTGCCAATAAAAGGTTTTATGAAAAAGTTTTTACTATGAGCTCAACAAAGTTTATACACTTGTTTATCGGCGCCATCGCCGCTGCAATATGCCTCATGGCTTGCGACAACAACGACGACGATTGGTCGATATACTACCCTAATGCACTTGTGACGGTGCGCCCCACCGCAGAGGGAGGATGCTACCTGCAACTCGACGACAACACGACGCTAAAACCTGTGAATATCTCAAAATCACCATTCGGAGATAAGGAGGTGCGAGCTCTGACCAACTTCTCGCCAAGCAAGGAATCTGCTGCGCCCTACAACAAAGCTGTATTTGTAAATTGGATTGACAGCATCCTCACAAAAAATGCCATTTCGGTTGAGCAGATGCTTCCCGACTACAACTATGGCAACAACCCTGTCGAGATTGTTCGCGACTGGGTTACAATAGCCGAAGATGGCTATCTCACGCTGCGTTTCCGCACCGTATGGGGCAATATTGGTCGAGTGCATTATGTAAACCTGATTACGGGTGTGAATCCCGGAAATCCTTACGAGGTGGAGTTCCGCCACAATGCCAATGGTGACACCTATGGTTTTGTGCGTGACGGCATTGTAGCATTCCGTTTGGATGGCCTGCCCGACACAAAAGGTAAGACGGTAAAACTTACTCTTAAATGGCAATCATTCTCAGGTCCCAAGATGGCACATTTCGATTACCGCACACGCACAGCGACATCTGCCGAGAGCAGCTCGATAAGCGAAGTGCGACCCGTAATAAAAATAGAATAATAAGAAGAGAGGCTGTCCGACAAAATTTCAGGACAGCCTCTCTTTGTATTGTCATTACTGCATTGCAGCATTATCAGACCAAGAGGAAAGCCAAATAGCATGCTATGGCACCCAACGCCATAAGTGCTTTTAGCCACACCGAGCGAAAGCGCAGCATTATATATATTGCAGCAGTTGCCAACAATCCGAAAACCGTAAGGTTTATAACCTTCGTATCCCCAAAGTGGTATACACTGCCCCCGGCATAGAGTACATCGGCAATAGCCAGGACAAAATAGTTAAAGACATTACTTCCCGCAATATTTCCAAAGGCTATATTGAAATTACGCATACGGAACAGCGATATTGTCGAGGTAACCTCCGGCAGCGATGTTGCAACACCCAGGAACAGTGCCCCGGCCAAGCCTGAGCCAAGATTCAAACGCTCGGAAATATCATCGGTGATATATGTCAAGATGATACTTGCAGCGATAATACCAATACTTGCCAACACAAAACGCACGACAATGCTCCTGAGCGACAAAGTAACCTCATCACACTCCTCCTCGTCGCTTATCTCGCCATTATCGCTTGCCAGGAATCTCACCGAGAGGGCATACAGCGCAATAAGTATTACAGATGTGATGCTTATATAGAGCCACGGCTTATCGTTGCTGCCCAGGACAATATTATCCTCCGACATATATTGCCAATTGAGCGCAACGGCACAATACATCATAAACAGAAAGAGCATAACCATATTATGGCTACGCGAGAGTCGTGACGCCGAAAATCCTTTGATGTAGCACAATATAACAACGGCCAGCATACCGAAATTAAACAGGTTGCTACCCAGAATATTACCGATGCAAAGGCTGGGACTATCGATTAGCAATGTCGCCGAGATACTGGTAAAAAGCTCGGGCAAGGATGTCACAGCCGACAACAGCACACCACCCAAGAAGGCTCCCGATAGTTTTGTCGTGCGGTCAATCATATCGATATAGCGCGACGCCAAAATCGAAAACCACACTACGGCTGTAACCATTACAATATAAAAAATGTATATCATAAATATATTTTTTGTACGATTAAATTCTTGTAGGTGAAGCATCCAACCTGATAGCTATAAATAGCATCAGAGTAAAGCCCAGCAGCGACGAGCCTCCATAGCTGATAAACGGCAACGGAATACCCATAACGGGGATTAAGCCGATGTTCATGCCGACATTTACCAATACATGATACAGAATCATTGCCGCCACACAATAACTATATATTCGGCCAAAAGGCTCCTCCTGTCGCTCGCCCATCTTCATAAGGCGCAGAATCAATGCGCATAGCAATACCAGCACCAACATCGTTCCCAAGAAGCCCCACTCCTCGCCTAAGGTGGAAAATATAAAGTCGGTATCATGCTCCGGAACAAAGCCGTAGCGCACCTGAGTACCATTCATCCAACCCTTACCAAAGAGGCCTCCCGAGCCGATAGCAATCTTCGCCTGCTGAACATTCCAGTCAAAGGTTGCATCGCTCTCAATGCCCAAGAAGCTGATAATACGCTTACGGTGATATCCCTGCAAGATATTCTCGAAGAAGTAGTCCGCAGCAGGTACAACCAACAACGAAACGACCAACAACGCCAGCGTCAGGAACATCGACGAAATATTCATACGCCATGCATATATCGTAGCGACAATAATACCTACAGCCAAGGCTATAATAAAGCACAAAGTACCACTCAGCACTCCGCCAAAGAAGATTAAAGATAAGCCGTGTAATACCACAGCACCCAAACATACCGCAATAAAGAATCTAAAATGCATCTTCCACTGTCCCGACATCATAGCATCAGAAAGTGTAAAGATGAGCAACAGCAAAAATAGCAACAACAGCTGGGTAAAGAGCAACGAGCAGACAAACAGCACCGCAACAATAATAGCAGGGATACATAACCACTTATTCAAACCCTCACGATAGAGGACAAAGATAAATGAACAGAGTACCAAGCCCGAGCCTGTATCGTTCTGCATCAAGGTAAGTCCTATAGGTAATATCAACAGCACGGCGACACGCATCAAGCCCTCCAGATTACGAATCGAAAAGGTATAGTTACTCATCAGACGCGCAACGGACAATGCCGTGACAACTTTCATAAACTCAATGGGTTGCAATCCCACCACAAGCCACGCTCGCGCACCATTCACCTCGCGCCCAAGACCCGGAACCAGCGTTGCAAGCATCAAGACAACACCCAAAGCATAGCCATAATAGGCATACATATGATAATATTTCGAGTCCAGCAGCAAAACCACAAGCCCCATACCGAAGCTCACGCTCATCCACATCAACTGCTTGATGTATTGCTGCTTGAACGACAACATACCCAACTCCTCATTGTATGATGCCGAGATGATATTAATCAATCCTACAGCGACAAGCAACACATAGAGTAGCACCGTGATATGGTCTACACCCTCAAACAACGATATTTTTTGTCCTCTACTCGGCATATTTCTTAGGTACTCTCCAAGGTTTGTTCTTAATATAATTAACTAATTGTGGGCGAGTGATGGTGTCGGTCAGGTAATACTCCTCCAACAGACTCGCAATGGGCAGTGCCATAGATGCTCCGAAACCGCCATGCTCAACATATACCGAAATAGCAATCTTCGGGTTATCCTTCGGCGCAAACGAGAGGAATGTCGAGTGATCGGCACCATTGGGGTTCTGTGCCGTACCCGTCTTGCCGCACACATCCCAGCCCTCGAGATGCGCGCCCCACGAAGTTCCGGCGCCCTGCACATTCACACCCTTCCACATACCCTCGACTATGGGTTCGAAATGCTTGGCATCGACCTTGACATACTGTCGCTCGTAGAAGCGGCTGTCGATAGAGTCGCGTCCCTCGATGTTTTTAATGATATGTGGGATATAATAGTAACCACGATTAGCGACTATCGCTGCGAGGTTTGCCATCTGCATTGGCGTACATCCCAACTCACCCTGACCAATCGAAAGCGACAAAACGGTAAGGCCATTCCAATAGCCACGATAGACCTTGTCGTAGAGTTTGCTTGTCGGAACATATCCCGGACCCTCGCCCAAAAAGTCGGAGTCGAGTTTTCGGCCAAAGCCAAAGCTCTTTACATAATCGGCCCAGACATCCAGACCCTCCTTGACATTTTCGAATTTCCTGTTCTCGATAATATCGCGGAATACATAACAGAAATAGGCGTTGCACGACTGTGCCACAGCACCTCGCAAATCGAGTGGCGAAGCATGGGCATGGCAACCCTGATGGATTCGACCTACACGATAACCCATATTGCATGAGTAGGCATTCGAGGGTCGCAGGACACCCTCCTGCTGCCCGATAAGGCCCTGCACCAGCTTGAATGTCGAGCCCGGAGGATATTTCGCCTTCACGGCACGGTTAAACAGCGGCTGACGCTTATTGTTCTGCAACTTCATATAATGATTACCACGCTGGCGACCAACCAGCTCATCGGGGTCATATGTGGGCGACGAGGCCATAACCAGAATTTCGCCCGTAGAGGGCTCTATCGCCACGACGGCACCAACCTTTCCCACCATGAGCTCTTCGGCCAAAGCCTGCAGACGGGCATCTATCGTACAAGTGAGTTTCAAACCCGGAACAGGCAACGAATCGTATGCTCCATCCATATAAGAGCCTTTTATAGCTCCATGCGTATCATGCTCCAACACCTTTACGCCCTTCTGCCCTCGCAACTCGGCCTCATAAGCAGCCTCCAGACCTGTAACTCCGATGTAATCTCCGGCACGATATATTTCCGGGTCGCGCTCTATATCCCGTTTATTGACCTCACCGACATATCCCAACAAATTACCGGCAATCTTACGAGGATACTGACGCGCAGTACGATACACCGTATGAAAACCCTGAAATTTATACTCATCCAACCTCACCTTTGCCTCTTTGGGGATATAGTTGGTAACGAGCATAGCCTTACGCGGTGCTACGCGAGCATCATTGAGTTTGCGAATAAGCTGTTCCTTGGTCAAATCCACCAGATTGCACAACAACATGGTATCAAAGCCTCGCTTGTTCATGTCGCGATATGTAACCATCAGGTCGTAGCACTCGCGGCTCTGCACCAAATACTCGCCATTGCGGTCCACAATCTCGCCTCGCGGAGCATACTGCACCTCATAGCGCAATACATTTCCATCGGCCAAGCGTTTATATTTCGAGTCAAACAGCTGTATGTATCCTACCTGCCCTGCTAAAAGCAAGAAGATACCCAGCACAATACCACGAAGTATCATGCGCCTTGTATAAGCATCATTTACAGCCATATATGATTAATTCTTAAAGATTCTGTCAATAATCAATCTCACGATATACCACACCAGCACTGCCGCAATAGAGCAACTTAGCAGCATACGCAACAGAGTATGCAGCATGTGCATCAACGATAACGATTCCATCATGAAGTATATCACCCCATGCAGCATAATCATCGCCACGATATATCCTACAAGATTTTTTGTCGTAAAACGCCTTAGAGTCGGCAACGAATCATCGATACCCAGCGTGCGGCCACAGATAAAGCTCACAATCATCGGGCGAAAGAAACCGACAGCTGTAGTTGCTATGACATTGAGGCCCGCTTGTCCTGTAGCCATATCTATCACCAGACCCATGAGTGCCGAGAGTAACACCACCCATACCGGACGCATATCAAGAGGCAGAACAATAACAAACGCCACATATATCAGAGGATAGCAATAGACCGAGAGCATGATGTTATTGAGCAGGAAGACCTGCAACAACACCAAGACGAGGAAAATTCCCGCATATGTAAGATTTCTTTGCATAACTACACCTCTCTTTGTAAAAACTCTACTACTCCACCGTCTGCGCTACTAATATTCCGAGAAATCGCGCATATAAGTGCCGTTTTCGACACTCTGCTCCAGGTTTTCAATCTCGTTAAAATCGCTGTTCTCGATAAGTATGACATTATTCAAACGCGAAAACTCGGTTGCCAAACGCACATCCACATCATACGATGTGTGGTTTGGATTGGGTTTAACGCTCTCGACATAGCCAATACGAACAAGGAAATTCGCAGGGAAATAGTGCGACACACCCGAGCCTGTAACCTCATCGCCCTCCTTGACATCGGCATACTTCGACAACTCGGTCATCTTGACCATATAAGGGTTGCGCCCCTCCCAACGAATCGAGCCTACATCGCCTCCGACCTTACCACTTGTATGAAAATCCTCATTTAGCAACGGCACAACAACAGAATAACGGTTCGAACATGTAGCGACATATCCCACCATATTGCCATCAGGCGTAATAACACCCATATTCGGTTGCACGCCATGCATACTACCGCGATTCAGCGTAATGAAGTTATTGCGACGATTTACCGTATTCGCTATAACCTGCGCCGTAAGATAGCGATACTGCACAAGATTTTCCATAAGGGTCGGAGTTATCTGCTCCTCAGCCAAAGCATCTTCGCGCTTGGCCATATCCTGCTCGCGATAATACTCCAACTCTGTTTCCAGGCGAGCTACGCGCTCTGCCAAAAGGCGATTTTCACTGCTCAGCGTAAAGTAGTGGCGCACATTGTATATCACCCCCTGCACGCCGCCAACAACACCATTTGCCCGTGCCAAAATCTTGGCTTGAGTATAATATGTGGAATGGGCATAGCAATATAGTGCTATTGCTTCGATTACAACGAACAATAACACTATATAGATTCTGCGAATGAACTCAAGGAGTTTATACATAGCATCCTACTGCCGACTATCTCGAGCAGATATATCTCTTAAACAATCTTCCGAAACATCCAAGCGACAAAAAGATTACTCGCCGTGGATGAGGAATGAGAACTTATCAATATTCTTCATCGCGATGCTTGTACCACGAGCGATAGCGCGCAATGGATCCTCGGCGATATGTACAGGCAAGCCCGACTTATTCGACAAACGCTTGTCGAGGCCCTTAATCAAGGCGCCACCACCTGCCAAATAGATTCCGTTCTTGAAGATATCGCTATACAACTCTGAAGGCATAGTCTCCAAAACACGCATAAGAGCATCGTCGAGCTTAACGAGCGACTTCTCCAAAGCGTATGCTATCTCGTTGTAATTCAAAGTCACAGTCTGTGGCAATGCTGTAAGGATATTGGGACCTGTCAAAACAAAATCCTCGGGCTCCTCATCAAGCTCGGGCAAAGCCGCACCAATAGCATGCTTAATCTGCTCGGCTGTACGGTCACCGATGCGGATATTATGTTGCTGACGCACATAGTTCTTGATATCCTCGGTAAAGACATCGCCGGCAACATTGATAGACTCCGAGCAAACGATACCACCCAACGAGATACAAGCAATCTCGGAAGTACCACCACCGATGTCGATTACCATGTTACCCTCGGGAGCCTCAACATCCAGGCCGGCACCCAAAGCGGCTGCCATAGGCTCGAAAATCATATATACATCGCGCGCTCCGGCATGCTCGGCAGAGTCACGCACGGCACGAATCTCGACATTTGTAGAGCCTGAAGGGATACATATAACCATACGCAACGAAGGTGCAAACATACTGCTTGCGGTGCGTACTTTCTTGATAAGACCACGCAACATCAACTCCGTAGCCTTGAAATCTGCGATAACACCATCTTTCAGAGGACGAATGGTCTTGATATTAGGGTTCACCTTACCATCCATCTTCTTTGCCTCAAGTCCGATAGCCTTCACTTTGCCGGTCTGGAGCTCCAAAGCGATAATAGAAGGCTCATCCACAACAACCTTGCCGTTGTAGATAATAAGCGTGTTGGCTGTTCCGAGGTCGATAGCCAACTCATGCATCAATGAAAAAAATCCCATATCTATATTAACTTATATTTCAACATGTTACGCGTCGTGAAATCATTCTGCATCCCCACCCGACGCTCTGCCGAAAACTTTTTTTTCATTCGGCACTACAAAGGTAGCAAAAAGATGTAGATAAAAACCAACTTTTTTGGTAATTTTTTTATTATTTTTGTGCCGTCGAAGAAAATGCAATACCCGACGACAATATGCCATAGGTTTGCACTCTTCGGCTTCGTAATAACGGACAAGACATAACAAATTGTATAAAACTAAAAATTGATTAAGCGATGAGTTTGATGAAATTGGAAACAGCCAAGTCGGGCGTTGTAATCAACGACGAGATGAAGGCACAGGCACAGGCTGCGAATGCTTTGCTTCACTCTGGCGAGGGCGCAGGTAACGATTTTTTGGGTTGGGTAAACCTTCCCTCTTCTATTGATGCAGAGCAGATTGCCACTATCGAGGCACAGGCAAAGAAGTTGCGCGAGAAGGCAGAGGTTGTAATCTGCATCGGTATCGGCGGTTCTTACCTCGGCGCAAAGGCCGTAATCGAGGCTATGAGCAACTCTTTCGAGTCTTTGAAGAAGACACACGAGAATCCTACCGTAGTTTTCGCAGGTCAGAACATCTCGGAGGATTATACTTACGAGCTTTTGGAGGCGACAAAGGATTACTCTGTAGCAGCTATTGTAATTTCAAAGTCTGGTACCACAACCGAGCCCGCTATTGCATTCCGCCTTATCAAGGCCGAGCTGGAGAAGCGTTATGGCAAGGCCGAGGCTGCCGAGCGCATCGTAGCTATCACCGACGCAGCGCGTGGCGCACTCAAGACTCTCTCTACAAACGAGGGTTACCCCACTTTTGTAATTCCTGACAATGTAGGTGGTCGTTTCTCTGTTCTCACTCCTGTAGGTTTGCTTCCTTTGGCCGTTGCAGGTATCGACATCAAGGCTTTGGTTGCCGGCGCACAGGCTATGGAGGCCGCTACTGCCGAGGATGTTGCCGTAGAGGATAACCTCGCAGCGCAGTACGCTATCGTACGCAACGAGCTTTACAAGGCAGGTAAGAAGGTTGAGATTCTGGCATCTTACGAGCCTAAGTTGCAGTACATCGCCGAGTGGTGGAAGCAGCTTTATGGCGAGTCAGAGGGTAAGGATGGTTTGGGTATCTTCCCTGCAAGCGTAACTCTCACTGCCGACCTTCACTCTATGGGTCAGTATATCCAGGAGGGTGAGCGCACTTTGTTCGAGACAGTTATCTCTGTTGCTGAGTCAAAGCACGCTGTAAAGGTTGAGGCCGATGGCGACAACCTCGACGGTTTGAACTTCCTTGCCGGCAAGCGCATCTCTGAAATTAACAAGATGGCTGAGCTTGGCGTTCAGTTGGCTCACTTGGATGGTGGCGTTCCTCAGTTGCGTATCGAGATTCCTGCAATCAACGAGGCTTCTATCGGTGCATTGATTTACTTCTTCGAGAAGGCTTGCGGTATCAGCGGTTATATGTTGGGTGTAAACCCATTCAACCAGCCGGGTGTTGAGGCTTACAAGAAGAATATGTTTGCTCTTCTCGACAAGCCCGGTTACGAGGAGGAGTCAAAGGCTATCAAGGCTCGCTTGTAAGAAAATATAGAATCCGCCTAACAAGGCTCTTTTGACATCCGCCTTGTTTGAAAAAAATGTGTGTTCCGAATTTGTGGGACACACATTTTTTTAGTAAGTTTAAGGAATTTAGGGAATTTAGCACTGATGCCCCTCCTTAAACCCCCTAAACTCCTTAAATTCCCTAATAAACCGAGCAACAGTTTTTAGACTCTCG
>JAEIGA010016276.1_pt1 | contig 11319 bp, 7 predicted proteins | sample 9270691 | NCBI WGS metagenome assembly JAEIGA01 (sample SAMN17057246, study PRJNA624740) | gut metagenome | biome: biome; isolation source: fecal sample | host: Bos grunniens | place: China: Xizang | collected 2019
CGACAATACAGAGAATATCCGCAAGATTACCACTTTGCGTCTTAAAATAGCCAACCTTCTCGGATATGAGCGTTACTCGGACTATGTTCTCGACAACCGTATGGCAGAGAATACCGAGACTGTACAGAACTTCCTCGCAGAGTTGCTCGACGCAACATACGAGTATGCAAAGAAGGACTACCAGGCTATCAACGAGTATGCACACTCTCTCGGTTTCGAAGGTGATATCCAGCCTTGGGATTGGGCTTATTACAGCGAGAAGTACAAGAATGAGAAGTATGCTGTAAGCGATGAGGCAGTGAAGCCTTACTTCGAGCTTGAAAGTGCAAAGCAGGCAGTGTTTATGCTCGCAAACAAGTTGTACGGTTTGCAGTTCAAGCCTGCGGAGGGCGTAGCAAAGTACCACGAGGATGTAACAGTATATGAGGTTTCGGAGGCAAATGGCGACCACCTCGCAGTGCTCTACCTCGACTTCTTCCCACGCGATTCAAAGCGTGCAGGTGCCTGGATGACAGAGTTCCGAGGCGCAGAGGGTGATATTCGCCCACTCGTATCGCTCGTAATGAACTTTACAAAGCCTACCGAGAGCACACCTTCGTTGCTCACATTCGATGAGTTCACAACCTTCCTCCACGAGTTCGGACACGCTTGCCACGGTATGTTGGCAAAGGGTAAGTACGAGTCGCTCAATGGTACAAATGTTCACCGCGACTTCGTAGAGTTGCCATCGCAGATTTTGGAGAATTGGGCTTACGAGAAGGAGTACCTCGACCTCTGGGCAAAGCACTACCAGACAGGCGAGACAATGCCTACCGAGCTTATCGAAAAGTTGATTGCTGCAAAGAACTACTTGGCAGCCTACGCAAATGTTCGCCAGCTCTCGTTCGGTATCTCGGATATGGCTTGGCACACTCTCACCGAGCCTTATGAGGGCGACATCGTTGAGTTCGAGCAGCGTGCTATGGCATCATCGCAAATTCTCCCTGTTGTGGAGGGTACCGCTATGGCTCCATCATTCAACCACATCTTCTCGGGTGGATATGCAGCAGGATACTACGGTTACAAGTGGGCAGAGGTTTTGGCTGCTGACGGATACTCACTCTTCCAGGAGAAGGGTATCTTCGACCAGGAGACTGCATCGAAGTTCCGCGCATTGTTGCAGGCAGGCGACACCGAGCACCCTATGCAACTCTATGTTAAGTTCCGTGGTCACAAGCCTCAAACCAAGGCGTTGATCGATCAGATGGGACTTAAATAGTAATACCCACAAAAAAAATAGTGAGCGTGTCTAATTTTATGGACACGCTCTTTCTGTTGGAAGGTGTATAACAAGAGGGATTTTAAGGCTTAATCTTCTATTATTTTTTTCGCACTACCACTCTATGGGTGTTCTGCTATGCGACACAAGATAGGCATTCGCCTTGGAGAAGTGACGAGAGCCGAAGAAACCACGATATACAGATAATGGCGAAGGGTGAACAGCCTTCAAGACAAGGTTTGTGGCGGTATTGACCATTGCCCCCTTCTTCTGGGCGTAACTACCCCACAACATATAGACTATGCCCTGCTTCTGCTCGGCAATTTTGCGTACCACAGCATCGGTAAACTGCTCCCAACCACGACCTGCGTGCGAGGCTGCCTCGTGCGCTCTGACGGTAAGTACAGCGTTGAGCATCAACACACCCTGCTCAGCCCAGCGGTCGAGATTTCCACTTGCAGGAATAGGTTTTCCCATATCCTCGGAGACCTCCTTAAAGATGTTGCGCAACGAAGGTGGAAAATCTACTCCATCATCAACCGAGAAGCAGAGTCCGTTTGCCTGACCGTCACCGTGATAGGGGTCTTGACCGATGATTACGACCTTCAACTTATCAAGCGGGCACTTATCGAAGGCTCGGAAGATGTTTCGTGCCGCAGGAAATATCTGGCGAGAGCCATACTCCGCCTTGACAAACTTGACCAACTCCTCGAAATAGGGCTTGTCAAACTCCTCTTGTAGCAACGCTTTCCAATCTTCTGCTATTCGTACATTCATAGTTAAAAGCTGTTTAGATGAACGAAAGTAGCAATTTTTTCTCTAAAAATTGCATTCTCGGCGATTTTTTCTAACTTTGTACTACTAATTCATAACAAACAACTTGACAACTATGAAAAAACTTTTTGCATTTTTGAGCTTTATGCTCCTCGTGTCGTGCGCTGACAAGGCGGGACAGATTACCCTTCTCGACAAGGCAAACTTTGAAACAGAGGTCGATGGTAAGCAGGTATCGCTATACACTCTCCGTGCAGGCGACATCGTAATGCAGGTTACTAACTATGGTGCCCGCGTGGTATCGTTGTGGACCCCCGACCGCGAGGGCAAGTATGCCGACATCGAGATAGGTTACGAGAACATCGACCGCTACATCAACAATACCGGCGAGCGTTACCTCGGTGCTGTGGTAGGCCCTGTGGCAAACCGTATCGCAAACGGTAAGTTCACTCTCGACGGCGTGGAGTACACCCTCCCGCAGAACAACAACGGACAGACACTTCACGGTGGTACTCTCGGTGTGGATCGCATCGTTTGGGATGTGAAGTCGTACTTGGAAAATGAGATTATCTTCCAATGTGAGCTTCCTGACGGACAAGACGGTTTCCCCGGCAACCGCGTTATAGAGATGACCTACCGTCTGACCGACGAGAATGCTTTTGTTGTAACCTATCAGGCTATCTCGGACAAGAAGACCGTAATGAACCTCTCGCACCACTCGTTCTTCAACCTCGAAGGCGATGGCGAAGGCACAATTCTTGATCATATCCTCACCATCAACTCAAAGGCTATAACTCCTGTGAATGAGTTCCTCATTCCTACCGGCGAGATTATGCCTGTCGAGGGTACTCCGTTCGACTTCCGCGAGCCTCACGCTATTGGTGAGCGCGTGAATGCCGACCACCCACAGTTGGTAGCAGGTGCAGGTTACGACCACAACTGGATTATCGACCGCGAAGATGACGGTGGCGACTACAAGATTGCCGAGGTATATTCACCAAAGAGTGGTCGTGGTATGGAGGTATGGACCGACCAGATTGCTTTGCAGTTCTACTGCGGCAACTTCTTCGATGGCTCTTACACCAACAAGTATGGCAAGCCTATACTCTATCGTGGTGCCATTGCTCTCGAAACACAGCGTTACCCAGACGCTCCAAATCAGCCTTCATTCCCAAGTGTTGTGTTGGAGCCTATGAAGACCTACAAGCACCACTGCATTTACAGATTCTACGCAAAATAGTATAATATTATGGCAGATTTGACACCTACACCTCACATTGGCGCAAAGCGCGGTGAGATTGCAGAGCGCGTGATTATGGCAGGCGACCCTCTGCGTGCAAAGTTTATGGCAGAGCGTTACTTGGAGAATGCCCGCCTGGTAAATCAGGTGCGCGGTATGTACTGCTATACGGGAACATACAAAGGCAAGGAGGTCTCGGTAATGGGACACGGTATGGGTATCTCTTCGATAAGCATCTACACCTTCGAGCTCTACAATTTCTATGGCGTGAAGCGAATTATCCGCACAGGTTCGGCAGGAGCATATCAGCCGGATCTGCATATCGGTGATATCGTTATCGCACAAGGTGCCTGCGACAACTCGAACTATGCTGCACAGTATGGTCTCCCCGGAACTTTTGCCCCTATCGCAACCTACGAGATGCTTGCAGCAGCGGTTGAGAAGGCGAAGTCGATGGGCGCAAACTACCGAGTAGGAAATATCCTCGCCAGCGAGATATTCTACAACGACGACCCCGAGGCTTGGAAGAAATGGCAGAAGATGGGCGTTTTGGCAGTAGAGATGGAGGCGTCGGCACTCTATATGAATGCTGCACGCAGTGGCAACGAGGCTCTCTGCATCTGCACCATTTCGGACTCACTCGTAACACACGAGGAGACCACCGCAGAGCAGCGCGAAAAGACCTTCACGGATATGATGGAGATCGCATTCGAGATAATATAACTCCTCGGAAAAGGCTTCTCTCAAATAGCAAGGGGGTGTCCGCAAAGACACCCCCTTATTGTTTGAAGTTGTATAACAAGAGGTATTTCAACGACCGAAGCGTAACGCAGAAATTACCTTGTTAGACGGCTTCTGCTACTGCCAATTTACATTAGTCTCATCATTGCGACCAAAGTCCTCGGTAGAGTTCGAGTCACCAGATCCGCCCTGACCCGCCTTGCGAAGAACGAGGTCGGTATAGAAGTCACAGTTTGTAGATCCTGCCGATCCCTGATAGCCATCTACACTAGAATAGAATACAAGACCTGTAAAGCCAACATCCGCATAAGAATACCCAAACACCAACTCGCCATTATTGTAGGTTGCCGACAATCTTGCGTTCTGCAAGATGTAATAACCACTATACAAGCAGGTATAGATAGGGTATGGCAAATTGCCTTGGTCTGCGATCTGACCACCTAACGATATAGCGTTGGTCGAAGCGTCGAACTTGGCAACCATAGTATCATCGGTAATGCCAAAATTCTCCTTTGCCACAGGGTTCATCAGACCCTTGACATAGAAAGTCTTACCATCGACGCCCTTGGTGATGGTTACGGGACGCTCATCATTGTTGTAACAACCATTCTTCGACGAGAAGGTATATTCGCCCAAGAACTTGTCATACTCGGCATTTGGCTCTGCCATAATATCCTTTGTTGTGAATGAGGTCGATGCCATCTTGCCATAGACACCCTCGGCATTGTAGCCAAGAACATAGACATTGTAGGTCGTCTGCTCTTTAAGGCCGCTCAACTTATAGGTTGTTTGGCTACCGTCAATCTCTGTACCATAGTCATTCACCTGATACTCATAACCTTCGTCAATGGTTTCTGTTGTATAGAGCAACTTATACTTAACAGCCTTTGTCGAAGAGAGATTTACTACCGCCGACCAATCCTTAACTTCGCTCATCGAGAGTTGAACCTCAACATCGGAGGTACTATACTCCGGAATGGTAAATGTATGTTCATACATCTGCGAATAGTATGGATAGGTGCCGTTTGCTGTAATTTCACCACAAGCCACACGATACATAAACTTGTAGGTTGTGCCCGGAGCAAGAGTTAAGAGATCCACTATAACAGCAGAAGTATTATCGATATTGCGGCCTCCGCTATAACCAACAGCCGAGTAAACAGCCTTCTTGGTTGCGGAAAGTGCATTATACTCCTCCTCCGTACAATAGAAGTACTGCAATACTGCCGGTTGCGATGCTCCCTGCGTCGAAATCATAAGTTTCATGGTATTGCCGTTTGTGGTATCCAGCTCCTCATTTTCGACTCTCGCCGTGAGTGCATCACTCTCTGGAACATCGGTCTTTGGAGTTATCACAAGGTGCTCGGCGTGGTCATTGAGGTTACCCTCCTTGTCGTATGCAACAGCAAGAACATGCGCCTTGCTATCGGCATAGTTAAATGCATACAATCTACCGTTGATTACAGACTCTGTAATCTCTGTACCCTCCGATGCGATTTGCAAGTCGGTCTTTCCCGATGCAATAGCCTCGTTATAACGCTCCTCGTTGGTAATAAAGTAGTAAGCACCTGCTGCCGAAGAGTTGAGAATCATACTCAAACGCATTGCGGCAAAATCACTCGCCTCCTCGTTGTACTCCAACTTAATGGCAGGAGCCTCTGCAACATCAGAGTGCTGGAACGACGACACAGGAGTAATCTTCGAACGCTCGACAACGATATTGTCGGTTGTTGTACGAGAGGTAACAACACCATTTTGATCTATTGTTCTTACAGTTATACCCTCGTAAACCTGCGGAGGAACAACTGCATAAATCGACTTCGCCTCGGTCTGCGAAAGCACGAGAGGCTCTTCGAGCATTGCAGTAATTTGTGTGTACATATCCTCGCCTACATCCATAATCTCCATAGTTACAGGATTCACGGCAATAGTACCCGACAACGCCTGATTATTAGCCTCAATCTGGATGTAACTAACAGTACCCTCGCCCTTAACCTGAAACTCGATAATACCACAGATATTCTTGAACATCAAGCCTGTCTGCTGGGTACCATACGCTACCATTGGGTTCACACCATCAACAAAGTTCTTCTCGGTGTAGATTGTCTGCGAAGGCAACTCTAACACATAGTATCCATTTGTATAGATACTCTTGTACATATACGATGGATAGAGAGCATAAACAGCAGGGAACTCCTTCGAGAGTTCGCCCTCGAAGACACCTTCGGTAGTTCCTGCACCACTAACAAGTGTGAACACCTTTCCCTCTGCGTCTGATTGACTTGCAATACCTACTACGGCAATCTCATCGCCCTCGCTCCACAACACCTTGCTGTCATCGCCCAATGTTGTGCGCGACTGCGGCTCTGTGTAGGCCTTGAACTGAATCTTTTCGACTCCGGTTCCCAAATTAAACATGTCACACGATGTGAACAACATCGCCACAGCGGTTATAACCGCCAAAATTCTAAGCTTTTTCATACCTATATATTTATGGTTTATTCTATCTATTTCAGCACCACACTAAATGTGTAAGGGGTACCACCGCAACTGAGCGATATAGTATATTCGCCATGATAACTGGCGGTTGGTATCTTACCTATCGTATGAGGGAGTATTACGCCCGATCTCGTCGACATTCCCGATGAGTCTTTCACCTCATACGGCAGATACATAGCCACTCGCTTATCCGCAACCCCAGATGAATCTGGTAGCCATATCTGACACCCATATTAACATAGGAGACAGAGAGAGTTTCGGCGATACGTTCAGGCGACGCCTTCAACAAAATCTCTGACGAGCAGTTATCGTCATATCGTCCCATAGTGTGCCACTCACTACTATTGGCACCACGATACTGCATAACGAGTTTATCGCCCTCGGCAATGGTTACGCCTGCGCCAAACGCAAACGTCTTTGTTCCATAACTGAAACCGGCAGGTGCAATCTCTACCATAAACTCCGGAACAGGAACACTCTTCACCACGCCATTTTTGTCGCAGTGTGCAAGTCGGAGATAACCCGTAAATGTAGCAACACCTATATTATAGACACCGCCATAATCCACAGAGCATCTACTATTCGATGTGGATATCTCGTTCTCCGGCACCAATCCCGAGTATGCCAATCCACCTGAACTACTTTGGAGCGACACCCACGAGAGATTATCCGCATATTGCGATGTACCATCTCTGTCAGGAACAAAGTCCAAGAAGGCTTTTTGGTCCAACATATACAACAGACCGGGGAGAAGATAGTATCCATTCGCACTACCGCCCCAACCGTAATTAACGCTCACGTATCCACCCGATGTGTAGCCATCAAGCACGAATGCGTGTCCGCCCTCGCCATCGTATCCCGAGAAGTACATAGGACCACACTTCGAGATATTCGAGGTGATGACCTGTGTCCATTCGCTGTCGTTATAGTCATCTCCACTAGCTATCCTTGCGCTCTTCGAGTACTTGAAGTGGTTAATCATTCCCGAAAAAGCATCTGTATCTGATGCTCCCGATGCGGTATAGTGGTAATTCATCTTCACGGCACGACCAACATCTTTCATCAGCGTAGCCACAGCGTTAGCCTCCGTAGCATTATAGCCACTCTCGTAGTTATCCATACGCATATTGGCGTAGTCGTAGCTATGACCGAGAACATTCGACTCAACAGTACGACTTACGCCACCGTAATCGGTGTAACTGTATGACGGTGAAGTGCCTACACCTTTGTCGGGCCACTGGTTGTATTTACAAACAATAGAGAGCGCCGTTGCCACGCAGCCTGTAACACTTGTATATCCGTCATAGACAGGTGCGTAGTTATTAAAAGGGGTTCCCTGATTCCATTTTGCAGTTTCGTACTTCTTCACAACCTCGCCAACGCCATCATCAGCGCGAGTTTGGCGAGTCGGAGCCACCTTGCCTGCACGCGAAGCCGCTACCTGCTTACACCAAGCCGCAAGCATCGCACGAGCACCCGCAGGCAGATTTGTAACATCTATGCTATTCTCGTGCGAGAATGCGATTATCGGGCGTACGGTATCATCTCCCGCAACAACGACATAACCCTTGGCATCGGTTCTGTTATATATATAAAGTAGTGATGCACCAAGATTTGTTGCCGAGGCGTTGAACTTACCCTTAACAGCGGCAATATCATCTCCTGCCCACTCCAACTCCACAGCAGGAGTCGCCGAACGAGTTGCACTCTTGGTAAAGAACGAGAGGGCAATCTCCTTGGCACGATTCTCTCCTATCGGTGCTGCCGAGAGGACAACAGCGATAAAGAGCAACGGAATAACCAATATCTTTTTCATAGTTCGATTCGTGAATTAAAAGTTTGACAAATCTATCTTCGTAACACCCCTCATACTTGAGATGGCAAGACTCTTAGCATCAATAGATTTGATGGTTATAACATGCGAATCTCTACCATCGGTGTAGGTGTACGATGTAAATTGGTTGAGCAGTGACACATTACCGTCACCCCAATCTATCGAGGCGTTTCCACTTGCCTCAACCATCGGAGCAGCAACCGTAGTACCTGTGTGATAGATATATATCTTCTGGTACTCCGACTCGTCGATATTTGTTCGGAATGTTGCCATAGGCTGAATACAGTTGCGCTCGATAGCGATCTCTTTGATGGTCTGCTGCACGAACTGCGTTCCATCGGTAAAGTTTACCGTAACGCTGAAACCTTCCGCAAAGGTCACCGGAGGCAGAGCGATATAGAACTCCGAAGGGGTATCCGAGAGTTGAACTCCGCTGCCGCAGTCGAGTGTAACGGTATCGGTAGCATTTTGATAAATCTGCCATACAGAGATATCTCGCGCCATCATCGCAATCATACCCGTTACGGGCGATTGGTCGTTACTTGTCAGCACAATGCTCTGCACAATCTTGCTACCCTCGATGCTCAAACGCAGATAACCGAGAACATTTCGGAAGACAAAACTCTCTCCGTCGCTACTCTCGCCAAGCATCACATTGGCACCTACCGAATAACTACCTTTTATATAGTTCTGAACATTAGGGACTGTTGTAAAGAGTGCCAACGAACCATCACCATAACTACCAAACATTGTCTGGGTAGGATCGTATGAGTGGAGGGCGTAGTGCTTACCCTGCGCAGACAAACCGTCCATTGCATATTGCTGTATCACCGTAAAGCTTCCGCTTCTATCGCCCGTTTCGCCATCGAAACGACAAATCTTACTACCCCCGTCGAAGAATATCATAATCTTGTCGTCCTTGGTCCATACGGTCTGCAACTGCTCATTGAGCTGAACACGATTTTCGCCCGACTCACACGCTTCGATTGTAGCAAAGACCTTCTCTGCTCCCACCTCGATTGCCAAATCCTTGGTATTATCCTTTACGCACCCTGCAAGCATCGTTGCCAAGAGTGCCAAAACAATATATCTTCTCATAGCTACCACTCTTTTTCAGGATTTTCATTAGGGTCTTCAAGCGAAGATTCATCATCACCATCATCGCCACCATCGCCACCACCGCTCTCGCCAGTGTGGGTGAATACCGTTACAGGAGTAATCTCCGAACGCTCGACAACGACGCTGTCGTTTGTTGTCACGGTTGTGCTCTTGCCTTCGGTATCGGTCACGGTAACAGTCAGTTGGCTATAAGTCTGCGGAGGCACGATAGCATATACCGAGCGCGGTGTATTCTCCGACAAAGTGATGGCCGGCGAGAGTGTAGCCGAGACCTCGCCATATTGGTCATAGCCATTCACTCCCCACATCTTGGTGTCGTCGCCCTGCAACAAAAAATAGCCCGAGAGGGCGTGTGGTGCCGCAATTTTAATCGACGAGAGCTCACCCTTACCCTTAATCTGCAATTCGAGAATTCCACAGAGATTCTTAAACTTTAAACCCGAAGTTGCAGTACCAACCGCATACATAGGATTTGCACCATCAACGAAGCTGCGCTCTGTGAATATCGCCCCCGTTGGAGGCATCATAAAGAGAATCTGCCCCGACAATGTTCCTGTCTCAAACATATTGACAGGATAAAAAGCTTGATAGGTGTCGTAGGCGGAGGATAGCTCACCCTCAAACACTGCACTGTTTGTTCCGGCACCCTCAACCAGCGTATATGCTCCGATATTTCCTCCGGACTTATCATTCATAACCGCCAGCACAGCCAAAACATCGCCTTGGCTCCACAAGACCGAGTTGTCTACACCAAGCGTCGTGCGCGAAGACTCGGTGCAGGCTGTCAATCGGTGCTTCTCGACGCACCCGTCGTCGATATTCTTGCTCTGCTCACACGAAACGACGAATAGTGCGACCACCGAAATCAGTAGCACAAATTTTTTCATAGGCATTTTTATTAAAAGTTATTTTCTGCGAATATATATTTATCGAATAACGATAATTTATACAACTTGCTAACTATCAAGTCACTTACAAAGATAGTGAATAGAGATGCAATTATCCAAATTTTTCGCAACTTTTTTCACATAAAAATGAAAATATGCTGTCCGCAACAAACGAACAGCATATAAACATCTATATGATATCTTCCTCTTATCTTATCAGCAACGATGAGTCGCCATAGGATAAAAATCTAAAATCGTGGGTGAGTGCATAGTCATAAATTTTGTGCCAATCCTTGCCCACATAAGCCGACACAAGGAGCAGAAGCGTAGATTTCGGCTGGTGGAAATTGGTAACGATATTGCGCACTATGCGATAGTTGAAGCCGAGAGGTGTAATCATTATCTCGGTGGCCGCTTTCAGATGTTGCAGACCATTGTTTTGTGCATATTCGATGAGAATATCGAGAGCCTCGGCACCCGTAAATTCGGCAGGTATATCATACAACTCCCACTGACCGACAACCTCACCATTATACTCTCTGCCCTGCTTGATACGCCAAGCCAAAGCGGTAAGCGACTCCAAAGTACGCACCGAAGTAGTACCCACCGCCACGATGCTACCCCACTTTGAGCGCAACTGTCGCAACGATTCAAGGGTGATATCGAAGTGCTCGGTGTGCATAGCGTGCTGTGTGGCATCTTCATCTTTGACAGGGAGGAATGTACCTGCACCAACGTGCAGTGTAACCTCCGCGAACTCAAAGCCCTCGCCACGCAACCTCTCGATAAGCGGTTGGGTGAAGTGCAAGCCCGCAGTAGGAGCTGCCACAGAGCCTTCAAAGCGTGAATAGACGGTCTGATAGCGGGTATTGTCGATATCCTCACTCTCACGGTTGAGATATGGCGGGATAGGTATGCGACCAAGATATTCGAGCAGTTCGCCAAAGGTCATCGGTGCCTGCCACTC
>JAEIGA010016277.1_pt1 | contig 11319 bp, 8 predicted proteins | sample 9270691 | NCBI WGS metagenome assembly JAEIGA01 (sample SAMN17057246, study PRJNA624740) | gut metagenome | biome: biome; isolation source: fecal sample | host: Bos grunniens | place: China: Xizang | collected 2019
ATATACAGAGCTGTCTCCATGAGGGTGGTATTTACCGAGCACATCACCGACTGTACGCGCACTCTTCTTATAGGGTTTATCATGCATATTACCCAAATCCAACATACCATATAAGATACGTCTGTGTACTGGTTTCAAACCATCACGCACATCGGGCAAAGCACGCGCCACGATAACGGACATAGAGTAGTCAATATAGGAAGATTTCATTTCTTCTTCTATATTCACTTTAATAATTCTGTCTTGATCTATCATTACTTATTTAGTTAGTACTTTTATACTGCAAATTTACAAAAAACTTTTCTTACATCCCCTCTCCGAAAACAACAAAAAAGCACCTACAACCTACGTAGATGCCCTTTTTATGCGTTTTAAGCCATTTTCTTGCTTTCACCGACTATTTTTTTTCATAGTCGATTTGCCACAAAACACTCTTCTAACGGGAATATTCTTTAGCCAGTCCCCCTTCGCTTGTCTCACGATATAGCGAAGGCAAGTCGTGACCAGTTTTTTTCATTACATTGACTGCCTTATCAAATGATATGCGATGTTCACCTTCTGCATAAGTTGCATACAGATTCGCATCCAAAGCTCTTGCTGCTGCATGCGCATTTCTTTCGATACAAGGAATCTGCACCAAACCACAAATCGGGTCACATGTCATTCCAAAATGATGCTCCAGCCCCATTTCGGCTGCATATTCCGTAGCGGCCAAACTGCCTCCGAATATATAATTGGCTGCTGCGGCTGCCATTGCACAAGCCACTCCGACTTCTGCTTGACAACCGGCTTCGGCCCCTGAAATTGAAGCACGAGTTTTGGCAATGTTTCCTATTAAACCGGCTGTAGCCAAAGCATGCAGTACTCGCTTATCCGAAAATCGTCTGCTTTTCGCAATATGGTATAACACAGCAGGCACCACGCCGCATGAACCACATGTTGGTGCCGTAACGATTCTACCACCCGAAGCATTCTCTTCAGTAACAGCCAAGGCATATGCAAAAACCAAACCTCTGGTCTGCAGATTTGAGCCATATCCCATTGCCTTTATATAATAATGAGGAGCTTTTCTTCGCAAGTTTAAGCCACCGGGCAAAACACCTTCATGCTCTAACCCTCTCTCCACCGACTCCTTCATCACCTGCCACACTTCAGCTAAGTAGTCCCATATATCCGGTCCCTCACAGTGATTCACATATTCCCAATATGATTGTCCTCTTTGGTCGCACCATTTCATAATATCCAACAAATGGTCTAACTCATACACATCAGGAGTATCATCTTCTGCAACGCCTTCTTCTGCCAAAGCCCCTCCACCTACACTATACACCACCCATGGGTTTACATATTGGTTGTCAGATATGGCAACTTCAAATTTCATTCCATTGGGATGAAAGGGTAACACAATCTCCGGGCACCAAACAATCTCCGTATTTTTCTCTCCCAATACTTGATAAATTGCCTGATCCGTCAAGTGGCCTTTGCCTGTAGCCGCCAAACTACCATAAAGCGTCACTCTAAAGTATTGTGCACCTGGATTTTTCTGCAAATATTTTTCAGCCGCAACACGTGGGCCCATCGTATGACTACTGGATGGTCCGTATCCTATTCTAAATAACTCTTTAAGACTCTTCATTCTTTTTTTATTTGTTTTACCTCGGGGCTATTTCTCTTTTATTAAACCCTTACGATATGCTCTAAGTAGATTTTCCAAATCAGCAATCTCTATTCTCAACTGCTTGCCCATATCAGTATCCTTAACCATGATACGGCGTCCTGTCATCTCGATAATTTGCGTCGTACTCCTAATATCGGTTCCGTTCCTTACCGCTTCTTCCGTAGACGTAAAAGGCTCATGTTGTACTAGTTCAAATCCCCTACTATGGAAGACCAATGTATATCCTGCAATTCCTGTGGTATTATGGTATGCTTTTGCAAAACCACCATCAATTACCATCAATCTACCATCTGCTTTTACGGGATTCTCTCCCCTACTTGCTCTTACAGGAACGTGCCCATTGATAATGTGTCGATTATCCCCAAAGACTTCAAACTCATCCATTAAACGGTCACAAACTTCTGCAGAGTTTCTCAACATGTAGTACCATCCTTTTCCCTCCACATGGGTGTCACTATCAGCTATCAGATAACGTTCGAATGTTGCCATTTTCAATTTTCCATACAAAGGAGAATCCGGACCACTCCACAAATACCAGAAATAGTCTTTGGCATTCTTTCGCTCTGTTTGTTCGGCAGAATCATCAAAAGCTGTTCTTATAATCTGCTCCACGCGAGTTAAGAGTTCTCTACCCTTAACAGTCATGCCACAGACTTCTACCTCTCTCAAAGAACCATCTTCATTTAATGGAACAGAAGCATGGAACAATAGGTTAGAATTACATACTGCATACATTCCACCATGCGATAAAAGGCCGCCTATATGTCTTTTCAAACGCTCACTTACTGAAAATGAACGAGCCAATTTATTCATCAAGTCAGCTTCCTCTGCCGTCAATTCATATGGAGCATTGACATTAACTGTTGGCAAAAACGTATCACGCAAATCATATTGCTTATCATTCAGTGTAATACATCCATGCTCTAAGTCTACATTCTCTAACCAGCACCTATCTGTCATCTTCCATTCAGGATGAGCTTTGTACATCTGTCCTTCAAGCTTAAACTGAATTATAGTAATGGCCTTATGCATTCTAGCAATCAAGCGAAGGGTTTTCTCATCAATTGCCTTTTCAGCGTCCAACAATTGCGGCATAAACAAATCACAGGAGTCTTCTCCATACGTTTCCATGGCAAAAGTAGCCAATGGCACCATATTTATGCCATATCCTTCCTCCAGAGTTTGCGTATTGGCATAACGCAAAGAAAGTCTCAGGACACACGCCATACAACAAGGGTTTCCGGCAGCGGCCCCCATCCATAAGACATCGTGGTTCCCCCATTGAATGTCCCATTGATGATAGTCAGACAACATGTCTAATATATGATGTGCGCCAGGACCTCTATCAAAAATATCGCCTAAAATATGCAATCTATCAATAGAAAGTCTTTGTATCAACAAGCACAATTCCTCGATAAAACTTTCTGCCCTACGCGTTCCTATTATTGTACGGACAATAATATTCAGATATGCTTGCTTATCGCCGGCATCATTTCCCTCATGTAATAGTTCTTCTATGATATAAGCATATTCTTCAGGCAAGTTTTTACGAACTTTTGAGCGAGTATATTTAGAAGAGACCGAGCGACATACCTTTATCAATTGTTTTAATGTCGTTTCATAATATGCAGATAACGAAGCACTTTTCTCCCTAACTATTTCCAACTTTCTTCTTGGATAATATATTAGTGTGCAAAGTTCTCTTTGTTCTTCTGGTGACAACTCATCAGCAAAAATGTCTTTCACTTTGCGCTTAATATTACCCGAGGCATTACGCAGCACGTGCTTAAATATCTCATGCTCTCCATGTAAATCTGCCATAAAATGCTCAGTAGGTTTAGGGAGATGCGAAATAGCTTCCAAATTGATAATTTCGGTTGTAACGCTGGCTACATTTGGAAACTCTCGAGCTAAAAGTTTTAAATATCTCAAATCATTTTTTGCAGATTTGAGCGAGGCATGTGATATAGACATAACACTACTTTCTAAAGTTCGTATTCTTTCCGCAAATATACTATTTTATAAACAAGCAGACAACTAACTAGAAACCTTTTATAAAAGCAATACTAACAAAAAAACGAAGAATCAGAAATGCCTGACTCTTCGTTTTCAATTTTTTCTCCCATCATCATGCGAGTTCTTGCTCTTCTTTCATATCTATCTCTTCTCCTTTTGAATCATAGAAGACATATTGCAGATATGAAAGGCTTTGAGAAGGGATTATTTTAATGCCTGTGCTATATTTGAGCTGCCACTTACGTTTAAGGGAGAAAAAGCCCTGATTAACAAAAGCAGCAACAAAAGGATGCACGTGAAGTTGGAATTTACGAACTCTTAATTTCTTAACAAGGGTTGCAATCTTAGACTCCAGCAAATCGGTAAACAACAAACTCGATTTAATTTTTCCGCTACCACCACAAGTAGGACAGCTTTCTTCCACCTTGACATCCATTGCCGGTCTCACACGCTGTCTGGTAATTTGCATTAAGCCAAACTTACTCAACGGAAGTATATTATGTCGTGCACGATCTTTTTGCATATTCTGACACATCCGTTCATACAACATTTGGCGATTTTCGGCAAGATCCATATCAATAAAGTCAACCACAATAATTCCGCCCATATCACGCAAGCGCAATTGTCGAGCCAACTCATCAGCGGCTCCCAGGTTAACTTCCAGGGCATTGGCTTCTTGGTTTTCAGCGGTTTTAGCTCTAGTACCACTATTTACATCTACCACATGCAGTGCTTCTGTATGTTCAATAATCATATAAGCACCATGTTTATAGGTAACAGTACGTCCAAAAGCCGTTTTAATCTGTTTGGTAACAGAAAAATTATCAAAAATAGGCACATTGCCATTATAGAGTTTTACAACATCTTTCCTATCTGGGGCAATGAGTGCAACATAATCCTTTACTTCATTATAAACGCTAGAATCGTTTATATAAATATTTTCGTAAGACGGATTGAAAAGGTCACGTAAAAGAGCTACGGTTCTACTAGTTTCTTCATGTACCAATTGTGGGCATTTATGATTTGCTTTCTTCACCATGGAGATTGCATCTTCCCACCTTCTGATAAGCGTCTTGAGTTCTGCATCCAATTCTGCAGCCTTTTTGTCTTCGGCTACAGTACGTATTATAACTCCAAAATTTTTGGGTTTTATAGTATGGATAAGCTGTTTGAGTCGTGCTCTTTCTTTTCCGTTTTTTATTTTAGATGAAACTGAAATTTTATCACTGAAAGGCACCAGCACCAGGAAACGTCCGGCAAATGAGATTTCGCAAGTAAGGCGTGGTCCCTTTGTTGAAATGGGTTCTTTTACAATTTGAACCAAGATTTCCTGACCACTTTTCAGTGTAGACTGTATATTTCCGTCTTTTTCTAAAGCTGGTTCACCAACAACTTTAGATAATGGAATATCCTTGCCGTCAGCGACATACTTCAGATATTTCTCTAGAGCATTGTAATGCGTTCCTAAATCAAGATAATGCAGGAATGCATCGCGTTCGTATCCGACATTCACGAAGCAGGCATTCAGTCCGGTCATTATTTTCTTGACTTTTGCCAAGTAAATATTACCAACAGAATACTGTTCAGCCTTAGCTTCCTGTTGAAATTCAACAAGACGCTTATCTTCTAAAAGAGCAATGGAAATCTCTTTCGGCTGGACATCAACTATAACTTCGCTAGTCATTTTAATTCATTAAATCTGCGGTACTTATCCGCCACATAGTTTACTTAAACAAAGAACAAACTCGAAAGCCCTCTGTTCTGTGCAATTCAAGTTTGTTCTTAATTTCTTTTTACAGATGAGCTTACTTGCTCTTGTGTCTGTTCTTTCTCAGTCTTTTTTTACGCTTGTGCGTAGACATTTTATGTCTTTTTTTCTTTTTTCCGCTTGGCATGGCTTAAAATTTTAATGAGTTATTATTAATATTAGTTTTCTTTACTTCTTGATAGAGGTAGTGAAAGTCTTAGCGGGCTTAAATGCCGGTATGTTATGCTCGGGAATAATGATTGTAGTATTCTTTGAGATGTTGCGAGCGGTTTTCTGCGCACGTTTCTTAAGAATAAAGCTACCAAATCCACGAAGATATACATTCTCTTCATTCGCCAATGATTCTTTTACTGATTCCATAAAAGCTTCTACTGTCATAAGTACAGTGGCTTTATCGATTCCAGTTTTCTTTGAAATTTCGTTTACGATGTCTGCTTTAGTCATCTTTGTATTGTGTTACGTTATACTTGGTTAATTTTCAAAAACTGTGCAAAGTTATAATTTTCAATTGATTTGAGAAAATCTTTACATTGTTTTTTAAGAAAAATCACAAGGGGTACAAATCAAATTACAGGTATTTTTGCAATACGTCGAATATGGCGACCTCCTTCAAATGATGTTTCCAGGAATTTATCCATGATTTCCTTTGCGGTTTCATTATCAATATATCGACCCGGCATTACCAAAACATTCGCATCATTATGCATACGAGTCATTTGTGCAATTTCCGGAATCCACACAAGTGCTGCACGAATATGGCTATGTTTGTTCAAGGTCATGGAGATACCTTCACCACTGCCACAAATTGCAATACCCTTTTCACACTCTCCTGCTGCAATACCATTTGCCAACGCATGTGCAAAATCAGGATAATCACAACTCTCTTCGCTATAGCAACCATAATCTTTGAATGCTATACCGTGCAGTTCAAGATATTCTTTTACGTACTGCTTTAAAGCATAACCTGCATGGTCACTAGCAAGACCTATTATCTGTTTCTCCATCTTATTCAGAAAGGAATTTAAGAACTTCTTTATAGATATTTTCAGGATTAAAGCCTAACTTTTCATCCAACACGGTATAGGGTGCAGAGAATCCGAAGCTTTCTAATCCATAGACTTTACCATTTGCGCCTACCAAACCTTCAAATGTAACAGGCAGACCTGCAGTAAGACCAAAGATTTTTGCATTCTTAGGCAAGAGAGACTCTTGATATTCTTTGCTTTGACGACGGAATAATCCTTCAGAAGGACAACTTATTACACGGGCCTTGATATTGTCATTTTTCAAGAGTACTGCAGCTTCTGCCAAAGTGCTGACTTCCGAGCCTGAAGCAACCAAAATCACATCAGGATTAGATTCTTTCACCACTTCATAAGCACCACGTGCAGCACCTGTATAATCAGTATCGGCAGGAAGGTCTTTTACATTTTGACGGCTAAAGATGAGAGCAGTAGGAGTTTTCATATTTTCCATGGCCATCTTCCAGCACTGTGTTGTTGCATGTACATCACAAGGACGGAACACTCTTACGCTATCCTCTCCACTATGGTTCTTTAATTTTTCCATCAAGCGGATTTGTGCTTCTTGCTCAACCGGTTCGTGGGTAGGACCATCTTCTCCTACACGGAAGGCATCGTGCGTCCACACAAACTTCACAGGAAGTTCCATTAAAGCAGCCATACGTATAGCCGGTTTCATATAATCGCTGAACACAAAGAATGTTCCCATTGCTGTGATAATACCACCATGGAGTGTCATACCTATACAAACACAAGCCATGGTAAGTTCGGAAACACCAGCTTGGAAGAATCCACCTGCAAAGTTGTCACGAGTAATCTCTGTAGTATGCGCCAAGAAACCATCTGTCTTGTCTGAATTGCAAAGGTCAGCAGAAGACACAATCATATTAGGTACATATTCAGAGAGCAAAGACAAACAAGCAGCAGAACCGTTACGTGTAGGACCATTGGGCTTTTGCTGAATTGTTTCCCAAGGGATTTCAGGCAATTTGTTTGCAAACCAGTCTTTCATCTGGCTAGCCTTTTCTGGGTGTTCAGCTGCCCAAGCATTTTCTTCCTGATGACGTTCTGCTACAATAGCCTTCAATTCGTTCTTGCGATTCTCATAGAGTTCCTTTACCTCATTATATATAATAAAGGGATTCTCTGGATCGCCGCCTAAGTTTCTAACGGTATTTTCGTAAGCTTCTTTTCCTAGAGGCGCACCATGAGTCTTGCAATCATGTTCATAGCTACTACCATCAGCTTTACGAGCGCCCTTACCCATTACGGTATGTCCAATAATCAAGGTAGGTCTGTTTTGTTCTTCTTGCGCTGCACGAAGTGCTTTACGGATTTGTTCAGGATCGTTGCCATCTATTTCCAACACATTCCAATTCCATGCACGATATTTCATTGCAGTATCCTCTGAAATAACAGCATTGGTTTCTGTAGAAAGTTGGATTTCGTTAGCATCAAAGAACATAATCAAGTTATTCAAGCCTAAGTGACCAGCAATACGGCCTGCACCTTGTGACACTTCTTCTTGAACACCACCATCAGAAATGTAGCTATAAATTTTTTCTTTCAAGAACGACTTATTTCCTGTACGTGCATAGAGTGCTTTAGCAGCAATCGCCGCACCTACGGCATAAGTGTGTCCTTGTCCCAATGGGCCTGAAGTATTTTCTACGCCACGTGCAAAATTCACTTCCGGGTGACCAGGGGTTGGAGAACCCCATTGACGAAACTGTTGCAACTCCTCCAGTGAAAAACGGCCAATCAAAGCCAACTGCGAGTAGAGCATCGGAGACATATGTCCTGGATCCAGGAAGAATCGGTCTCTGCATTCCCAAGTAGGATTTTCTGGGTCAAAAACAAGGAACTCAGAGAAAAGGACATTTACAAAATCGGCACCACCCATAGCACCGCCGGGATGACCTGATTTTGCTTTTTCTACCATTGAAACGGCCAATATACGAATATTGTCTGCCGCCAAGTTCATAAGTTTCGTAGGATTTTCCATTGCTATACGAATATGCTATTTTTAAATTTAGTGACAAAAGTACAACTATTTATCCGTTTAGCAAAAAATAGTTTAAAGAACTTTGTTTTATATGGTGAATAACAGAATTTTCATCCTACAAACTGTTATAAAAACATCGAGGAAGGACATTTTCTGATTGTCCTTCCTCAATTTCTATAATATTTGATGATTTACTCTGCTTCTTGTTCTTCTCTGTAATCCATTTCAAATTGAACTACGAACAGCAAATCTTCAACTTCAAATTCACCAATGCCCTCTTTCTTAGATTTTTCTGCTAAGTAGCTTGCAATAGCTTCTTCATCGATTTCTATGAATCCATCTTTATCCGGAGTAGCATCAAGAACCCCACTTTCGGCATAATACTCTACAATGAGGTCTAAGAAATAGTAAAGTTGGTCGTCCGAAATCTTCTCTTGCAATTCTTGCGGAAGATGTTGTCGGATATACTCTACTGCACGAGCATCGTCTTCTGCTTCAAGCAAAAGTTCATCTTCAAAACTAGCCATTAGAGCAAAGCGTTAATTTTTTCTTCGAATGTGCTTTTAGGAGCTGCACCTACGTGCTTGTCTACTACTTCTCCATTTTTCAAGAAAAGCACTGTCGGAACATTGCGAATACCAAATTTAGATGTCAACTCATCGTTTTCATCTACGTCGCATTTTCCTACTACAACTTTACCAGCAAACTCTTCAGCCAATTCCTCTATGATTGGAGCAATCTTTTTGCAGGGACCACACCATGTTGCAGAAAAGTCTATTACCATAGGAAGACCTTCTGCGAGCAAGCCTTCATAATTGGCATCTGTAATAATTTTTTCCATATTTCCTTATTTTAAATTTATGTGATAATTGTGATGTTATTCTACTATTTCAAAATCTACTGAGCAAAGGTATCAATTTATTTTGTAACTAAGCCCCCAATGAGCATCAATAAATTCTATTAATTCTTTTTCTATCTTTATTTTCTTTTTTCGAGAAGCCAATGCCACGCGATAATTATGCTCTTGATCGAATATATCAAAAACCATCTCTACTTTACCCGGACTCTTCTCTACAATTGCCAATAATTCATCTGCCACATTTTCATCCAAAGCATTGATATTCATTGTAATGGTAATGCTTTTGACGTTATTCTCATTTACATCTCCCAAAAATTCTATCTTTCCAATTCTAAGGTCAATCTCACCTTCTCTGAATCTATGTGGCTCTGTACGCGCTGTCACAAAAAGGCTGTTACCCACCTTCATATATCCATTCCATTTTGCCCAGTCAGCTCCAAACAACGCTAATTCACCCGCTCCGCTATAATCCTCAAGTTTAACAATTCCATAAGGTTTACCACCATTACGTGTTTGACCTTGTCGCACTTCAGTTACGATTCCGCCCATCATAATATCACGGTTAAGAGCAACGTCCTTGCTCTCCCACTCCGCCATCTTTACATTACAGATATTATCCAGTACCAATTTGAATTCATCAAGAGGATGGCCGGAGATATAGATACCGATGAGGTCTCGTTCTTTGTTAAGGCGTTCAAGCTCACTCCACGAAATATAGTCTGACGGAATCTCCGGTTTGGCAATATCCACTGTTTCAATAGCACCAAACAAAGAAGTAGCAGCAGATGCCTTATCCACCTGGTACAACTGTCCATAACGCATCAGAACATCCAGATAAACCTCTCCTTTGGGTGTATTGGCAAAAAATTGTTCTCTTTGAGCTTCTTTAAAACTATCAAATGCACCGGCCAGGATGAGCGTTTCCACATTTTTCTTATTACATGCCGTCAGGTTCACACGTTCTATAAAATCAAAGATGCTGGTATATCGCCCTCCCCTTTCTCGTTCTTCCAGAATAGCCGCCACTGCATTTTCTCCTACACCTTTTACTGCAGCAAGTCCGAAACGGATATCTCCCATGGAGTTCACACTGAATTTCTTCAAACTTTCATTTACATCGGGGCCCAATGTTTTTATCCCCATACTCTTACATTCATCCATCAACTTAGTGATTTCCGTAATGTTCGAAAGGTTTCGGCTCATATTACCCGCCATATATTGCGCCGGGAAATTAGCTTTGAGATAAGCCGTTTGATATGCCACCCATGAATAACATGTAGCATGGCTCTTATTGAATGCATACGATGCAAAGGCTCGCCAGTCATCCCAAATTTTTTCCAGAGCTTTCGGGTCGTGTCCGTTCTTTTCTCCTCCTTTGAGGAATTTCGGATACATCTCGTTCAGTTTTTCAATGAGTTTCTTACCCATTGCTTTACGTAGCGTATCACTCTCACCACGAGTAAAGTTAGCAATCTCACGTGAGAGGAGCATCACTTGCTCTTGGTACACCGTAATACCATACGTATCCTTCAAGTATTTTTCCATACAAGGAAGGTCGTAGGTAATGGGTTCTATACCATGTTTACGCTTGATGAATTGGGGAATGTACTGCATTGGGCCCGGACGATAAAGGGCATTCATCGCAATCAAATCCTCAAACGTAGAGGGCTGAAGTTCCCTAAGATACTTCTGCATACCGGCCGATTCAAACTGAAAGGTACCGATAGTACGTCCGTCACAATAAAGCTGATAAGTAGCAGGATCTTCAATGTCAATCTCGTCAATATTTACGTCAATACCCAGACTTATTTTAATATTTTCGAGAGCCTCCTTGATGATGGAAAGTGTCTTCAACCCCAGGAAGTCCATTTTGATAAGTCCCGTTTCCTCAATTACGCCACCTTCAAACTGTGTACAGCGTAATTTCTCTCCAGTTTCCTTATCATCTGCCGTCGAAACCGGAACCCAATC
>JAEIGA010016278.1_pt1 | contig 11319 bp, 25 predicted proteins | sample 9270691 | NCBI WGS metagenome assembly JAEIGA01 (sample SAMN17057246, study PRJNA624740) | gut metagenome | biome: biome; isolation source: fecal sample | host: Bos grunniens | place: China: Xizang | collected 2019
CGCCCTCGAAATTCATAACCTCGGTATTTTCAAATTTAATCATTAGTCGACCTCCTTACAACGTCTACACTCGCGAAAATATGTTTTTCCCAAGGGTCGATACGAGATATCTTAACTTTTATAAAACCGTCTTTCATTAAACATCTACCTATGCTACACGCGATTTCTTCTCTATAATATTCTTTAGGAATACCGTCTGATATCCTTTTTTCGACGCCTATCGTTTCAACGTCGCAACGCTCCAATTTGATTTCCGATTTTACAGGAGGCGAGTATATCGTTTCTCTTAAAATCTTAGTAATTATAAAACCAAGCAAACTGCAGTGAAAGACCCTACTGCTTCTGGTAATGCCACTGCCTTTATCGATAGCATTTCTCAGAATGCTAATGGTGAAATTACTGTAACTAAGAAGAATATTACTGCTGCAGATTTAGGTATTCCACAAGCAATGTAGTTTATTGGAGCATTTGCTGCTGCACCAACGCAGGCTTTTAGTGGCACTGCCAATCAAAGAGCCCTAAAAAATGGAGACGTATATCTCAATACCACAAATAATAAAGAATATGTTTATAGTAATAGTGCTTGGGTGGAATTTGGTGATGAATCAAGTCATGCTTTAAAGACTATTACAATTTCTGCTGGCACTGGCTTAACTGGTGGAGGTGACTTATCCACTAACAGAACTATTGGCATAGCAAACGGTGGCGTTGGAGCAACTTAGCTTGCCTCAAATGCGGTTACTACTGCTAAAATTGCAGACGGAACAATTGCTCTCGGAGATTTAAATAGTAGTATATATAGTGGAGCTGGTAATCGCAGTGCTACAGTTTTAGTTACTGCGGCCGCTAATGGGCAAATCAATAGTGAAAAATATGCTGTAACTTCAGGAACTACTGTAAAAGCAACAATGCAATATGATACAACAGCAAAAGCAGTAAAATTTGTTTTTGCTTAATTGGAGGTGAACCTATATGAGTTTACAGGTATGGTTACCTTTCATTGATTCACCAGCAAAAAATTTAGGAGCATATTATACAAATATAACTAATAATAACGTAGCTTTAACAACCGGAGGAAAAATTGCAAATAATTGTGCTGATTTTTCTACTGGAGATTACATTAAATTAAATAACACTTCACAATTATTCAACAATAATACCAAAGCAATTTCATTGGCATTCTGGTTTAAAACAACTGTTAATGATAATATGTGTTTTTTCTGTGATAGAACTGCTACTGGAAACGGATTGGCTTTATTTAAATTAAAAACAGAATTTAGATTTGATACTGCCAACAGTTCTTATCATACAACATTCAATTGTGATGGAACTTATCCAGAATGGACACATTTTTGTTTTACATGGGATGGTATCGTAAAAAGAATGTATGTGGATGGAACTTTAATTGCAAGTAAAAACAGTCAGGTTGCATTAGAGCAGGTTGGTAACAATATTATGATTGGAGCTTCTGTCTCAAATACTAATGCAGATATAACATCAATTGCTAATTAGCTTTTGGGACAACTAGCTGATTATAGAATTTACGACCATGCTTTAAGTGCTTTGGAAGTGAAAGAATTAAGTAAAGCGCTAGTTATTCATTATACTTTTGATGATGAGTTATTATCATCATATCCAAACTTATTACAAAACGAAACTGGTTTAATTCAACCTTCTGGAGTAAATAATATATCTATATCATCTACCAATAATAGAATTGGAAAATATAGTGGTCAATTTAATGGTATGAATTCTTATATAGATACCCCTATGATTAAATCTGATATGTTTACTAGTGATTATACTTTAAGCTTTTGGGTATACCCTCTGGATAATGGAAGGGCAGTGTATTTCGGAGATTATAATACTACTGGTGGAAATTTCATTAATATAGAACGTTACGCAGAAGGCAATTTTAGATATTGGTACAATGGCGGACAGAATGGTAAAGATAAAGCTGTGGCTGGTTTAAACGCAGAGATTAATAAATGGACAATGCTTACTGTGTCTCATTCCACTGGAGTTTTAAAGTTTTATAAAAATGGTAGTTATATTGAATCATATACTCTATTAGAACCAATTGCAAAAACCTCTGGCGTAATGAGAATAGGCAGGGATGGACGTGATGCCACAAATGCAACTGCATCCAGTAGCACTCCATTCAATGGTTATATGGATGATTTTAGATTTTATGTCACATAGTTATCTGATAACGACATAAAAGATTTATATAATAGCGGCGCCAGCTTATCCGATCTTGGCGACGCGCACGCAAATAATTTTATAGAAAATGCTACTTATCATGGAGTGGATGAATATCATAATATTCAAGCTAATGAAATTTATGAAGATATATTAGGCAAAGAATATCAGCAATTAGAATATCTTGAGTCTACTGGCACTCAATATATTGACACAGGTTTTCAACCTAATAATAATACACACATACAAATAACTTACAAGAGCAATACTGCTGAACTTAAAGCTCTGTTTGGGGCAAGAGCAACGTCTAATTAGAAAGTATTTACTGCTTGGGTGGAAGACGGAGCAATATATACTCATTATGGAAATAGAGATTATAATGCTATCAGCCCAATCTCTGGAAACACATATCAAAAATTTATATATAATCAAAATAAAAATATTGGTAAAGTAGTGTTTAATAATGGAGTTGAAGGTACTGCAAATTCAGCTGAGGCCTTATTTAATCCAGAATGTAATTTAACGTTACTGGCAGTAAATACCAAAAACACAATTGATACTCGAAGAAGTGTAGGATGTTTATATGCTTGTCAAATATATGATAATGGAACTTTAATTAGAGATTATTATCCAGCCAGAAGAATGTCTGATGGAACTCTTGGATTATATGATGTTGTTAATAATGAATTTTATAGAAATGCTGGCTCAGGCTCATTTAAAGCTGGGCCAACGGTAAGTGTAAATGAAACAAGTGCATTTACAGAAAATAAAAACTTTACAAGCAGACAAATAATAGAAATATAAGGAGGCAATAATATATGGCTCAATTAAAATCAACGAGCGTGGTAGGTAATCTATCCGTGACAGGCAATGTAGTTGCCTCAAAAATTATAAAGAATGGCGAAGATGATACTAAAGTGTTACTTGCCGGTGGTGGTACTAAATTAATTTCTGATTTTGCAACTGATGATGAATTAAGTCCTATTGCAACTACCGCAAGTAATGCGTCTCAGACAGCTGGTTAGGCAAAAACAATTGCAGAACAAGCAAAAACGATTGCAGAACAAGCAAAAGAGAAAGTAGATGCAGATACTAGTTCTGCGCAATCTTATGCTCAGTAGGCTGCAGCATCAGCTCAAGCTGCCTCTAATAGCGCAAGTGATGCTCAAGATCAGGCGGAAGCTGCGGCTAGTAGTGCAACAACAGCTACTAATGCAAAAACTGATGCTGTCGCAGCAAAGAGCTCTGCCGAAAGTGCTGCATCAACTGCTACTCAGAAAGCAAGTGCAGCAGCTAGTAGTGCAAGCGCAGCAGCGGGAAGCGCATCTACAGCCTCTGATAAAGCAACAGCAGCTTCTACGTCTGCCTCAAATGCAGCTAACAGTGCAAGTGCAGCAGCTAGTAGCGCGACTGCAGCTACTAATGCAAAAAACGCTGCAGTTGAAGCACAAGGCAAGGCAGAAGCTGCAAAGGCTGCAGCTGAAGCTTCAAATACCAGCGCGACAGCAATTGCTAATTAGGCTAAACAAACTGCAGACGCGGCGGCAGGAGTTGCAAATACAGCTAAATCTACCGCAGACACTGCTAAAACCACAGCAAATGCTGCTCAAGCTGCAGCAACAACAGCACAAAATACAGCAGATGCGAAAGTTGCCAAAAGTGGAGACGTTATGACTGGTAACTTAACAATGCTGAATAAAGCGTTGCAGTTCAGTACTGGAACTACTACTAGTTCAACAGTAAAAGCAATTTATCAATACAATAGCGATACTGATTGCATAGAATTAAAATTTAATTAAGGAGGCGTTGAGTTATGAGTTTAATCGCATGGCTTCCTTTAACTACAGATATAAAAGAAAAAATTCAAAATCGACCTGTGTCCGCGGCCGCAGGTCGTTCTCTCCCAACTACTGGGGCACAAGGGAAACTTGGTCAAGGATATACGTTTTCTAATAGCGGAATAAAAGTGTCGGGTGTACCAACAGCCGCAGAAATGAGCTTTTCATTGTGGTTAAAAATGACAAATAATATAGATTGTCATATTCTAGATCTCAGAACTTCTGACAGTAGTGGATATTAGCCAATTTATTATAAAACAAAGGCTAGTGATAATAACTGGGGAATTCAAATTCATAGCGCTTTTAATAATAGTAGCACTTATATTAACTATGAATTTAACCCAGATGTTTGGTATAATATAATAGTTCTAATGAAAAATAATGAAGGAACATTATATATTAATGGAGAAAAAATTGGAACAGCATCAGGCTTTTAGGTTTCTAATGTTAGTAGTAATTTATCAATAGGTTGTCGATATACGGGAGTCAATCCATTTCCAGGTGTTATACAAGATGTAAGAGTATATAATCATATTCTTTCAAAGAAAGAAATTAAAGATTTAAATCAGGCACTTGTATTACACTATAATTTTGAAAATGCAAATGTTTCACCTAATTTATTTGTAAGTGATGAATATATTGATAAAGCCGATTTGAATAGGTGTTCAGTTTCTTCTTATGGCACCAATGGCTTTACTTTTACATGCACTAGCACTTCCAAAGATCCATATATAGGCACTTCAGTATATAATGGAAGTACTGTGGGTAATAATCCAATTTTTTACACTGGTAATGCAACATCCGTGTGTATAAGTTGGACTCATATTTCTGGCATAGAATTAAATAAAAACTATATTGTACCCCTTGATTCAAATGGAAGGGCATTGAATGCAAATCATATTAATTTTAGTAGTAATATACAACAAATTGGAAAGCGTCGTTATGCGGTGTGTAATTTACCGGCGGGAACTAAAGCAATACATATCCGTTTTGGAAATGCTAGCTTAGAAAATGGAAGCACAATTGTTATCGATGAGGTATGTGTTCGTACAGGCGAGGCTTATACATTTTCTTATCCATCACCTAACGAAATACCAATGAATACAACTGGTCTATATAATACAACCAACTGTCAAAATTTAAGTATTAATAATGATGCAAAACAAGGTTTTTATTCAGGAAAATTTAGCAACACAATTATACAATGTCCGTTTGATAGTAATGGTTGGGAAGAATTTACTCTTGCGGCTTGGGTAAAACCAGATACTTTATACTTTGTTGGAAATGCATTATGTTTTATCGTAGGTGGATTATACTTATGTATGGAAAATGAGGGCAAATTTAGTACATATTGCTATGGTAAAAGCCAAGAAGGATATCATATTAGTAATTCAAAATTAAAAGCAAATGAATGGAATCATATTGCTGCAGTTTGGTCTAAATCAGACGTCAAACTATACTTAAATGGAAATTTAGATTAGACTATTAACAATGTGACTGGAGTAGCTAATAATGCCGCACATCATGCAAAGAAAGATATAGGTGCTGAAAATAACGCATCCAATAGAGCTTTTTCAGGCTTGATGGATGACGTAAGAATCTATGCCAGTGCGCTTTCTAAAGATGATATTCAAAGTTTAATTCACACTAAACAGATTATTAATAATCAAGGATATGAATATGTATCTAATATGCATGAACAAGACATGTCAGCATCTTAGATAACTTCTAAATCTATTCATAATTTTAATGGCTTAAATGAAATTTTGGAATTAGATGATGGTAGCTGCTGGATACAATTATCTCATCATGATTGCAGAGCTGGAACCAATCTTTTCTCCTCTTCAGATGACTTTGCAAATAAATTTGTGTATCATAATGATGAGTGCTGGAGCGCTTTCCACTTAATTAAACAATATGGATTATATAATAATAGATATGAGTTTATGGCTATTGAATAGATTACCACAACTGATAATATTAAAGTACGTCGTTGGTATTAGGCAAAAAATCCATTGACGGCAACTTATAATGATGTAAGTCCAAGTTCAAAAAACTTTACTTATGTGAATGGATATGAAGCTCCTTCAGGAAACGGCGGAATGTATAAATATGAAAATACAAATTCTTCCAATAAAGCATACACTTTCTTTTGTATTACAAATAATACAGAGAGTAACTGGTTTGGCGCTTTCGGAGCACAGAGAGAACATGGTAATGGTATTCCTACATTTTCTGGTAGTAGCACTGCAGGCATATTGGATTTATATATGAGAATAAACCCAACAGAAAAACGATATAGAGAATTTAAAAATGGCATTATAATGCCAACAACAATAAATGAAATATAAGGAGGTAATAATATGGCACTTTTAAAATCAACAAATGTAATAGGCAATTTATCAGCGACAGGTAATATTATTGCCTCTAAATTTATATTAAACGGTGGAAATAATAATAATTTATTATTGGCTGGGGGTAATACTAAGTTAATTAGTGATTTTGCAACTGCAGAATAGATGGCTGCTGCTAATACGAGTATTACTAATTTATCAAATGGAAAAGTTAGTAAGGCTGGAGATACGATGACTGGTGTATTAACACTGGGAGCATATACAAATCAGTCTACAAAGGTTACTGGTGGCATTAAAATTCATGATTTAAGAAGTATAACTCCCTCTCCTGGCATGTTTGGAGAAAAGCGTGTAAATTATTATTTCTTTCAAGCAGATGGGTCAAGATGGTCAAGTATTATGCATATGCATGGTTGGACAGTGGGAGACTATGCTTCCTGGGAAATAGCGGGTAATTCTCACACTGATTCTACTGCTGTTGGAACATTTAAATACCGCGCAGGTAAAAATGGTACTTGGTCTAATTGGCATTCAGTAATACTAAAAGATGATTATACTGGTAGACTAGCATAGAAATTATATTTTAATGATACAAGCATGGCTGAGTGTACCACTTCGACAAAGGGATTAGATTATGTGTGTGGTATTACTGCTTTCGCCAGTGGTGGTGAATTGCAGTGGAAATCTATTGATTCATTGCACGTTGGTTATGCATCAACAGCCACTAAAGCTATTTAGGATGGAGATGGTAATGTCATTAAAGATACCTACCTTAAATTAGCTGGAGGTTCTCTCACTGGTAAATTAACTGCAAACCAGGGATTAGAGTGGACGGATGTTGATTGGGTACCAAGTGGTAATATTAATTGTAAGCCCACCGCACATAATAATGAATGGTCTTTTGATATTCACGATAAAACTTATATAAATGCAATGTGGCACGTTTGGTCTGCGCAGTCTCAGACTTCAATATTACAATGTATCGCAGCTCCAGAATATAAAGTTAATATACCCCATGGGAAGCTTGGATTGGGTTCTGCTAATTTCCAATATAATACAGCAGATAAATGTATTGATGTATTATTTACTTAATTTAAAGGAGGTCATAATTTAATATGAGTTTACAAGTATGGCTTCCTTTAAATGGAAGTTTAGAAAATAAAGGTTTAAGCGATTTAACTTTTTAGATTGTCAATTACAATAACGCCATTATATCTGCTACCACAGGAGGTAAGGTTGTATCTGGATTATACAAAAGAACTACTAAAGAAACAGCTGATTATATTATCAGCGATAAAAATATCACTTTAGACGGTGACGTTACAATGTGTTGCTGGGCTAAAGTAACCGGCGTTGGCTATGCTGGTACTGCAAACGGTATCTTTGGTTAGCACGGGCATTTAACTGGTGGACTTGGTATCACCATGAAAGATGTGAGCTCAACCGATTTACGAATGAGCGTAAATACTGGTTTGTATGGTGACAGCGGAACCTCGGACCGAACTTTTTGCACATATTATGGCTCAACCAATATTTACAACGCATGGCACCATTTGTGCCTAACCTACAACAGTAGTACCAGGCAACTACGAATGTATGTTGATGGTAATTTGGAAACAATTACTGGATATGGTAGTTATATCACCTTAGCTGGTAATAGTACGGTAGCAAGACCAATTATTTTGTTCGCTTGGTCAACAGACCATCTTGGTTCTGATATCCCATACTATCGTCCGCCATGTGAATTAAACGATGTTCGTATTTACGATCACTGTCTTTCTCCAAGAGAAGTAAAATTACTAGCATAGGGTTTGGTGGCTCATTACACTTTAAATAATGCCTATGCAGAAGAAACAGTCAATTTGCTAAATAATACATGGGATTTAACAACCTATCGCAATGCTCCTTTAGGAGCATATACCGGATTTACAAATCAAATGAATAGTGGCCCGATTGAAATTGTATCATTTAATAATTAGCAATGTTTACATATCCATAGCAATGGTGGCAGCAATAGATGCTATAAGACTTTTTCAACTTTAGCAGGAAAAACATATACTTTATCTGTAAATTATTATTCTCCAGTGGCTAATTCTGGTATTAAAATAGAACGCTATGGAGGAGATTATAATTGGAATGGCACTAGTTGTGGGTACACAACTCCTGGTCAATGGCAGCGACTATCTATTACACTAACAAATACCTCCGATACTACCTTTTATGTTTTTGCTTAGTGTAACAATGGTACTGATGCCTATTTAGATAATTGGCAAATTGAAGAAAAAGATCATGCTACTCCCTATATTAATGGTACCCGCATAGCAACAAACATTGCTTATGATAGCTCTGGATATGGTAATCACGGAACTTGTTCAGATAATTTTTCTTCAAATCAAGATTCTCCAAGATATTCTGATTGTATTGTCTTTGAAAATAATAAATATATAAATTGCGGTCGTGGCGCTATGGTAACTGACGCGCTAACAGTAAACTGGTGGGGTAAAATGAATGATTGGAGTTTATATTCTTCCACCCCCATGAGGGCACTCTCTTGCACAGAAGGTGGTGGCTGGAATTTTGAACCCAACTCGGGGAAAATGTGCTTTGCTATGGGAACAGGCAGTACGAGCAATTCTTATAAAAATGCAGTTGGCACAACTACTTTTGACAGTGTGGCCGATAATAGTTGGCATATGTTCACTGGAACCTATGATGGTTTCGCCACAAGAATTTATGTGGACGGTGAGTTGGAAACTACCAACACGGCTTATAGCTCTAAAACGCCAATTTTTTATAACGCTTCAAATAGCATATTTATTGGCGCAGAGGCAGGCGGTAGTGCTACTTCTCCTTCAACCGAGCGTTTTACTGGAAAAATTTCTGATGTTCGTATCTATGCAACCGCATTGTCTGCGGACGCAGTTAAAGAGCTCTACTAGTCCAGCATTTCGTTCCTTGATAATGGAACACTCCAATGTTCGGAAGTAGTTGAAAGTCCTACAAATTTAAAGTATAATCAAAATGGTATAGTGCAAGCGAACGCAATAAGTGAAATTAATTCTATCAACAAGGCTAAAATAAAAACCTTATCCGATGGTAGTTTGTGGACAAGAATATTTTATCACAAAAACTTAAATGGAAGTGTATTATTTACCTCTGTTGATGAGGTTTTATCAACTAATTCAGAAAATAAATTTAGTATTTTAGGTAACGTTTATGACTTTAAGGGACCAGATGGAAAATATGAATTTCTCTTAACCTTTAAAGCATTAAATGGGGCCAATACTTTTGACAATAAATATAATAGATGGAAATAGACCAACGCCCCATAGGATGAATGGTAGCCAAACACCGATGCGGGTAATGGCAAAGCAACTGGTTATGAAGCAAAGGAAATTAGTTGGGATACAAACTTTTGGGGTGGTTTAGCTCGTCAAAATAATCCCAGCGATACAAATATAGATCCAATGTCTGCGTGTTATATTGATGGCTCAGTGGGACATGGAAATTGGTTCTTTGCAATAGGATGTTCCACTCAATGGGGCAATGGAATTCCTGGTCCAGCCGATTCTGCTGTTGATGAAACAGAGCTATGGGTCAGAATTGATAATTTATCAAAAGTTCCAAAAATAATAAACGCAACAAAATTATCAATGTTTGATAAAGCAATTCAAACATCTCAAATATATGAATTATAAGGAGGGCCTAAAATGGCACAATTAAATGATTTATTGGTTATGGGCCAAAGTACTTTATTAGGCCCAGTATCAATTCAAAATACATTATCCATAAGTGGTCAAACTACTTTAGCAGGAGTTTTAAAATTAGCAAATGGTACATGGAATCATGCAGGAGACGATGCATATTTTGGTGATAATAATACCGCTGGTTCATTTGCTATTAAAGGCATTAACGGTACTACCAATCTTAAAATGGTACAGTATAATGGTACAAATGCTGCTGGTACTCTTAGTTGGAATGGTTCAACATTTAGTTTTTCTAATGCAGTAAGCATTACAGGCACTCTTGGAGTTAATAGCAATACCTCTATTGGAGGTACTCTTGGCGTTACTGGAGCTACTACCGTAAGCAATAGTGTTTCTGCTGCAGGATTTATCGCTACAAGTGGTACTGATTTATAGCTGCGCGGCCCTGCTGCGGGAGCAAGTAGTGATAGCGGAGACATTATTTTTACAGATAGTACTGGCGCAGAGATTTCTCGACTTTGGAGCTCAAGCAACACTTTAATGTTCCGTACAAGAACGGATCTTACTGGCGCTGTTGGAACAACACGCTATGTAGCCATGGCGAATTCTTCGAATGTTAATGGAACAAGCACAACAACCTATTTAAGAAATGATGGCACCTGGGCAACACCTCCTAATACGTGGCAAGCTAATACATCAAGTCAAAATGGATATGTAACAGCAGGAGGGTCTACTAACGCGAATAAAGTGTGGAAATGTGATAGCAGCGGTAACCCAGGGTGGGGAGATGACTCGGACACTAAAGTAAGTGTAGTGGCAAGAGGTGTAACAAAAGCATACTTATTAAGCACGTCTACATCACCAACAACAACAGCCTAGGCGGTTACTGCTCTTGCAGAAACCGGAGTATATTTAGACACTACTGCAGCTCGTTTAACAGCTGGCAGTTTTAATGCGACTTCTGATAAACGTTTAAAAGAAAATCTTTTAGCTTTTATTCCACAAAAATCAATTCTTGATTTGCCTATTTACAGATATGATTTTATTAATGGAGCTAAAAATTAGATTGGATGCATGGCTCAAGATCTTCAGATCATTTGTCCAGAAATTGTTAATGAAGATGAAGATGGAATTTTATCAATTCAAGAAAGTAAAATAGTTTATCTTTTAATTGATGAAATTAAAAAATTAAAAAAAGAATTAAATCATCTCAAAGAA
>JAEIGA010016279.1_pt1 | contig 11319 bp, 15 predicted proteins | sample 9270691 | NCBI WGS metagenome assembly JAEIGA01 (sample SAMN17057246, study PRJNA624740) | gut metagenome | biome: biome; isolation source: fecal sample | host: Bos grunniens | place: China: Xizang | collected 2019
TAAATCTTTAATGAAACCGAGATGCCTCAATCTCATATTACGCGGTATTAGACAGAATTTCTTCTGCTTATCCCCCTGCAATGGGCAGGTTGCATACGTGTTACTCACCCGTGCGCCGGTCGCCGGCAGATATAGCAAGCTACATCCCCGCTGCCCCTCGACTTGCATGTGTTAAGCCTGTCGCTAGCGTTCATCCTGAGCCAGGATCAAACTCTTCGTTGTTATTATCTTATTTTATTTCTTTCAAAACAAAATAGATTAAATTGTTTATTTAATCTGTATTGACAAGATTGACAACGAAAATTCCCGTTCAGAACTTCCTGCTTGACTTATTTGTTTTAAGAATTGACAAAGAACTTTTTTATTGCTCTTGTACTACTCTTGTCTATTGTAATTATTTCAATGTTCGTATGCTTTGTTTTTTCGCAAAGCGAGTGCAAAGTTAAGGCAAAATTTTTATTCCACAAAATTTTTTGAAGATTTTTTATCTTTTTATTTCAAAATCTCAATTTTGTCTCTGCTTGAGCCTCTGCCCTGCATTGCTTTTCAAAAGCGAGTGCAAAGGTAGACACTTTTCACCATTCCACCAAATATTTTTACAACTATTTTTTTGCGTTTTTTGCCCGTTTTTAACCTAAATATCTACTCATCACAATTTTAACCACTAAAAAATTTTATGTTATAAAACATGTTTTTCAATACAAACTATTAAAACCACACTCTTCACCCCTCAATTTCCACCTTTTTTCAACAAACTCCATCATACGTTAAAATTGTGATTTTTCGCGAAAAAATTTTTACCTTTGCACTACTAACCCCAATATTTCAAAAAAAATGAAGCGAACATTTTTACACCTATTATTATATATAATACCATTTATAAGCGCCAATGGCATCACTCTTGACGAGATTAAATTCTACAACGAGGCATCAGACACTACTAAAATCACAGAAATCCTCAAAGAAACCTATGCTCAAGACCTCAATACTCCAAATCAGCGAATAAGTTTTATTGCAAAGAAGTTTTTAGGATTGCCATACGTTGCTCACACTCTTGAAGGTGACTCTGAGATGCTGACCGTAAACATTGACCAACTTGACTGTACCACTTTTGTTGAAACAGTCATCGCTATGGCATATACAGTAGGCGAAGGGCGCACTTCGTGGCGTGACTATGTACGAAATCTCGAACAAATAAGATATCGCGATGGAAATCTTGACGGATATACCTCTCGCCTCCATTATATCAGCGACTGGATTACCGACAACCAATATCGTGGTAACGTCAGCGAGGTTTCAGGCGAAATTCCTAATGCAAGCCACAAGATTAAGACTATTGATTTCATGACTTCGCATCGCAAAAGTTACAAGGCTCTTGCCGACTCGGTTGAATTTGAAAAAATGAAAAGAATCGAAATTGGCTACCACAACCACAGATTCCCATACATCAAAACATCATCATTGCGCAACAAATCGGTCAGAAAGCACCTTCGCGAGGGGGATATCATTGCCCTTTGCACAAATACCAAGGGACTCGACGTGAGTCACATGGGACTAATAACAATAGTCGATGGTGTGCCACACCTTATGCACGCATCAATGAAAGAGATGAAAGTTATAATTGACCCACTACCCCTTCACAAATATCTACAAAAGAGTAAATCTCTCATCGGCATAAGAGTTATTAGACTAAAACATTAACCGCTACATAATCTTCATCATAAATAAAACTCCACAACCTATATAAAACAAAACGAGGCGTTCTCACATGAGAACGCCTCGCATTTTATATGACGTTTAATCGAAGATTAAGCCATTTTAGTGCGTTTGCCATAACCATAAGCTGCATTTGCGCCGAGTTCTTCTTGGATGCGAAGAAGTTGGTTATATTTAGCCATACGGTCAGAGCGGCTTGCAGAACCAGTTTTGATTTGACCTGCATTAGTAGCAACTGCGATGTCAGCGATAGTAGCATCTTCAGTTTCACCTGAACGGTGAGAGATAACTGCAGTGTAACCATTGCGTTGTGCGAGTTCTACAGCGCGAAGAGTTTCAGTAAGTGAACCGATTTGGTTAACTTTTACGAGGATTGAGTTAGCACAACCGAGTTCAATACCTTTTTGGAGATATTTAACGTTAGTTACGAACAAGTCGTCACCTACGAGTTGACAACGGTCACCGATGAGGTCAGTAAGGATTTTCCAACCTTCCCAGTCGCCTTCAGCCATACCATCTTCGATTGAGTCGATAGGATAGTTTTCAACGAGAGTTTTGAGGTATTCAGCTTGTTCTTGTGAGTTGCGTTTTGCACCTTTATCACCTTCTTTCCAAGTATAGTCATAGATACCTTCTTTGTAGAATTCAGAAGAAGCACAGTCAAGACCAATTGTGATGTCTTTACCAGGAACGTAACCAGCCTTTTCGATAGCTTGCATGATTACGTTAAGAGCATCTTCAGTACCATCAAGAGCAGGAGCGAAACCACCTTCATCACCTACTGCAGTAGAAAGGTTGCGATCGTGGAGTACTTTCTTGAGGTTGTGGAATACTTCAGTACCCATGCGGATACCTTCTTTGAAGCAGCAAGCACCGATAGGACGAATCATAAATTCTTGGAATGCGATAGGGGCATCAGAGTGAGCACCACCGTTGATGATGTTCATCATAGGCACTGGGAGTGCGTATGAGTTGCAACCACCGATATATTTGTAAAGTGGAAGACCAAGATAGTCAGCAGCAGCTTTAGCTACAGCAAGAGATACACCGAGGATAGCGTTTGCACCGAGGTTAGATTTTGTTTCAGTACCATCTACTTCGAGCATTTTTTCGTCGATAGCGATTTGATCAAGTGCGCTCATACCAACGAGAGCTTCAGCGATTGCACCATTAACGTTAGCAACTGCTTTTTCTACACCTTTACCCATGTAACGACCTTTGTCACCATCACGAAGTTCAAGAGCTTCGTTTACACCTGTAGATGCGCCAGAAGGAACTGAAGCACGACCAAATGCACCAGACTCAAGGATTACATCAACTTCAACTGTAGGGTTACCGCGTGAATCAAGAACTTCACGACCAATGATTTTTTCAATTTTCATAATGTTCTTTACCTTAAAGATTTAGTAAAATATTGTATTTGTAATTTATAGTCCTAATAAATCAAGTGCAAAGATACAAAAAATATTCATATATGTTGATATAAAAATAGATTAAGTTTTCACGAGATTATAAAAAAATTACGCAATTTTTGCTCAAAGGCAATCCTAAATCATAGATTTTTCATTTTCATGCTTTTACATCCTCAAAGACTATCATTTTCAACAATTTACAAAGGTTTTACCAACTAAAATGACCATTAAGCCCAATTTCCTATATGAATAAAACGATTGACATCGTGCAAAGCACGTGAAAGCGAAGCGTTTATAATCTTTAGTTCGCCGAGTCTTGACCGAAGAAATAACCGAGGGGAGAGCGGAGCAATACCTCCCCAACAGACGAAACATCTCACTACTACCAGTCCGACAGATGGGAATTACAAAGAATATGCTTGTTTCGCATCTGCCAGACGCTTATCGTGTAGTTGCGACAACCGAGGGTATCGGGCTTCGCCCCTATCCCCGGTTACTCATATCGCTTCGCTCTCTCGTGCTTCGCACGCCTTTGTGCTTGAAAACTTTTACAGACACCAATAAAAGTCAAACGATTAAAACAAAATCAAAAGGTCGCGTTTTGCAAGCAAAACACGACCTTTTAAGTATCTTAAGCTAACGCTGAATTATTCAGCTGCTTCAGTAGCAGGAGTTTCTGCAACAGGTGCTTCAGCAACAGGAGCAGCGCTCTTACGTGAACGACGTGTGCGAGGTGCTTTCTTAGCTGATTTTTCTTTGAGCATGTTTTCGTTGTAGTCAACGAGCTCAATGAAACAAGTCTTAGCGTTGTCACCAAGACGGTTACCTGTTTTGAGGATACGAGTGTAACCACCTGGACGATCAGCGATCTTTTGTGCTACTTCACGGAAAAGTTCAGTAACAGCTTCTTTGTTTTGAAGATAGCTGAACACGAGACGGCGGTTAGCCATAGTGTCATTTTTAGCACGATTGATTAATGGCTCTGCGTACACGCGAAGAGCTTTAGCCTTTGCAAGTGTAGTGAAAATACGTTTGCGAAGGATGAGAGCAATCGTCATATTAGCGAGCAAAGCGTCACGGTGAGCTTTGGTGCGGCTTAAGTGATTGAATTTTTTATTATGTCTCATCGTTTATTACTCTTTATCTAATTTATACTTTGAAATATCCATTCCGAACGAAAGGTTCAAGTTAGCGAGAAGTTCATCAAGCTCAGTAAGAGACTTTTTACCAAAGTTGCGGAATTTCAAAAGATCGGTTTTATTGAATACTACGAGTTCACCAAGTGTTTCTACTTCAGCGCTCTTCAAGCAGTTAAGTGCACGAACTGAGAGGTCCATGTCAACCAACTTAGATTTGAGCAATTGACGCATGTGAAGCACTTCTTCATCAAATTCTTCGTTACCATTGCTATCGCTGGTTTCAAGAGTAATCTTTTCATCAGAGAAGAGCATGAAGTGGTAGATAAGAATTTTAGCAGCTTCCTTAAGAGCATCTTTAGGAAGGATTGAACCGTTGGTAGTGATTTCAATAATGAGTTTGTCGTAGTCGGTTTTCTGGTCTACGCGGAAGTTTTCAATTGAATATTTTACATTCTTAATAGGAGTGTAAATTGAGTCGATTGCGAGGACGTTAACATCTTCAGCAGATACTTGATTTTCCTCTGCAGGCACCCAACCACGGCCCTTATTAATAGTCAATTCGAGATTGAAACTTGCGCTGGGATCCAAATGACAAATCACCAACTCAGGGTTAAGAACTTCAAAACCCGAAAGAGCCTTGCTGATGTCACCGGCTGTGAACACCTCCTGTCCTGACACTGAAATAGTAGCCTTTTCAAAGTCGGTATCTTCAACTACTTGTTTGAGGTCAACCTTTTTGAGGTTAAGAATAATGTTAGTAACATCTTCTTTTACACCAGGAATAGTATCAAATTCGTGTTTAACACCATCAATGCGAATTGATGAAATCGCAAAACCTTCCAATGAAGAAAGCAATACGCGACGCAATGCGTTACCCACAGTGATACCATAGCCAGGTTCCAATGGTTTGAACTCAAACTTGCCGTAGAAGTTATCGGCTTCCAACATAAGGATCTTGTCAGGTTTTTGGAATGCTAATATAGCCATGGATCTTAATTTTTAATTATTATTTAGAATACAACTCGACGATCAATTGTTCTTTGATGTTCTCTGGAATATCTTCACGAGCAGGAACGTGGAGGAATTTACCTGATTTAGTAGCTTCGTCCCATTCAATCCAAGGATATTTGCTGTGGTTGAAACCAGCGAGAGCATCAGCAATCACTTCAAGTGATTTAGCTTTTTCACGAACACCTACTACATCACCAGGTTTAACTGAGTAAGAAGCGATGTTAACTACCGAGCCATTAACCACGATGTGACGATGGAGCACCAATTGACGTGCAGCAGCACGAGTTGGAGCGATACCCAAACGATATACTACGTTGTCAAGACGAGCTTCGAGCAATTGAAGCAATACTTCACCTTTAACCCCTTTAGTGCGTGATGCTTTTTCGAAGAGGTTGCGGAATTGTTTTTCAAGTACACCGTAAGTGTATTTCGCTTTTTGCTTCTCACGAAGTTGGACACCATATTCAGAAGTTTTTCTTCTTTTGTTGGCGCCGTGCTGACCCGGAGGGAAATTTTTCTTAGCGAGCACTTTATCTTCACCAAAGATAGGTTCGCCAAATTTGCGAGCGATTTTGGACTTAGGTCCTGTATATCTTGCCATTTTTAAGAATTCTAATTTTAAGAGATTTTCATTAAGCCAGAGTGCAGCCGCGACCATAGAGAGGTGATGAAAATTATGGTCTATTCACTCTTAGCTCGCTGAGGCAATCTCAAAGTTAATTAATAGATAATGTCACTAAAAGAGACAAAGTTAGTAAACTGATTAAAGATTACACACGACGACGTTTTGGAGGACGGCAACCGTTGTGTGGTAATGGAGTAACGTCGATGATTTCGATTACTTCGATACCTGCACCATGGATAGTGCGGATTGCTGACTCACGTCCGTTACCTGGACCTTTAACATAAGCTTTAACCTTGCGGAGACCGAGGTCGTAAGCGACCTTAGCGCAATCTTGAGCAGCCATTTGAGCTGCATAAGGAGTGTTCTTTTTAGAACCACGGAATCCCATTTTACCTGCGCTTGACCATGAAATTACTTGGCCTTCGCTGTTGGCTAAGCACACAATGATGTTGTTGAAAGATGAGTGAACGTGGAGTTGGCCTGCGCCATCAACTTTAACGTTTCTCTTCTTAGCTGCGACTGTCTTTTTTGCCATATTCTATTATTATTTAGTAGCTTTCTTCTTGTTAGCAACGGTTTTCTTGCGACCTTTACGAGTGCGGGCATTGTTTTTAGTGCTTTGACCGCGCACTGGAAGACCGATACGGTGACGGATACCACGGTAGCAACCGATGTCCATCAAACGTTTGATATTAAGTTGAATTTCACTACGGAGGTCACCTTCGACTTTGTAATCAGCACCAATGACTTCACGCACTTTTGCTGCTTGCGCGTCGGTCCAATCTTTTACTTTGATGTTTACATCAACACCAGCTTTTTCCAAGATTGTTTTAGCTGCGCTACGACCGATACCGAAGATATAAGTCAAGGCGATCTCACCTCTTTTATTTTGGGGGAGGTCAACTCCCACGATTCTTACTGCCATATCTTATTGACTATTTTTTTTGCAAAAATAACAAAAAATTATCCTTGACGTTGTTTATACTTTGGGTTTTTCTTATTAATCACATAGAGACGTCCCTTACGACGCACGATTTTGCAGTCTGGGGTACGTTTTTTAACTGAGGCTCTAACTTTCATATCTTTTAGTTTTAATATTATTTGTATCTAAATGCAATGCGACCTTTTGAAAGATCATATGGAGACATTTCTACACGCACTTTGTCGCCAGGAAGAATTTTGATGTAGTGCATACGCATCTTACCTGAAATATGTGCTGTGATTTCGTGGCCATTCTCAAGTTCTACACGAAACATCGCATTTGAGAGAGCTTCTAAAATGACTCCGTCTTGTTCTATTGCTGATTGTTTTGCCATATAATTATTAAATAAATCTATCTCCAAGGACCTCCTTGATGTAATCAAATGTTGTTAAAATCTCGGTTTTTCCATTCATTATTGCCAAAGTGTGTTCGTAATGAGCTGATGGTTTACGATCGCGAGTGCGACATGTCCAGCCATCGGCTTCGATTATTACGTTGCGGCTTCCCATATTAATCATTGGTTCAATACACAAGCACATTCCATTTTTAATGAGTGGACCTGTTCCACGGCGACCATAATTAGGCACCTCAGGGTCTTCGTGCATGCTCTTACCGATTCCGTGACCACACATTTCACGCACCACGCTATAACCGCGAGCTTCGCAATATGTTTGCACGGCATTGGCAATATCACCAATTCTTTTGCCTTCTTGACAAGCCTCAATACCTTTGTATAATGACTCTTTTGTTGTTACACACAACTTCATGACCTCGGGAGATATCTCACCTACTGCGAAAGTATAGCATGAATCACCCATAAAGCCATCTTTTTCTACTACACAGTCGGTGCCAATAATGTCACCTTCACGCAAGGTGTAGTTAGAAGGGAAACCATGAACAACTACTTCATTAACTTCAGCACAAATTGTGCCAGGAAATCCTCCATATCCAAGACATGCTGGACGGCCACCATTATCGCAAATAAATTCGCGAGCAATAGTATCAAGTTTGAGAGTGGTAACTCCTGGAGCCACCCACTTGGCAATTTCGCCAAGTGTGCGACTCACGAGAGTATTTGCTTCTCTCATACGTTCGATATCTTCGGATGTCTTGAGATAAATCATTTATTATTGAAATAGCTGATATTAATAAGCGCTTCCTGTTGTGCGACCTTTAATTTTACCATCTTTCATCAATCCATCATAGTGGTGCATCATCAAGTGGCTTTCGATTTGTTGAAGTGTATCAAGAACAACACCTACCATAATCAAAAGTGATGTACCGCCGAAGAATTGAGCGAAATTATCGCTGATTCCGAAGAAACGAGCGAATGCTGGGAGAATGGCTACAATACCGAGGAAGATAGATCCTGGCAATGTGATACGCGACATAATTGTATCGAGATACTCAGCAGTTTTCTTGCCTGGTTTTACACCAGGGATGAAACCATTGTTACGCTTCATATCTTCAGCCATTTGAGTTGGGCGCACAGTGATTGCAGTGTAGAAATAAGTGAACGCTACAATCATGAAGAAGAATACGAGGTTATACCAGAAACCGTTGATATCAGAGAAAGCAGCCATGAAACCAGAAGCACCTTCTGATGTGCTGAATCCTGCGAGAGTCAAAGGAATAAACATAATTGCTTGCGCAAAGATGATAGGCATAACACCTGCTGCATTTACTTTCAATGGGATATATTGACGAGCACCACCATATTGTTTGTTGCCAACGATGCGTTTTGCATATTGTACGGGCACTTTGCGAGTACCTTGTACCAAAAGCACTGCACCAATTGTTACAGCGAGCAATAGGATGATTTCTACCACGAACATGATGAGACCACCTTCGCTACCAGTTGAGCCTGGCAAACGGCTAGTGAATTCATAAAGCAATGCTTGTGGAAGACGTGCGATAATACCCACGAGGATAATGAAAGAGATACCATTACCAATACCACGATCTGTAATTCTTTCACCAAGCCACATGATAAACATTGAGCCTGCTGCGAGAATAATAGTGAGGTAAGCAACCATCCAGAAGCCCATATCCATGTGACCACCAGCACCATTGATTTGTGCTTGGAGGTTGTAGAGATATGCAGGACCTTGCATGAGAAGGATACCTACTGTGAGATAACGAGTGTATTGATTCAATTTTTGACGACCACTTTCGCCTTCACGTTGCATTTTTTGGAATGAAGGCAATACCATGCCCAACAATTGGATCACAATCGATGCTGTGATATAAGGCATGATACCAAGAGCTAAAATAGATGCTTGCGAGAATGCACCCCCCGAGAACATGTCGAGGAGTTGCATCAAGCCACTCTTGTTAGTGAAGTTTGCAAGATCTTGGAGTTCTTGAGGGTTGATACCAGGAAGCACAACGAAACAACCAAGACGATATACAAGCACTAACAAGACAGTGACGATGAGTCGCTTGCGTAGCTCTTCAATGGTCCAAATATTTTTTATGGTTTGAACGAAGCTCATTACTATTAAACTTTATTGATTGAACCACCTGCAGCTTCAATAGCTTTTTGTGCAGCTTCAGAGAAAGCATTAGCTTCTACTTCAACTTTGCATGCGATAGCACCCTTAGCAAGTACTTTCACGAGTTGATTTTTGCTAATGAGACCTGCTTCACGAAGTTCAGCAAGACCAACTTTTTGAAGACCTTTAGCTGTTGCCAATGTTTCGATATCAGAGATGTTGATAGCTTTGTATTCAACACGGTTGACATTTTTGAAACCGAATTTAGGCAAACGGCGTTGGATAGGCATTTGACCACCTTCAAAACCGATTTTGCGGCTGTAACCTGAACGTGATTTAGCACCTTTGTGACCACGGGTAGAAGTTCCACCCTTGCCCGAACCAGCACCACGGCCAATACGAGTTTTGCTTTTTACAGCACCAACAGCGGGTTGTATATTACTTAAATCCATAATTATTAAAAATATTAAGCGTTAGTCACTTCTACCAAATGACGTACTTTGTTAACCATACCCATCACGTCGGGAGTATTTTCTTTTACTACCACGTGATTCATTTTCTTCAAACCGAGAGCATCAAGAGTGCGTTTTTGCACTGCTGGACACTTAATGCGGCTTTTTATTTGTTTGATTTGAATTTGTGCCATTGTAGTTGAGTATTAACCTTTAAAAACTTTTTCAACTGAAATACCACGGTTTTGAGCTACAGTAGCTGGGCTACGCATTTCGTCGAGAGCAGCGATAGTAGCTTTAACGAGGTTGTGAGGGTTAGAAGAACCCTTTGATTTAGCAAGAACGTCGGTAATACCTACACTTTCAAGCACGGCACGCATCGCACCACCGGCTTTAACCCCGGTACCTTGAGAAGCTGGAATAAGGATTACACGTGAACCACCAAATTTCGCAAATTGTTCGTGAGGAATAGTACCTTTGTGAACTGGAACTTGAATGAGGTTCTTTTTAGCAGCTTCAACACCTTTAGCGATAGCTGCTGTTACTTCGTTTGCCTTACCAAGGCCCCAACCTACGATGCCATTTTCGTTACCAACAACAACGATTGCAGCAAAAGTAAATGTGCGACCACCTTTAGTAACTTTGGTAACACGATTAATGGCAACGAGACGATCTTTCAATTCGATTGAACCGTCAAATTTTACTCTATTATTTCTTTTTGCCATAATTGTTAGAATTTAAGACCGCCATTACGTGCGGCGTCAGCCAATGATTTTACTCTACCATGGAAGAGGTAACCGTTACGGTCAAAAACCACTTCAGTAATACCAGCTGCGATAGCTTTTGAAGCGATTGCAGCACCTACTTGAGCAGCGATTTCTGATTTGTTACCGCTTTCGATGCCTTTTGAAGAAGCCGAAGCAAGAGTTTTGCCAGCCAAGTCATCGATGAGTTGAACATAAATTTGTTTGTTGCTGCGGAACACTGTCATACGAGGACGTGCGGCAGTACCAGACACTTTACCACGGATACGTGCCTTGATTTTATTTCTTCTTTGTATCTTAGATATCATAACGAGTCTATTTTACTTATTTGGCACCAGCCGATTTACCTGATTTACGACGAATAACTTCGCCAACAAACTTAATACCTTTACCTTTGTAAGGTTCTGGTTTACGCAATGAACGAATCTTTGCACACACTTGACCGAGAAGTTGTTTGTCACCACTTTCAAGGATGATAAGTGGGTTTTTATTTCTTTCAGTCTTAGCTTCAACCTTAACCTCTTTAGGCAATTGAATATATATTGCGTGAGAGAAACCGAGCGAAAGTTCGAGCACTTGGCCATTTGAAGCCGCACGGTAACCTACGCCTACTAATTCCATTTCCTTGCGATAGCCAGTTGAAACACCTACCACCATGTTGTTGATCAACGCACGATAAAGACCATGTTGTGCACGGTGTTCGCGGTTGTCAGATGGACGTGA
>JAEIGA010016280.1_pt1 | contig 11319 bp, 12 predicted proteins | sample 9270691 | NCBI WGS metagenome assembly JAEIGA01 (sample SAMN17057246, study PRJNA624740) | gut metagenome | biome: biome; isolation source: fecal sample | host: Bos grunniens | place: China: Xizang | collected 2019
TGATAGGTCAGGCGTGCGCTGCAACGGGGGCATTCCGGGGCTTTTCTGCAATCGACGCACACCAGCGCACGACTGTTTCCCCTGCGGTTGAGGAACAGCACCGTCTGTTTCCCAGATTGATGGGTTTGGCGGATGGCCTCCAGCAACGGATAGCTATAAGACAGGTCGTTGCCCATCTTCATCTCCTGCCGCATGTCCACGATCTGCACCTTCGGCAGTGCCTTGCCGTTAAATCGCCGACGCAGTTTACACAGGGTATAGTCACCCCGCTTGGCATGGTACATGGTCTCGATAGACGGCGTTGCCGACCCGAGAAGGACCAAGGCTTTCTCCTTGGCACCACGCCAGATCGCCACCTCTTTGGCGGCGTAGCGGGGGGAATTTTCAGATTTATAAGAGTGCTCCTGCTCCTCATCCAGAATCACCAGACCCAGATCAGGGCAAGGGGCAAATATGGCGCTACGGGTACCGACAACCACTCTTGCGTCACCGCAGCGAACACGCTTCCATTGGTCGTAGCGCTCACCGGCGGCAAGGCTGCTGTGCAGCACCGCAACATGGCTGCCGAAATGAGCAGCCAGCAGACCCAAAAGCTGAGGCGTCAGGGCAATTTCCGGAACCAGAAACAGGGCGGTTTTCCCTTTATCCAAGCAGTTTTGGATCAATCTAAGATAAACAGAGGTTTTTCCGGAACCGGTCACGCCGTACAGCAGGGCAATGCCTGGCTCGCTGGTTTCCATCTTCGCGGACAGCGTTTCAAAGGCTTCACTCTGTTCTTCATTTAGAATCAGCGGGCCGTCCAGCTGTACCGGTTTGATTTCCCGGCAGCGCAGCACCGCCCGGTCACTGAGGGTCAGATATCCCAGCGCCTCCAGCCGCTTTACCGTGGCGGTCTTGGCTCCGGTAAAATAGCAAAGTTCCTTCACCGCCACGCTGCCCACGCTGCACATCAGCTCCAGAACAGAACGCTGCATGGCAGCAGATTTGGGACGGGTGGCAGCATACGCCATGGCTTCCTCGGGAGAAACTGCCAAGGCAGCAATTTTTTCGGTCTTATCGGCGGTTTTCCGCCGAAAGTCCGTTTCAGATGTGATCAGCTTCTTGCGGAGCAAATAGGAGATGGCCTTATCAAAGGCCTCCTCCGTATCCACCGCATCGTGCAGGGCATCCTCATCCGCCTGACCGCCCAGATCGATGAGCCGGTGCAAAATTTTCAGCGCATCCTTTTGACGGATGGACTTTTCCGACCACGGCTCCGAAGTCCGGGCAAAGCGGTCCTTGGTTTGGAACCAAAGACCGGCCGGCAGCATGGCACGGATGGCATCATAAAAGGTGCAGAAGTACCGCTCCCGCATGAATGCCGCGAGACGCAGCATATTTTCGTCCAGCAGCGGCTGCGGATCCAGACAGCTCTCAACCGGCTTCAGCCCATCAGAGCTACCCTCTTCCACCGTCAGCACCACGCCTTCGCTGCGGCGGTTACTTCTGCCGAAGCTCACCAGCACCCGCATGCCGGGCTTCAACGTAAGCCCGACAGGAATCCAATAGGAATAGGGCTTATCAATGGCATAAGTCGCTGCGGAAACAGCAATTTTTGCGATCATAAAGCCCCTCCCTCATTGATTATCAGTTCTTGTACTCGTCCTTGATGGAAGCCGTCAGCTTGCCTTCCGCAACCTCGCGGATGGCCAGGGTCACAGGCTTCTCGGGCAGTTCTTCCTTAAAAGTCTCCGCTTCCAGAGCGATCTGGCGGGCACGGTGTGCCACCACATTCACCAGCAGATAACGGCTATCCACATTCTTCAGCAGGTCTGCAACAGGGGGGTAAAGCATTTTATATTCCTCCAAATCAATTTGTATCCGCCACAGCGGAGATGATGTCTAAAATTCTATTTGCACAGGCATCCACCTGATCGTTGACAACAACATAATGATACCAATCCCGCTGGGCCATTTCCCAAACGGCACGTTCCAGCCGGATCCCGATCTGCTCTTCCGAGGTGTCACCCCGACCACGCAGGCGGCTCTCCAAATCCTCCATGGAAGGGGGCATAATGAAGATCAGCGTGGCATCCGGGCGTTTTTCCATCACCTGCTTGGCACCATTGGGATCAATGTCCAACAAGGTGTGGCCACGTTCCAGCTTGTCCTCCACCTGCGCACAGGGCGTGCCATAGTAATTATCGTGGTGGCTGCTGTATTCCAAAAAACCATCCCGGGCGATCATGCTCTCGAAGGTTTCCTTGGTGACGAAATCATAGTGAACGCCGTCCACCTCGCCTTCACGGGGCTTGCGGGTGGTAGCGGAAACGGAGAACTCCATGCCGTCACGCAGTTCCATGACCCGCTTCAGCACAGTACCCTTTCCCACACCGGAGGCACCGGAGATCACAAACAGTTTTCCCTTGCTCATATTTACTCCTCCTCTTTCTCATTCCAGCGGTCTGCAATGGCGTCAGGGGTCAGGGCTGAGAGGATCACATGGTCCGTGTCCATAAGGATCACCGTCTTGGTGGCTCTGCCGTAAGACGCATCGATAAGCATACCGCGTTCCTTGGCTTCCTGCATCACGCGCTTGATAGGCGCGGAATCCGGAGCTACCACCGCCAGCACACGACCGGCGGCGATCATACTGCCAAAACCGATATTAATGAGTTTCATATTTGCCTCTTATTCGATATTCTGGGTTTGTTCGCGAATCTTTTCCAGCTCTGCCTTAATGTCCACCACGATCCGCGCCAAACGGACATCGGTGCACTTGGAGCCGATGGTATTGGTTTCCCGGTTCATTTCCTGCAACAGGAAGTCCAGTTTTCTGCCCACGGCGCCACCGCCGGAGAGCATGGTATTCATCTGCTGCAAATGGCTGCGCAGGCGGACGGTTTCCTCGTCCACGGCAACCTTGTCCGCAAAAATGGCGGCCTCCGTCAGAATCCGGCTTTCGTCGATGGAGGTATTCTCCAGCACCTCCCGGAGCTTGTTCTCCAGACGGGTGCGGTAGTCGATGACGGTCTGGGCATTGCCCTGCTCCACTTGCGCCACCAGCTCCAGAATGGTCTGGCCACGGCTGCGCAGATCACGGTCCAGCGCCTCACCCTCGGTGCAGCGCATGGCATCGTAGCCCTCCAGCGCAGTATTGACAACGCTCATCAGATCCGCAAGGAGCTGCTCCTCGTCCACCTCGGGCTTCTCCACCAGAAACACATCCGGCAATCGGGACACGGTAGACACGCTGATATCATCCTGAACACCGTAATCCGCTACCATCTGGCGCATAGCGCTGAGGTAGCCTTCCAGCACACCCTTGTTGAGCGTAACCTTCGTCTCATCACCGGCTTCGGAACGGACGGAGATGAACACATCCACCTTACCTCTGGAAATGGAACGCTTCACTGCCTGCTTAACTGCGTCCTCGCCAAAGGACAGAAGCCGCGGCAGCCGCACAGAGCAATCCAGATAGCGGTTGTTGACGGAGCGAAGCTCCACGGTAAATTCTCTGCCGTTGACGGTCTGAACCGCACGGCCATAGCCGGTCATACTCTTAATCAAGGTCATTATCCCCTTTTTTCCGATATATTAGGCTTGCGGGCGTAGCCCACAATGGTGTAAACGGTATTTTGTTTTTTGGCAACCAATCGATCGTACACAACCACACCGCCGATGCCAAGAACAAAGAACACACAGCCACCCAACGCTCCCAGTCCCCACAGCACATCCGCTGCAAAGTAGCCAAGGAAAAACAGCACCAGCGGCATCATATACAGCACCGCCGCACCCAGCAGCACCGGACCGGAGCCGGATTGGACATACACCAGATCTCCCGGCTTGGCACCGATGGAATTGATCGCCGTAAAAACGATGGTTTCCTTGGCGGCGCCGCAGCCGGAGCATTTGTGGCAGTCGCCGGAGCAAGCACTTTCACGGACACAGATCACATCTGCTGTGCCATCAGCGTTGCAGTTTCTCACGCGGACAAGCTGTTCCATACTACTTCTCCTTGGAAGGCTCAATCAGCCGGTACATAATCTGGATGCTGTCCACATTCAGAACGCCTACCGCTTCGAAGCCGGCACCCAGCTTTACCACGGGCTTTCCGCCGATGAGCTCCCCCAGTTTAGCATCGGACACATCCAGCGTAGCCGTAATGGTCGCAGGATCGATGGCCTCGATCAGGGCCTTGGGACCACGAAGGGTCACGCTGAACTGCTTGGTCACCAGCTCAAATTCCAGACCATCGGGCACATTCGCAGGAACGATATTGGTCACCGTAAAGGTGGCAGTCTTCAGATCCGGGAAGTTAATGGTAACCGTTGCCACATTTTCCACACCGACCATGGTGTGATTGGTCACACCGGGGGGCAGAATGATGTCGAAGGTCTGCTCCGGCTCCACGTTCTGCTTGCTCAGATCCACTGTGCCAATGATCAGGACGTCACCCAGTTCCGCTAGGCTTTCAGCGCTGCCGGACACCAAAATCGTGGCCGGATCGATGGTAATGTTGCAGTTTTCTGCGGTAACTCCGCCGCCGTAGGTCACATCCAGCGCCAGAACAAGCTCCTTGATCTGCTGAATGGGCAGCACCAGATTCACCATAGCCGGCTGTGCAACCAGCAAATTCACATTGGGAACCTGAACCGGCTCTCCATCCTTATCGCACAGCGTGTAGACAAATTCAGCATCCAACGTGGTGGACAGACCTTCAATATCCACATAGATCCGTGCGTGATCCAGCTGATTCACCACAGATGCGGGACCGGTCACCGTAATTGTTTCGTGATTCAATACCGCATTGGATTTATCGGCCAAATAGCCCTCAGGTACGGTGCCATCATAGATCGGCACCACTTCCAGCTGCTTTTCCAGCCGACGCTCCACATTCAGCGTAATATACTCCAAGCTTTTGTCCATAACCGTAACAGCACTTTCCGGCACATTACCGGGGTAGGAAATGGAGTAATCCAGACTCTGTGTGCCGGTGTCGTAAATGCGGGACAGATCGGCAATGATGTTGATGTTGGATTCATTCAGATTGTTCAGATGGCTGCGGTTGCCTTTGAGCCGCAGGGTGATCTTGGGGGCAGAATCCGAAGTGATCATCAGGCCCCGGTTGGTCAGGGCGGTTTCATTCTGGAAATAGACCGGAATATCATAGTAGGTTTTCTCAAACTCCGGGTTATCCACGGTAATGACATACACCCACAAACCAAAGGCAATCAGAAGTGCCAGCGCAAAGGTTGCAATCTTATTTTTCATAGTTGTCGTCCCCCTTTGCCTTGGACTGAAGCTTCTGCCGCAGACGCAGCATAGGATTCTCTTCCCTCTTGGCGTCATCGTGGCAAAGCTCGTTGCGCAGCAGGCGCTCCAAGGTCTGGGGTGCCAGATGGCGCTTGAGCATACCGCCCACCGCCACGGAAATGGCACCGGTCTCCTCGGACACAATGACCACCACCGCGTCACTCACCTCACTCATGCCCACACCGGCACGGTGCCGAGTGCCCAGATCGGGGCTCAGCCGCTTGCTGTCAGACAGCGGCAGCACACAGCCTGCGGCGGTGACACGGCAGTCCCGAATGATCATCGCACCGTCATGGAGCGCTGCTTTGGGAAAGAAAATATTGCGCAACAGCTGTTCGGACACCTGCGCGTCGATGGAGGTTCCGGTCTTCACATAATCGTCCAGCTGCATATTCCGGGCAAACACGATCAGCGCACCCACCCGCTCCCGGCTCATGACCTCGCAGGCCATAACGGTCTGGCTGATGACGGTGCCCATTTCCTGATTGGATTTTTCCACGCCGAACAGGCTGTGCAGTTTCACATTGCTCAGATGATCCAGCATCCGGCGCAGTTCCGGCTGGAACAGCACCACAATGGCGATCAATCCAACACCCAGCAGCTGGCTCAACAGCCAACTCAGGGTATACAGTTCCAACACCACGGCCAGCCATGCAATTACAAGAACCGCAACAACAACCTTAGCAATCCGCATAGCGCCGGTAGAGCGAATCATCGGGATCAGCGCATAAAACAAGCACGCTACAATGATAATATCCAAATAATCCGACCAGCGCATATTGGCGATCTGCTGGACAAACGTATTGACATATTCCATATTTCGCTCCTACCTCATTTCTGTCACGTCCGCAGGCAAATTGATAAACCCGCATAACTACCCTATTATCCGTTCTATTATAGCGGATTGCGCCGTTAAAGGCAATAGCTATTCGCAAAAATTTTACAACTGTCCTGCCGCATCCAGAAAGCGCTGGGTCTGTTGGGGTGACGCATCGTGTCCAAAACTGATCCGAACGGTTCCGGATTCCAGTGTGCCGGCACTTTCGTGGGCCAGCGGGGCACAGTGAAGACCAGCCCGGACGGCAATGCCCTGTTTCGCAAGCCGCTGTGCCATCTCCTCACAATCCATTTTGGGCACGAAAGATACCGTTCCGCTCTGATTATCCCCGGAAAACACCTGAAATCCCAACTTCTTCAACCACGCAGCACATCGCATTGCCTCCCGGCGTTCGATTTTTCCGATTCTGTCAATCCCCTGTCCATCCAGATACTTCAGCGCCGCTCCCAAACCGGCAATCCCCGGCACATTCACCGTCCCCGCTTCCAAGCGGTCAGGAAGATAGTCCGGCATATCCTGTAAGATCGAGTCGCTGCCTGTTCCGCCATACAGCAGCGGCGACACATCGCCTGCGCACAGCAGCAGTCCCGTACCCTGAGGACCCAGAAGTCCCTTGTGCCCCGGCATGGCAATAAAATCCGCACCCCAACGCTTCAAATTCACATCCATGGTGCCTGCGGACTGGGCTGCATCCACAATAAACGGTACCCCATACTGCCTACAAAGCCCAGCCATTTCCTCCACCGGCAGGATATACCCGAACACGTTGGACACATGGGTGAACACCGCCGCATCAGCGCCTTGCTTCAAAGCATCCTCAAACCGGCCGAGGGTGTCCTCCCGGTCAAATAGCTTCCGTCCCGCAACCGTAATCTGAGCACCCAGTCCGTGAAGGGGTCTTGTCACCGCATTGTGCTCAAAGCCGGAAATCACCACACGCCCACCGGGCTTTACCAGACTTCGGATAGCAATGTTCAGGCCGTGGGTACAATTCGAAGTAAACACCACTTGTTCCGGATTGCAGCCGAACAGCTTCCCCGCCTGTTCCCGGCAGGAAAACACGGCTTTCGCAGCCGCCATGGCAGCTGCATGCCCACCTCGTCCGGGATTGGCGCAGGTAAACAGCGCCCTATTCACAGCCCGGGCGACACACCCGGGCTTTGGGAAGGAAGTGGCACCGTGATCCAGATAGATCATAGCCCAACCTCCTCCATCGTTCCGTCCCCATTGCGGCGGTAGACCTTGCGGAATGGTACCTGCCGCAGCTGCAGCGCATCCAGTGCGCCGTGAATCTCCTTTACGCCGAGGCTGTAGCCGCAGCCCCGTTCCTCCATCCATCGTGGTGTTCGCTGAAGCTGACAGGTGATCCCCGCCTGCCGCAGCACCCTTTCCCCCCGCTGGGCATAGGTCACCGAGCGAAAGGTGATAAAATACCACATCATAGCAACAACCTCCCGTACCAGCCTATGCACTATGGAAGTTTTGGTGCAGTCTTGTCATTTCCAATAGTTTCGTGCATGATTTTGTCAGGTTTTCTATTGAATTCCACGAAGGTTCGGTTTATAATAATGGTATATCATATGTAGGAGGTACCGTCATGGAACATCAAAACCCCTTGCTCAAGACCAACAAAAGCCCCCAGAAATTCATCACCATCGGCGAGATCATGCTCCGGCTCACCCCGCCCAACTATGAGAAGATCCGCATGGCTTCCACCTTTGAAGCCAGCTATGGCGGCAGTGAGGCGAATATTGCGCTGGCTCTGGCCAATCTGGGCGTAGACAGCACCTTCTTCTCCGTGGTGCCCAATAACTCCATCGGCAAGAGCGCCATCCGTATGCTGCGCAGCAACGATGTCCACTGCACCCCGGTGATTCTCTCCACCCCGGAGGAAACCCCCACCCACCGTCTTGGTACCTACTATCTGGAAACCGGCTACGGCATCCGTCCCAGCAAGGTCACCTATGACCGCAAGCACAGCGCCCTGACCGAGTATGACCTGTCGAAAGTGGACTTGGATGCTCTTTTTGACGGCTTCGACTGGCTCCACCTGTCCGGCATTACGCCTGCCCTGTGCCAAAGCTGCGCCGATTTTATTCTGGAATGCCTGAAGGTCGCGAAGGCCAAGGGTCTGACTGTCAGCTTTGACGGCAATTTCCGCAGCCGCCTGTGGACATGGGAGCAAGCCCGGGATTACTGCACCTTGTGCCTTCCCTATGTGGATGTGCTGCTGGGCATTGAGCCTTACCACCTGTGGAAGGACGAAAACGATCACACCAAGGGCGACTGGAAGGATGGCGTCCCCCTGCAGCCCAGCTACGAGCAGCAGGATGAGATCTTCCAACACTTCATCGAGCGCTACCCCAATCTCAAGTGCATCGCCCGCCATGTACGCTACGCCCATTCCGGCAGCGAAAACAGCCTGAAAGCCTTCATGTGGTACAAGGGCCACACCTTTGAGAGTAAGCTCTTCACCTTCAACATCCTCGACCGTGTCGGCGGCGGCGACGCCTTCGCCAGCGGCCTGATCTACGCCATGATCCATAATTATAAGCCCATGGATATGGTGAATTTTGCCGTGGCAAGCTCTGTCATCAAGCACACCATCCACGGCGACGCCAACATCACCGACGATGCAAAATCCATCCGGGATCTGGCCAACATGAATTACGATATCAAACGGTAAATCCATACAAAAGCGGCGTGCTGCGATTGCAGCACGCCGTCGTTTTATTCCTCCAGTAAGCAAACCGCATGGCAAGCCATGCCGCTGCCGTCGCCGGTGAAGCCCAGTTTTTCTTCCGTGGTGGCCTTCACATTGACCCGGCTGGGGTCGATGCCCAGTACGGATGCAATATTTTGCTCCATTTTTTCGATATGAGGGCGGAGCTTGGGCCGCTGGGCGATCATGGTCACATCAATATTGCTGACCCGGTAGCCGGCATCCATCACACGCTGCCCCACCACTTCCAGCAGTTTCAGGGAATCCGCACCCTTATACTTGGGGTCCGTGTCGGGAAAATGCTTGCCAATGTCCCCCAATCCGGCAGCGCCCAGCAGCGCATCGGACACCGCGTGGAGCAGCACATCCGCATCGGAGTGACCATCCAGACCCTTTTCATACTCGATCTTCACACCGCCCAGAATCAGGTCACGGCCCTCTACCAGCCGGTGCACATCATATCCATGTCCAATTCTCATTTCATTTCCTCCAGCAGCAGTTCCGCAATCTTCAAATCCATGGGGGTGGTGACCTTCAGATTCCGCTCGTCACCCTCCACGATTTTAATGCTCATGCCCAGCCGCTCCACGGCAGAACAATCATCGGTGACCTCAGCCCCATCCTCCTGCGCTTTTTTCAGCGCACCCCGGAGCAAATCGAAATCAAACACCTGAGGAGTCTGCACTGCCTGCAAGGTCTTGCGGTCGGGGGTTTCCTTCACGATGCCACCCTGCACCACCTTAATGGTATCCTTCACCGGGATAGCTGGAGCAGCGGCACCATAGGAATTGGCTGCACGCACCACCCGGTCGATCACCTGCCATGTGATGAGGGGTCTTGCTCCATCCTGAATCGCAGCCAGCTTCACCTTTTTGGACAATGCGTTCAGTCCAAGATTCACGGACTCCTGACGGCTGGCACCACCGGCAACCACCGCAATCACCTTCTCCATACCGGCGCAGAGGTTGGAAATGGGTATAATCAAGTCGGGTCGGGTGACGATCACCACTTCCTTGATGGCATCACACTGGCAGAAGGTTCGCACCGTACGCACAATCATCGGCTCACCGCCCAGCTGGGCCATGACCTTATCAATGCCGCCCATCCGGGAAGCGTTGCCCGCCGCCACGATCACCGCACCGCAGTATTTCAGTTTCAGCAGCTTTCTGCCCTGTTTGGTCAGATTCGTAATATCCATATTACAACTCCCGCACGATATTCTTGTAGAACTCGCCACGAACCATAAAATTCTTAAACTGGTCAAAGGCAGCACTGGCTGGGCTCATCAGCACAATGTCCCCATCCTCCGCCGCGGCTGCGGCAGCACGGACAGCCGCCTCAAAATTCTCACAATCCACAATTTCCGGGCTACCGGGAACGTATTCCGCCGCATTTTCCACCGCCGCACGGATCTGGGGACCGGTGGCACCGCCGAGAAACAGCTTTTTCACATGCCTGCACACTTCAGGTCCCATAACATCATAGGGAATATGCTTATCGTAGCCGCCGGCAATCAAAATCACCTTATCCTCGAAGCTCCGCAGACCCGCAATGGTGCGGCTGGGGGAAGACGCAATGGAATCGTTGTAGAATCGCACACCGTCCTTAATGCGCACCAGCTCAATGCGATGTTCCACACCGCCAAAATTCTTTGCAACGTGGCGGATAATTTCGTCATCCACCAAGCCCTCCACCGCTAGGATGGCTGCCATATAGTTTTCGATATTGTGGACACCGGGAATCAGGATATCCTTAGTTTCCAGCACAGCCGTGCCATCCCGATAAATGGTGCCGCCGTCTACCCATGCGCCGTCGGTCTTGTGCTGCCGGGAGAAGCGGCGAGTCTTGCCATTTCCGGTGAAAGAATCGGTAATGGCATTGTCAGCGTTGAGAATCAGGGTATCGGCTTCACTCTGGAAGCGGAAAATGGTCTTTTTCGCCTCCACATACTCGTCCATATCCTTGTGCACATCCAGATGGTTGGGGGCAAGATTGGTTACCACCGCAACGCTGGGACTGCGGCGCATATCCATGAGCTGGAAGGAACTAAGCTCCACCACCGCAAAATCATTCGCCTTCATTTGCCGCACCAGCGGAAGCAGAGGTGTACCGATATTGCCGCCAAGCCAGACCGTATAGCCGGCCGCCTTCAACATCTCGGAAATCAGGGTGGTAGTCGTGGTCTTTCCATCGGAGCCGGTCACCGCCAGAATCTTGCAGGGACAAACCTCAAAAAACACTTCCATCTCGCTGGTGACTTCGGCCCCCTTGCGGCGAAGGTCTTCCAAAGCAGGGTTGCCCGGGTGCATACCGGGGGTGCGGAACACCAGGTCTGCTTCCAGTCCCTCCAGATAAGTATCTCCAAGGCTCAATTTGCATCCGGCCGCCTCCAGATCCAGAACCTCCTGATCCACTTTCTCTCTGGGAGTACGGTCACAGCCTACCACATCGCAGCCGAATTCCA
>JAEIGA010016281.1_pt1 | contig 11319 bp, 5 predicted proteins | sample 9270691 | NCBI WGS metagenome assembly JAEIGA01 (sample SAMN17057246, study PRJNA624740) | gut metagenome | biome: biome; isolation source: fecal sample | host: Bos grunniens | place: China: Xizang | collected 2019
GGACAGAAGGATCAGCAGCATACCCAGCTGCCACTTGGCGCAGTCCACACAGGCTGCCACGGGGTCAACGATCTGATAGTCATTGCCGTGGGACTTGCCCTTAGCGCCACCGGCATAGGGATGGACAACAGGCATCACGCAGCACAAATCACCCATATCGGTACTGCCGGAGCTCATATGATTGGGGCTCATATGGAAGGTTTGGTGAGGAATCGCCAGCTGGGCAGCTTCCTGGGACACCTGCATCAGCCCGGGATCGTTGATGATCGGTGCATAGCCGGGAATGTCAATGATCTCCACATTGGTGTCGATGGACAAGGCAGCACCGCACAGAGCCTGGTTGACCTTCTTATTGGCACGCACAATGGCATCAAAGCTGCTGCCACGGACATAGCTTTCCAGTACAGTCGTTTCCGGAATGGCATTGACCATTGCACCACCGCTGGTGATAATGGGATGGACACGGATAATGTCGCTCTCCCGGAAGGTTTCACGAATGGCATTGATGGCGTTCAGGCCGCAGGTTGCGGCATACAGAGCATTTCTGCCATTCCAGGGAGAACCGCCTGCATGAGCTGCTACACCCTTGTAAATAATCTGCTTGGCAATGCAGCCCACACCGCCCTTAATTGCCTCGTAGACAGAGGATGTGTGCACCATAAAGGCCATATCCACACCGTCAAAATAACCACGGGCCAGGAACTCACTCTTACCGCCCAGGTACTTGATCTTGCCCTCGGCCTTCAGACCGTTACGGTATTCGATCTCCAGCAGTTCCTCAGCAGGAACGGCGCAGAGCATAATCTTGCCGCAGAATTTGTCCAAAATGCCCGGCTCTTTCAGCGCAGCGGCAACACCCAACAATGCTGCACACTGGGCGTGGTGGCCGCAGGAATGGACAGCACCGGTGGTGGGATCGGATTCCGGGTGATCCGGGCAGATGATAGAGTCCAGCTCGCCCAGAACCAGGATGGTGGGACCGGGCTTGCCGGTATCCAAGACGGTAGTAAAGCCGGTGATACCCTCGGCCATTTTCAGTTCATAGCCCAGCTTTTCGAAATTCTCTGCCATATAGGCGGAAGTTTTGAACTCCTTATAACCGGTCTCGGGAGTTTTCCAAATGTGACGCTCTGCGTCCAGGATCAATTGTCTGTGTTTTTCAACTGCTGCGTTTAATTCCTTCATGTTACCCTCCGTTAACTGTTTTTGGGGTTTGCTATCAGGGTCATTATAGCACGGCGACAAGAAAATGCAAGCTATGGTATGAGTTTTTCTGCGATTGCAGCAAGGAATTTTTTATTGGTAGGACAACAGGGCTTGTCACCGGTGCTTGCCGGAAAATAACCGGCCCACACCACCGGATCTCTATTACGCCAAGCATTTTCAATGGCATTGCGGATGGAATGTTCTACTGTGCGTGGATCCGGGAGTTTAAAATGCGCCGCAATGGCAGGATACAGTTCCTTGGACAGGCAAATATCCGGGTTGCTGAAAAACAGCGGAATCCCCACCCGGAGTTGGTGATAACCGTCCAGGTGGGTGTGAAAATTCAGTGTATGCAGATGCATTGCGGTTTGGCTGTGCAGATCATTTTGGGGTTCTGCTATCGTATTGAGCATATCTATAAGCCGGACCCGCAGACTTTCCACGGTGGGCATAATCATCATATATTGAACACCCAGCTCCGCCGCAAGATGCTCCACATAGGGGTTTACAAGCGGGGTGACGGCCAGGATCACCCGGGGGCGGTGGGCGCTCTGTTGCAGAACAGTCAGGCCGTCCTTATAGGGCAGGCGGAGATTAATGACCAAGGCATCCGGCTGAAAGGACAGGAGGGTTTCCAAAGCGCTTTCACCATCGTGGCAGATCTGCAGATCAAACTCATTTCGGAAAATCGCTTCCAAGGCATCTGTATACGGTTCTGATCCATCAGCAATCAGCAATTTCAGCATGGTCTTCCTCCCCCCTTTCCAAAGCTTTGTTTTAGGATATCAAATTCCGGTCCGCAAGGCAATAGAAAAAAGGCTTTTCTTTTTCGACATTTTTCGACAACGGGTATATTTTGTCCATCCAAACAACATTCGTAAATAAACTTTGTAAAGAAGACAAAAAAGTGCTTGACAAATGGGTACTGCATGGTTATAATAGGCATGTTCTGTTTGAGCCGCCGGTATAGCTCAGTTGGTAGAGCAGCTGATTTGTAATCAGCAGGTCGGGGGTTCGAGTCCGTCTACCGGCTCCAATCAGACAAGAACTAAATATGGGGGAGTTCCCGAGTGGCCAAAGGGGACAGACTGTAAATCTGCTGCGTATCGCTTCGATGGTTCGAATCCGTCCTCCCCCACCACGAAAGACCAATCCGTCCGGATTGGTCTTTTTGTTTATGTTGTAATTTCTCATGGATTGTGGTAAACTATTTCCATTGATTCCACTTTTTGGAGGGATTCTGTGAACAGATCCGCTATTGCAAAATGGGCCGCTTCCCTGCCGCCTGTGATCCGATATATTCGGCATTTTCTGATATTTTTTGTGCCGCTTTTCCTTATTGAACTGCTTTGCCTCAGCCTGCTGCGGCCTGAAACTGCGCTGGGTTTGGGTTTCGGCGCTCTGTGGGCCGGTATGCTGGCAGGTTTCATTCTCTGTCTGCCCCGGCTGGCCGGCAGAATCGTATTTGGTATCTTATATTTTGTAATGCTCCTTTGGTCCCTGGCACAGGCAGGTTACTATTTGGTTTTTGGCAAAATGATGTGGGTATCCACCATCGCTTTGGCCGGGGAAGGCGCAGGCTATTTGGGTGATGTGCTGGCAAGCTTTCCCTTTTTATGGTGGGCCAGCCTTGTTGGTATGCTGGCGCTGGGCGTTCTGGTCCTGGTTTTCTTCCCCCACCCACCCAAGAAAATTCTCCGCCGTATTCCATTCTTCGCCGCAGGTGTGTTGCTCTTGGTGGGTCTGTGTATTCTGCCAAAAGCAGCATTTGCAGAGGACGATGACCAATATCGGCAATCTTCCTCCCGGCACTCTATTTATCACACGATGTTCGATGCGAAAAAAGCCTATGACATCGCCGGCATTTATCAGCTGACCCTCCGGGATATCTGGGTCAACGAGCTATATCCCCTCACCCCCGGCTACCGCTCAGAGCTTGACCGGCAGAGCGATATTATCGACGCCTTTTTTGCCAAGCAGGGTGGGCATACGGACAACGAAATGACCGGCAGATACACCGGCAAGAATGTGATTTTGGTACTGATGGAATCTATGGACGATTGGATGATTACCCATCAGGATACGCCCACCATCAAAAAGCTGATGAATGAGAGTATCCGCTTTGCCAATTTCTACACGCCCGGCTACGGCAGCGCTCGGACCTTAAACTCTGAATTCTGTATGAATACCGGTATATATCTGCCCACCACCGGTAACGATTTATCCGAATTCTTCACCAACAGTTTCGACCAATCTATCGCCTCCCAAATGACCGCCAACGGTTATAGCAGCAAGGTTTTTCACTACAACGACCCGGCTTTTTACAACCGTGGGGTACTGGAACCGGCTATGGGTTACGAAAACTATGTGGCTTACAGCGCATACGAAAAGGACAGAAACCGCCTGTGTGACGATAATCTTCTGTTTGAAATTCCGGAAGTGAGCGATCAGTTTTTCCGGGACGGCGCAACCTTTAACACCGTTATCACCCGTTCTGCCCACTTAGGTTACACTTACAACGAAATCATCACCAGTGTGGCAGTGAAGAAATACCCGGAGTACGTGGGACTTTACGCCAGTGAAGAAGAATGCAGCGCCCGGTTAAAAGCCAAGCTGGTGGATGACTTTTTCAAGCGGCTTTTGCAGGAACTTGAGGACCGTGGACAACTGGAAAACACCGTGATCGTTGCCATGACCGACCACTACACCTACGGCTACAAGAATATGCAGGAGCTTTATGCTCACTCCAAGGTGGACAGTGACCTGCTGCTGGAGAAGGTCCCCTGCTTTATCTGGGCAGCCGACAAGCCCAGCATGCAGATCGATAAGGTGCTGAACACCTCTGATTTGGTGCCTACTGTGCTGAATCTGATGGGTATCGATTCACCTTATAACTATCTGGGCCAGGATGCCTTCGATGCCAACTACAAAGGCTACGCCATCTTCCCTGACGGCAGTTGGGTCTGCGACGGCGTAGCATGGCAGAACGGAAACATTCTGATGAACACCCGAAATCAATCCGTCAGCCAGGAAGAAATCGATGCTATGGCAAAAATCTCCCAACAGTATCGGAATGTGAGCAATCTGCTGCTGACAAGCAATTATTACAGTCAATAAAAAGCACCCAGCTGAGCCTGGGTGCTTTTCTTTTGTTGGTATAGAAAAAACAAATAACTTTTAATAGACAAATTCAATGGCTGAAACAAGTGGGAAATAATTGACAGATATATGCTTTTATGTTATGTTTCCTGTGTGCAGTTTGCATAAAACACAACAGAAGAAAGTGTGACAGTAATGAAAAAAGTATTCGCGTTATTTTTGGTCCTCGCGTTACTGATCCCTATGGGAATTCCAGCCAATGCTGCCGAAGCAGACATTCGGCCCTTTTATATGGTCACCTGGGATGAAGAGGGTGAAGGGCAGGGGTATACCAACGTTTACCCTATGGCGATCTTCTGGTCTACCTTCTCCCGCTTTACGGAAGATGAGGCCCATGTTTTCTTCCGTTGGAAGGGCGGCAGCACCTATGAGACAATAGCAGAAAATCTGAAGGAGCTGTTTGATACCTTCCCCGAGGGCGCACGGTACATCAACTACAACTCCCTGTCCACGGCACTTATGGGATTCAAAGAGGACATCTTCCTTGACAAGGGTGTTCCCCTTATGGTCAAGTGGCTTGATGGCTTCCTGGCAGAGTACAAGCGTATTGGCGGCAAGCTGGACGGTTTGACAATCGACCTTGAGTTTACCGACATTTGGGCATATTATGTTACATCCAAGGCCGCAAAGGATCCTATGCTCTATGACCGGATCGTCAAGCATCCCTCCTATCAGAACAAGATCCGTCCCGAGCTGGAAAAACGCGGCTTTAAATTCTACGAAAATGTCACAGAGCTCACCCCGGAGATCTACTCTCTCACCAATAATTCCGCATGCCAATCCATTTGGGATTCCGTTATGCGTAACTATGTGGCTGATGTTATCACAGAAGCTTGTGAGCCCCTGTGGAAATACTATCCCGACGCACTGGTAAGTGACTACACCACCAAGGACTCCAAACCCTGGAATATGGACCAGGAGATCGGTGGTAGCGGTGGCAACTGGAGAACTGCCGGTAATATGAGCAACGAAAACTTCTACATGGGTCGCCCCCTTACCACCTTCTATGCGGCAAATACCTTCAGCACTGTTCCCGGTTATAACAGCGCGATCTACGAAAAGACCGCCTTCAATCGATTCAAATATGATAATAACGTAGGCAGAACCACCCGTATGTCCTCGGACACCGGCAATATCAGCTATTGGATCGGCGGTTACTACTACGGTGCAAAGGGTGAAGGCTCTATGTGCGAAACACCCTACTACGCAGAAAACCTGATCCATTTGGGTATGCTGGATCCGAAGATCTATCTGGGCTATATTCTGCAGCAGGATGCGAAGCAAGATTCCTATACCGACCTGGTGCTGGCCCTGGATATCGTTGACGATATTCTGGTAGAGCTTACCCGTGTGGTTGGCGGCGCAGACCGCGAACCCATTCTGACACCCCCCAGCATGAATGACCACTATGTCCTCTCCGGTATGCATGTGGGCGGCAAGAATATCTGGCGTCTGACCCCGGATACCGGCCTGGTCTCCGTGGAGGAATTCAAGATTGCAGGCGACGATCCCACCTTCAGCGTAAACGGTCAGACCATTACCTTCCCCGGTGGCAAGATCATCGAAACCGGTGATATCCGTGAGGTCGGCACCTGCGGCTACTGGATCGAAACTGCGGAGAATGTGAACCCGGTGGTTACCCGCTCCGAGGAATACTACAGAACCCATGCCGGCTATCAGGAAAACTATGATGCCTTTGAGCTGGGTACGACATATAACTACGATAATGCGCAACCCGCAGCCTGTTGGGAGATCAGGATCAACAAGAATATCCCTTCTTCCTCTACGATCGTAGCAGATCCTGCCGATGCAACCAAGAAGGTTCTGGAACTGAAGGGCAATGTTTCTCTGACCAATGTAAAGATGCCCAAAAATGTTACAGCAGGCGATACATACGCAGAGAATCAGGCATGGGAAGTCTCTGTTACATTACCTGCGGATTTGCCTGCAGACGCAGAACTGGTGTTGCTCAATGCAGGTAATGAGAAGAAGGTAGCCAAAGACGGCGGTTTCAAGATTGCCGGTGGCAAGGTGTACTACGACAAAGACGGCGAATATGTGGAGATGGCGGGTGTGACCCTTACCCCGGGTGCAAAATACACCTTCATTCGGGATATGAATTTCAACGATCCTGAGAATTTCACCTGTGATTACTACATTTACGGTGCCAACGGTGAGTTGGTAAGCAAGGCAAAGAAGGTTCCCATTGAAGAGCTTGTTCTGCCCATCTACAGTATCTGTATGTACTGCACCAAGATGACCGGCGGCGCCGTCCTGGTGGACGATTACAAACTGTACCCCAGCCGTGTGACCACGGACTTTAGCCTGTACAATGCCGATACCGGTATGAAGGTCACCGAAACCGACAAGGCTCAGGAAGGCAATGTTGCTTACCGTCTGTCCTGGCTGAATGCAAGCAATACCGAAAAATCCTACACCGTGATGGCTGCTTACTATGACGGTGAGACCAAGGTCTCTGAAGAGGTCATCAAGGATCTCAAGATGCCTGCTAATTTCGATGGCATCGTTACCGGTGTTGTGGAGAACAAAAACGAAGGCAAAAACCTGCTCATCTACTTAAAGGACAACAATCCTGCCGAGCCGGAAGATGAGGATTCTGTCATCGAGCCTACAGACGAACCCAAGTCCAATGGCTTGGACACCCAGATGATTATCATCATCGCTGCCGCTGCTGCCGTGGTTGTGATTGCAGTTGTGGTCATCATAATCGTGGCATCTGCCAAGAAGAAAAAGAAGCTGGCAGCAGCAGAAGATAACACCGAGACTCCCAAAGAGAATTAAATCCCATCCATAACAAAAAGCGTGCCAATCGGCACGCTTTTTGCTATGGAAAGAAATATGCGTAACGTTTATCCGTGCCATTTGGATGAACAGAGAAGTCCTGTTGGATACCCGAAATCAAAAAACACCTGGGTGCTTTTCTTTTGTGGGTATAGAAAAAACAAATAACTTTTAATAGACAAACTCAATAGCTAAAACATGTGGGAAATAATTGACATATATACACTTTTATGTTAAATTTTATATATGCAACCTGCATAAAATAACACAGGAGAAAGCGTGATGACAATAAAAAAAGTATTTGCATTATTCTTGGTTCTTGCGTTGCTAATCCCGATGGGACTCACAGTAAACGCAGCCAAGGCAGACGTCAAGCCCTTCTATATGGTCAACTGGGACGAAGAGGGCAACGCATCAGGACATGAATACAACAATGTATTCCCCATGGCATATTTTTGGTCTACTCTTTCCTATTCCACCGAGGAAGATGCCTATGTTTACTTCCGTTGGAAGGGCGGCACAAACCCGGAAACCATCGCAGAAAACCTGAAGGAAACATTCGATGCTTTCCCCGAGGGCGCACGGTACATCAACTACTCTACCCTGGCCACATTCCTGCATGCTTATGCAGAGGACATCTTTGTGGACAAGGGTGTTGCCATCACAAAAAAGTGGCTCAAGGAAATGCTGACCGAGTACCACCGCATCGGCGGCAAGCTGGACGGCATCACCATCGATATCGAATTTACCGATATTTGGGCCAATTATATTTCCTCCAAGGCCGCTAAGGATCCTCTGATCTATGATCGAATTGTGAAGCATCCCTCTTATCAGGAAAAGATCCGTCCGGAGCTGGTAAAGCGCGGCTTTAAGTTCTACGATAAAGTCACGGAATACACCCCGGAGATCTACGGCATTGACGAGAAATCCGGCGCAGCATATTCCATTTGCCGCTCCATCTGGAATTCGGTATTGCGTAACTATCTGTCTGATATTATTACCGATTCCTGTGAGCCGCTGTGGGAGTTCTATCCCGATGCGCTGGTGAGCGACTATACCACAAAGGATAACAAGCCCTGGAACAAGGACAAGGAACTCAACTATGCCGGTGGTAACTGGAAAACGGCCGGTAATATGAGTAACGAAAACTTCTACATGGGCCGACCCCTTACCACCTTCTACGCAGCCAATACATTTAGTACCACCCCCGGTTACAGCAGCGCAATCTACGAAAAGACCGCTTTCAACCGGTTCAAGTTTGACAACGCTGTTGCGAAAACCTCCCGGTTGTCCTCTGACAACGGCAATGTCAGCTGGTGGATCGGCGGTCACTACTACGGTGCCAAGGGCGAAGGCACTATGTGTGAAACTCCCTACTATGCAGAAAACATTTTGCATCTGGGTATGCTGGACCCCCGGGTTTTCCTGGGTTATGTCCTGCAGCAGGACGCCAAGGAAGATGACTACGAGCATCTGGTGCTGAGCCTGAATATTATTGATGACCTTATGTTAGAGCTTACCCGCGTGGTAGGCGGCGCAGACCGTGAGCCTATTTTGGCACAACCCAGCATGAATGACAACTATGTCCTCTCCGGTATGCATGTGGGCGGCAAGAATATTTGGCGTCTGACCCCCGATACCGATTTGGTTTCTGTGGAAAACTTTAAGGTCGCAGGCGATGATCCCACCTTCAGTGTAGGTGGTCAGACCATCACCTTCCCCGGCGGTAAGATCATCGAAGACGGCGAGATTCGGGAAGTCGGCACCTGCGGTTACTGGATCGAAACTGCAGAGAATGTGAACCCGGTTGTTACCCGCGCCGAAGAATTCTACAGAAACAACGCCGGCTATCAGGAAACCTACGAAGCCTTTGAACTCGGCACCACCTATAACTACAATAACGCCCAGCCCCAGGCCTGCTGGGAGGTTAAAATCAACAAGAACATTCCTTCCTCCTCCACTGTGGTAGCAGATCCCGCAGATGCCAACAAGAAGGTTCTGGAACTGAAGGGTACTGTTGAATTGACCAACAAAAAAATCATCAAGAATGTCACCGCAGGCGATACCTATGCCGAGAGCCAGGCATGGGAGGTCTCTGTTACATTGCCTGCCGATATGGGCGCAGAGGCACAGATCGTTCTGCTGAATGCGGCCAACGAGAAGAAGAAAGTCAACGACGGCGGATTTAAGATTGCCGGTGGCAAGGTATACTACAGCAAAGCCGGTGAATATGCAGAGATGACAGGTGTGACCCTCACCCCGGGTACAAAGTACACCTTCATCCGGGATATGAACTTCAACGATCTCAAGAACATCACCTGTGATTACTACGTTTATGACGCTACCGGCGCACTGGTTGGCAAAGCCAAGCATGTTGCTACCGAAGAGTTTGTTCTGCCCATCTATAGCATCGGTATGTCCTGCACCAATGTGACCGGCGGTGTCATTCTGCTGGACGATTACAAGCTGTACCCCTCCAGAGTGAACACAGATTTCTATCTGTACAACGCCGATACCGGTATGGCCATCACTGAGACAGACAAGGCTCAGGAAGGCAATGTCGCTTACCGTCTGTCTTGGTTGAATGCAGCGAACACTGAGAAATCCTATACCGTGATGGCTGCCTACTATGATGGTGAGACCAAGGTCTCTGAAGAGGTCGTTAAGGATCTCAAGCTGCCTGCTAATTTCGACGGCATCGTCACCGGCGTTGTGGAAAACAAGCAGGAGGGCAAGACCCTGTTGGTCTACCTGAAGGACAACAATCCTCCCGAGCCAATCGAAGATGAGCCTGTCATCGACGACCCGAACAAAACCGATGACGCCGGTCTGGACACCCAGATGATTATCATCATCGCTGCCGCTGCTGCCGTGGTTGTGATTGCAGTTGTGGTCATCATAATCGTGGCATCTGCCAAGAAGAAAAAGAAGAAGCTTGCTGCAGCAGCTGAGCCTACTGAAGAGGTAACGGATGCAGCTGAGGAAGCAACGGAGACCACAGAAGATACCACCGAAACTTCCACTGAAGAATAAAGATTATCTATAACAAAAAGCCGACAGGATAATTCCTGTCGGCTTTTCTTATAAAAAAAGGCCCCACATTAGAGAGCGATGGTTACATTAGAGAGATGGTTTCGCCGAGGGTGGGGATCCAAAGGTTTGGGGCGTTTCGGGTGGTGGCATCTACGCCTTCCCACAGGCCGTAGGGGTCTTGTTCCTTTTCCGGTAGGTGGAGCAGGACGATCTTTTCGGCAAGACTCCTGGTCAGTTCCCAGCTGGTGGGCGTGTTGGCATAAGCATAAGGGGCAATCAGTACATCGGCTTTGGGGAGACCCTGGCGGTTTTTCCATTGGAGGGGAGCAGCATCGCCCATAAACCACACGCATTGGCTACCCTTTATGATATAGCTGACATGCTCTAAGCCCGGCTCAATGCGGCCGATATGGCGGCTGGCTACAGGCGTGACAGTTACCTCCCCTACCTGCACATCGCCCTTAGAAAGGCACTCCGGCCCAAGAATGGGCCGGAGGTTTTCTTTGCGGTATGAGGAAAGCAACGCACGACTGCAATGATCCTTATGGTAATGGGTGAATGCCAGCAGATCGGGCGGATTGTCCAAAAGCTGTTGGGCGATGGCCGGGGGTGTGGGGATATATCCCTCTACCCGGTCACACAGTCCGTCCAACAAGATGGAAACGCCGTCCAGCTTCAGGCACACACCGGCATTACAGGTGCGTCTGATTTCCATAGACGATTACACGCCGTCCTTAGCGCGACGGATGGTCTCAGCCTCGGTGCAACCGGTGGTGGACACATGGCCAGCCAGAGGAACCAGCTTGTCGTTGATGGCGTCCAGGATCCAGTTAGCCTGGGGGAAGAAGTACTCGTCGAACTCGAAGGGAGGAGTGATCCAGTTCTTAGCACCGATCACAACGGGAGGTGCATCCAGATCGTCGAAGCACAGCTCGGTGATGTTGCGGGCAACATCGTTCATGAAGCTGCCACGAGCGAAGGCATCGGATACCAGAACCACACGGCCGGTCTTACGGACGGACTCGATGATCTTGGTGTAGTCCAGAGGAGCCAGGGAGTGCAGGTTAATGACATCAGCCTCCATGCCGTACTTCTCGGACAGTTCCTTAACAGCGTCCA
>JAEIGA010016282.1_pt1 | contig 11319 bp, 1 predicted proteins | sample 9270691 | NCBI WGS metagenome assembly JAEIGA01 (sample SAMN17057246, study PRJNA624740) | gut metagenome | biome: biome; isolation source: fecal sample | host: Bos grunniens | place: China: Xizang | collected 2019
CAAATAAAAAAACATATAAATAAAAACGATGCAAAGGGACCGAGTCATTAAACCCGGCCCCTTATTTTTATTTTTCGGATAGCTCCTCGCTCCATTCTTCGAGCACGGTGTTAACGGTGCGATTTTTATTTTTGTAAATGTAAAGACCGGATGATTCAAGAATATTTCTTATTCTAGTCATCTCATCGGTGTTCCCACTTGCATAAGCATCTTGATACGTTTCCTTCCAATAGTCAGTCATGCTGCCGCGCAGAGATTCTCGAGCATCCCACTCGGCATTTTCCATGGCTTCCCATTCATCGAAATCTTTATCCTTTTTAGTTGCCTCATACCTAGCTAATTCGAAATAATACTCGATTTTGTTTTTCATAAGCTCATCAAGTATAGCAAGTGCGGTTTGTTCGTTCCCGGAACCAAAGTACAGATTAGCATCGTATGCGTTATTATGGCAGAACTTTTCTTTGGGTTTTTCTTCGGCTTCAGCTATAGATGCCAATTCAGCTTCAATATCCTCGGCAATTTTACCTACTCTAAGATATCCACCGTACTGTTCATGCAATTCGCCGAGAAGCTTCTCGTATTTCTTATAATTGCCATCTGTTTTTGCTTCGGCTACATCTTTGCATTTCCGATAATACGAATCCATCTCTGATTCAAGAGCTGCATCAATTACTTCGCCGCTGAAGTTTCCTTCAGCCAAAATTTTATAGTAAAGTTCGTCTTTTCTGCCAATGTCATAGATTATGTAAGAACAAGCCGCCTCCCTGATTCTCGGATCATACTCACGCAAAGCCTTTCTGACCGCCTCATAGTATTCCTTATCATCGTCATATCCTTTACGCAACACTGCGATCCTCTCTGGATCTCCATCGATAAGAGCCTCATAAAGCGTCTGTGACTTGCTCTTGTCCTTGCCGGTAACACCCTCAAGGAACGCACCACCAAGATCTCCGCCCTCGATACCATCAAACATATCGTTGACAAGGTTATAAACCTCTCTCGCAGTGCGCAGAAAATTCTTCGCAGGAATACCCGCAAGCGCGCCCATAGCGCCGGCAAGATCCTCGATCTTTCTCCAAGTAGTCTTTTCCTCACTGTCAAGTGCCGTTATCGCATTATAAAGGTCTTGAACGATCTCCATATCCGATCGACCAACGTCCCAGCCCTCAAGAATCGAAATCACGTCGCGAGTGACAGGCAACATGCTCAAAGGATTTATGTCATTCAGAATAGTGCCGCCAAGCGCTTGCATATACTTCTCTGCAAACGACTCATCCTCGTCATCATCGCGTAGAGCGTAGATAAACGACTTGATAATAGATGCCGCCACCGTCGCAGTATAAACTGCGGCAACAGTACGTATTACCTGACGCTTCTTTATCTCCCCGCGCTTCGCTTGGAGAATGCTGTCAGCTATCATATTGACCGACAACGTAGGCTCGCCCATGAACGACGTCGCCATCTTCATAACACTATCCTTGCCGCGCATAAATCCCGATCTTGACAGCGTGGAATCGTACACCTGCGTCTTGACGATAACCTCGGTGAATCTTTTGCCGCAAGCTTGCCAGAATTCCTCCGTGCCGTACTTGAGCCCTTGCTTCGCCTGTACCTCGCGTATTACCGCTGTCCAAATCGAGCCCCAGCCCACACGGTCTCCGAGAGCCGCGCCGTACATAGCCACGTCGTCGATTTTATTCAATGCCCTCTTGACACCGCGACGGGTGTCCGCATTGATCCACTCGGCAATAGTGCAACCGCTTCCCGCGTCGAATCCGCCAATATCCTTGATAATGGCGATCGGCGCGTATTTCTGTATCTGCTCCCATTTCTTATTAAGGCTTTCAACCTTCGGCAGATGCGCAAAATATTTAGCATCGATCTCACTCGTCGCGCGTATGATCGCCGTAGGCTGCTGCACTACGACAGAGAGGGATGCTCCAACAGCCGTCTTTTTGAATTTGGTAAACAAATTGGATATGCCACCAATAAAACCGCCACTCTGAGCCTTCGCACCGTTGAGATCTTTTATGAAGGTGGTAAGATAATCGTTAGCTCCGCTGCCGAATCTCGCCTCAAGCATAGTCGAGATAGAATGTGATCCCATTTCAGAATTTGTCGAAAATTTCTTGTTGACATTCTGCTTTTCTTGTGGTATACTGATAGTAGAGTTAGACAGCTTTAGTGGTGTGGACAATTGCAGTCCATTTCTTGCTAAAAGTTCGCTAACTCTTTTATTTTGGGGGCTTTGATATAAAAAGCCCTCATTTTTGTTTGCATACTCCAATAAGGATTTAATGTTTCGTCCATAGGCAGAGGCGACAAAATTTGTTGAAGTTATCGATTCCTCCAAATCAATATCAATATAGTTTCCTTCTTGATTTATCCATACAGGAACTATCATTTCCCCTTTCGATGTCATAATGTCAGTTATCACTACAACACTCTCGGTAGGATGTGTTTTCGATTTGAGAATAAGGACGGGATCGTTTATTGCTTCTGGTATTTTTTCGAGTAATTCCTTACTCATTTCAGGATGCTTGTCCAAAATCTCCTTCACCTTGCTATTTCTCATCAGCAAAGGACCTTCCGAGAAATTCAAGTCCAAAAGGGGACCCGGTGTCTCTGATACATACAAATCAAATCTCGGATTATGTATTCCCTTTGATACATCATCTATTTGATCTGCGAACGATTTATACTTTCGCTCTTTAGCCTGCGCATTCCCCTCCATCCACGTACCGTAGTTAATGAGCTTATTAAGGTTATCAATAGGAATAACGAATCCGTGGTATTTGCTCATCTTCTCGACGTGATTGGCCCAGACCTCGTCAAAAGCCTCAAGCACTATAGGATTGCTCGCGTGGGGCTTTGTCTCCTTGGTCATACCGTCGTTCTTGAGAGAAGACGTCTCGGCGGGAGTGTTCGCCTGGTAGATAAAGTCCTCTTTTGATTTAAGCGGGAAATATACCTTCTCCTTGAAGATGTCAATTCCCCACATCACACGCGTAACCTCGTTGCCCTTCTCACCCATCTTGGTAAGATAGGACTGCATCTCGTCAACGTAAGCGATCTGCTCGGCGGTCAAAGAGCCCTTGATCTTCGCAAACACCGACGCGTCAACCTTGTATCCCGATTCGTTGGAGGCAATAAACTCAAGTACACCGGCTTTCTTTCTAAATGTCTCCTTGTTGTTGAAGAAGAAGCCGCCCTTCTCCATGTGGTCAAGTGCCTGCTCGCGCTTGGAATAAGCATATATCGACATCATGTGCTTAAGAGTAAGGTCGAATTTTCTTCCGTCCTTGTCACGAAAGCTGTGTACCTCGTCAAGCTTCCACTTGCCGTAGCCGTGCTTTTTGCGTGTGTCCAGGGCGAATTGCTTTGCCTCATCAACGTCACGAGCATAAACGTCCTGACCGCGTACAAGCTCGTCGTAATAGCTCATAAGGGTACCCGATCCCACGCGCTTGAAAGCGTAGTAAGGTGTGAGCTCGTTCCAAACAAATCCGCGAATGTTCTCGCCTGCCTTAAGTCTCTCCTCGGGGAGCTTCTTGATCTTCTGAAGCTCGCTCGTCATATCAGTTGCGTCAGACGTGAGATCGGCAAGCTTGCCGTCTCTGAAGACCTTGTTTGCATTCTGTACCGTCGTAAGCACCATTCGGTACATATCATATACCGCATCGAGCTGATCGAGCGACATCTCTCCTATCGGAGTGTTTCCGACCTTTTCAATGACCTCTGCAATGCGGTTTTCAATGACCTCGGCCTCAGCCTTGTAATATCCGGGATAATTCTCACCGTCTCGACCGTTGTGAATATCCTCGTAGGCCTTTTTCATTGCCTGAAGCTTGTCCGCAAGCCTCTCGCTGTTGCGCTGCTTCTTCTCGCGCAGAGCAGTAAGCGCCTCGATCTCTAAGGAATCGGTGGCAGTCGCGATCTTCGCGTCAAGCCTTGCCATGTCCTTGTTGTATCTCTCAACCTTTTCGGCATTGATGTCAAATGCCTCAAGCGCAGCTGCAACGGCATCCTGAAGACCGATCTTAACGTTGCTCTTCTTGTTGCCGTGACGAAGGAGTTTGTCAAGCTCCGCGACCACTCTCTGTATCTTGTGGCGCATCTCCGTCTTGTGCCTGCCCTCGATTGACTTTGCACGCGAATCACGATACCCCTGTCGTATCTCCTTTTCGCGCTCTTTAACCTTTTCCTTGTATTCCGCGAGCTTTTCGCGCCCCTCGGCAACAGCTTTTTTATAAGCAGCTTCTCTTTCTCTATTCAGAAGATTCTTTATTGGCCTGGTAACCTCAAGGTTAAGTATCAACCTTTCCGAAACTCCGTTCTGCTGTTCAAGCTTGCTTATTTTGCTTTCGAGCGAAACAGCCTTAGCTGTTTTCCCCTTTCCGTTCTTCTGAAGCCCCTTCAGTTCGGATTTCATTCGGGAGATCTCCGCCTCGTTCGCCTCAATTTTAGAAAGACTGTTCTTGTACTTGGTAAGAAAACCCTTTTCCGAGGGAGACATATTGTCAGTCTCAAGAGCGTTAATTAGCAATTCTCTGTTCGTGGGTGCATCAGGATCACGGTCGGAGTGAGGACTATTATTGCCGTTATTACTTGCGGCATTTCCCTGATTACTGTTAGGTACAACTGAGGGCTTGTTTTTGATGATCTGCGCCTTATTAACAACAGCAACCATATAGTTATCGCCCGGAGTTTTCTCAAAGATAAAGCAGTCGTAACCTTGCTTTTTAAGTTCATTGATTTTTTCGGCAACATTTGTGTCTGAATTACTAAACACTCTATTATCTGCAGTAATATAAAATGGTTTGTTGCATCTTACATAGCCTTGTTCAACCCTGCCCGATTTGTCGGTGAAATTAGATTGATCAGCTGATAGGGGTATAAGTCCTCCTGCACGTGAGTCGTGTTTCACGGCTCCACTTGCCGAAATATAGCAAAGATGCGCGGGCTGGCCATTTGAATTTTGTACAAAATTACCAGTTGACAAATTAGTACCATTTGGCGTATAATAACTACAGAGCACCACGCTTTGCCGTTTCGGTTGAGTCTGCGCACTTGTTGCGTTGAATGCCGCCGTTGCCAAAGTGGGTGCTTTATACATTGTATGTCCAATTAAGTCACTTGGTAGATTTTTACCAAGTGGCTTTTTTATTTCTTCGGCATACAATGTGTATCCATTCACTTCGTACGAAGTAAGAATTGACGGTGTCCCACGACTTGTTTTTGAGGCTTTTGTGGAGGAAGGAACCTTGTTGTCTTTAATCGCAGATAAATGCCTTGCAATGTCCATAGCAGTCATAGGCAATTGGGCCCTCAAGCCTTCGCGCAAGAAGTCGCCGTGCTCTCTGATGATATGTTTTATTGCGTTATCAGAAAATAGATGCTTGCCACCAGTATATTTGCCTCTATACGATTGATCATTGGTTTGATTCACAAGCCGGTTGATTGCGCTGTTTTGCCCCTCTGTAATGTTGCCGAGCTCGTGCATATCGCTGTCTGATTTCGTAAAGGCATTTCTTACGGTGGTTTCAATGCTGGCATCAATGGGAAAATCTCTTTCAGAATAACGAACCTCTGAATTGGGAACCTCGACATTATTCCTGCCTTCTGACCCCGAATACGCCTCTCCGGCATCGATAAGCGCATCGGTCCAGAGCTTATGTAGCTGTTCGATAGCAGAGGTCATTTCGGAAACGATCTGTCCTTCCCGAGACTGAGGGTCAGTGTCCTTCATAAGCTCGCGGATTCTCTTGAGCATGTTGCCTATAAACTGCTTTATCTTGCCGGCAAGGCTCGCATCCTTTTGATTGAGCTGTGCAATCTTCTCAACGGCATCGCTATCGCGCAAAAAGCTCTCACAGGAATCGGCGATCACTTCCTCGTATGCCTGATCCTTTGTCAAAGCCCTGCCGTTCTTCTTTGCCTTGTCGATCCGTTCCTGCACCAATTCGTCAACGCTTATATTGTGATCCTGGTACTGTTCGATCAGGAAATCAGCAAAGATCTTGAATTTTGCCGGCGACCATTGCTTTATAAAGTGCGTCAACTCGTGCGCCGCAGTAAAGATCACTACACCCTCGCCGTTGTTTCCGGCATTTATATCAAGCCAGATCTCGCCGGTCTGGGAGTCGTACCAGCCGTTAGCACTTGTCTTCTTGCCGTTGGGCTTCTTGTAAACGTACTTTCCGTTTATCATCCGAGACTCATATATGTGGAACGTAACGCCCAAAGCCTCGGATATCTTGTCCAAAACCTCAAGCGATTTTTTCTGCATATCTGAAAGCTTGCCTCGGTCGCCGTCGTAAATAACGGCGCCTTTTTTCTTTTTGCCGTCAGTTCTCTTTGCCGCATCGACCTTCGCTTGCGCTTCCTTTACCTTTTTCTCATCAACAAACTCGGGATTTGTTCGCTCGGCGGCTGCGCCTGCGGGGGTGCCGTCACGTTGTGTTAAACTCGAAGAGTTTTGCACGTCTGACAAAGGGGGAGAGCCCCCCTCCTTCATCTTCCCCCTCTCAAGCAACCCGTCGACAACGCCCACCTGATAAGCATACCGCCGCTGTTCCGGGGTCAAAAGCTCCCCGTTCTTCGTCGCCGCGAAAGCCTTGCCCTGTCGCCCTTGGTTGTATATCGCATTGAAAGCCTGTGCTGCGTTGCCGAGATCCGCCCCGCTCTGCAAGCTTTCCGATACCGCCACAAGCCCGCGAGTGCCATTCTCGCCCATTCCGAGTATCCTCGCGTAATTTTTCGCCTGCCCGACAGGAGTTGCCAAATTTTCACTGTTGACATTTGTGCCGTCTTGTGATATACTATTACCAGATACACTTGATGAGACATCGTAGGAAATACGGTCATTTGTTCCGCGTCCTGCACCGTCCAAGAGTGTATCTTTTTTTATGCCCCAATTGTAAATTTGACTTTCATTAGGATTGATAACGTCTCTTACCGCTATTCTAACTCCAATATAGTCACCATTTTCAATTTGAACAGGTGTATAAAAATAGTTCCATCTGTATACATTGGGATCTCCGCTATAATCGGAGGTAGAGTATAGGTATCTTGCATTATTAAAGATGTCTTGTGTAGAGTAAAGCATATTTGCTTTTTCCTGCGTAACTTTTTCTAATACCTCTCTTATCCCCGGATTATACAGCCTTGCCTCCAGAATCCGACCGTTAATGTCAAATTCATAAGTTTGTTCTTTAAGACCGCTTAGATATTGCTTTAGATTTTGCTTTAACTGAATCATCGATTGTTTCAGTATAGGCGTTCTATCCTTTTTCTTTAAACTATGCAAGTCGGGAAATGATTTGCTAACCTCATCTGTAATTTCAGTTGATACTCGTACAACGGATCCCTTTTTTATCATTTCATCATGCAAACTTCGCATAAGTTTGTTCTTAGTCGCGTTGTCATCATAATCAACATTGTTGAACTTGATATTAGATAGAGTTCCACCCTCTTCATTTACGTCGCGTAGCAACTTCCCTACAGCGTAATTCCCGGCAGACTTATCCTGGTCAAGCTTGGCCTTCAGCTTTGAGGCCTGCTTATATGCCGCTGTGTCCTCACTCATAGTCAAGCCCTTTGAAACAAGCGCGTCAACGCCCGCCGTACCGTACTTGTTTACGTAATTCTTTCCACCCTGCACCGTGTTATAAGTGTTGACTCCGGCGTTGATAGCCACCCCGGGCGCGTTCATTCCCGCCGCAGAAAGCATGCCGAGTAGTGAGCTGTAAAGGATCTCGTCAGACGTGGGATCATCAAAATCGACACCGGTTGCGATCTCCTTAAACCAACTCTCAAGCACCGTCTGAAGACCTTCCTCGATTCCCTCGTCTATAACGCCGCCAAGCGCGATAGCCACCTTCGCCAAAGTATTATCCACCTTGGAGAATATCTTTGTTGCAAGACCGCTCGCCACACCGTCAGCACCGCGAAGCCCGGGGATGCCCGACATAATGTAGCTCAAGCCTGCCTCGCTGGCACCAACCAAAAGACCGTAGGCGTTCGCCTGATCCTTGGAGTATCCCATATTCAGCATCTCGACCTTGGCATTTCCCCCGGCACTCGCACCGAGCAACGTGGCACCCATCGCGGCACCTGCGGTTCTTGATACCATTCCGACAGCCACAGATGTCAGGATCGAGGGAAGCATATTTGACGTAGTCGATCCAATATCGTATAGCATCTGAGCCGATGAGTTACCGAAGAACTTGTCCTCCCACTCGCCCGTCTTAAAATTATACCAACGAAAAAAGCCCTCGTCTGCGAGATCCTCGCGGACCAAAGATCCCGCGTATTGCGTCGCGCTTGTCGGCGTGTACTCATCAGCAAAGATGCCATCTATGCCCGATATAAATTGATCCAATCCAACAGGTATAGAATATAGCTGCTTTACAAATGTGGGCTTATCCTCAAACTGCTCGTAGATATCCAAGGCCTTTTGCATATTTAACCTGTCCGCGATACTTGTGAGATATTCTTCCGACAAATTCGTTCCGTCATTTTGGTCTTTGGCAAAATAATAATTGTATATGCTAAATTCCTCATCGGACATATATTTTGCAGCAATGTGAACAAGATCATCATTGTCAGCGATTTCGTTGGGATGGTTTCTTAAAAAAGCAATTTTATTATTGGGTTCCGTGCTTTTGGTGAACGACAGAAAAAACTCTTCGAGATTATTGGCTATTTGCCCATCTCCCAGATTTTTCTTATAACTTTTTCCAAACCCGGCTCCCGTGTCAGCATAGCTTTCAAATTCGGGATCCTTGAGCGCCTGCGACCTCATAAGAAGCTTGCTCTGTTCGCGCACCGCGGTGTTGTGATTTTCCTGTTTTTCCCTAAGCAACGCATCAAAATCAATAATAGAATTTTGAACGTTTGGCCCGGCTCCTCCGGTATGGCTTGACAATATCGCCTGAGAATCATTAATGAAAGAATTCTTGTCTGCGCCCGTGTCTCGAAGCAAATCAGGAGCGGAATTTGCACCTTGGCCGCTATATTCCTGACTTAAAAGGAATAGCTGATAGTTGAGATCGTTGGCTTGTCCCTGCAACGCAGAATAGCTAAGCCCCTTCTGTTTCCTTAGAGCGATCTGTCTTTCAACCTCGTTAAGCTGTTTTTTTATCTCATTTGCTCTGTTGGCAAAGCCCTTCAGCCTATCTATCTCCGCCTGCCCGGCATCAACATCGTAAGCCTCATATTCCGCCTTTTTAGCGCTTTCGGCCTCCTGATATGCCTTGTTTTGCTGTTCCTGCTCAAGATACCCGCCGTACTCGCTAAGCTTTTGAAGACGCTCAATTCTGCTCTTCATATCCATTGAGGGCGCGGATGCGGTAAGCTTTTCTTGCTCGGCTAACAGTGCCTTCTCCGCCTCGTCGTACTTCCCGTCTTTGACCTTGGTATAAAAATCGTTCTCCCAAACGGAAGTATTGTAGTCATCCTCCGTCTCCCATTGCGACCAATACTTGTAATCATTATCTGCATCGGTATAAGCATCAGAATACATTTTACTGATTTTATCCAATTCATCAGTAATTTTTTTCAAAAAGCTGGACGAATAATATTTTTTATACTTGCTCAGCGTCTCCATGTATTCTGCGAGCTCTGTGTCGTATTCGGACTTTTGTCTAGAAACGTTACTGCGCCAAGCTTCCGAATCGGAGCGATATGTTGTGTTGCTGCCTGCATACCGCGTGTGGTACTGGTTTGCGAAGTCGCTGCCTTTTTTTAAGAGAACATCAGCCGCATTCACCAGATCTTGAGCTGTTTTCGAAAGATCAAGATCGCCCGTCCCGGCATGGGCATAATTGTATAGTTGACCATCAAAGGATAAGTAATCATGTGAAGAGTTCCAACGTTTCTTTTCCTCTTCTTCTTTCCATTCTCTCAGTCTTTTGTTGAACCAAGACATATCATTCCTCCTCTTCCAGGGTCTCCATCATAGCGTCGTATAGCGCAGGTGCGAAAGCCGCCATTAGCTGCATTACCTGCCCCATTTCCATTTTAGGATTCCTTGCGAGCATTTTTTGGCATAGTTGTTTAGCCTTTCTTATGTCTGCTTGTTTTATTCCGGGCTCATCGTCATCCCATTCTCTTGACGCATTTTCCAACCCTGAAGCCACTCTGTTAAATTCAAGCGCATCTTCATATGCTCCTTCTCCGAAACAATGTTTAAAATTCGCTATGTCTTTTTCGGACATGCCCCCGGGATTAGCCGCGAAAGAAGAACATATATTAATATCATCTACAAAACTATCCTGCCAAGCGGAGTTTCTTGCCGCAAGCCCCTTTTGATTAAGGGATCCATCCTCATTAACATATCCCGAAGCCTTCAGCATCTCCTCCGAAGGAGTACCGCCGGCAGCCCAGATGTCTTTGGCATCGGTCTGAGCGGTTGTCTTGGTTTTCTCGGCCGCGGCCGCGGCTTTGGTGTCTTTTGTTGTGATGTACTTGTTGTACCAATATTCCTTGCCATTTTCGGAATTAGCAAACGCCAGTTTCCAGTTTTCATCCTCGCCCTCTGCAGTGCCATCTCCGTCCCAGTCGTATGTGCTCCAGTCGAAGTTGTCCCCACTGATAAGAGCCTCGATATCTTTGTTAGACATTCCGGTGGTTTGCGCTTTCACAAGTGCTCCCACATCGTTCAATGTTCCATCTTCATTAGCATACCCCGCAGCGATCAGCATCTCCTCCGAAGGAGTACCGCCGGCAGCCCAGATGTCTTTGGCATCGGTCTGAGCGGTTGTCTTCGCTTCGTCACTACGCCCTTGTTCCGCCTTATTGTAAACGGTCTCCCAATAGGCTTCACCGTGGGAGGATCCTCCGTAAACGTCTTCAAACGTCTTATCCTCTTTTTCCCCTTCGACTTCTCCGTCGCCGTCCCAGTCTCCCCACAAAAATCCTTCTGATTCAAATATGGCTTTAAGCTCTTCATCTTTGTGTGGTGCGTTGTCCTGGGTACGTTTTCCCTTAGCAGTAGAAACGATCCGATTGAAATCTGCCTCGTCCAGTAAAGTGCCGGGATTCTGAGTTAAGTACGTTTCCCAGTCGATCTCGTTACCATAATAAATGAAGTCGTTGAGCTCGTCCTCCTCGTCTTGCTTTAACTTGTCATCCCTATCTTCCGCCCTATTATTTTGATCTATCTCCTTCGAGTCCTTCCACTGAGCTCCGCTCACCTTATCCTGATACGCACCGTATTCCATATTATCGGCCCACTGCGCATTTGAAATAGCATCCTGATATACATTTGCCACTTTATTAGTATAATCAATATGAGCTGAAAGATCCTTTGTATCA
>JAEIGA010016283.1_pt1 | contig 11318 bp, 10 predicted proteins | sample 9270691 | NCBI WGS metagenome assembly JAEIGA01 (sample SAMN17057246, study PRJNA624740) | gut metagenome | biome: biome; isolation source: fecal sample | host: Bos grunniens | place: China: Xizang | collected 2019
CGTTTGCGGCAGAACGGATACCACCAATCCGGAACTGGAATTCCGTTACTGCTCCCGCTGTAAGGGCTACTTCTGCTACTGCGAAGATCACATCAACAACCATAACCATGTAGAATAAAAAAGGAACGGCTTAAGCCGTTCCTTTTCTCTTATATAAGCACATTTCGTATGCAATGCCGTTTTCTTCCCCGGATTGCAGAATCTCTGCCAATTCCCATGCAGGATCTTCGTCCAAATTGGGGAAATAGGTATCCGATTCCGGCTTTGCGTGCACTTTGGTCACATAGGCGGCGTCGCACATAGGAAGCATTTGCTTGTAGATGCTGCCGCCACCGATGACCATGGCACGCTCAGCGGATTTTGCAAGCTCTGCCGCCGCTTCCGGGCTGCTGCAGACCGTAAAGCCGGGGATCTCCCCGCCACTGCGGGTCAGTGCAACATTGATACGGCCGGGCAGAGGCTGTTTTCCCGGGAAATCCTCGATGGTACGCCGTCCCACAATGACCATGCAGCCCTTGGTGGTTTGGCGGAAGAATTTCCGGTCAGCGCTCAAGGCAACGGGCTGCGTCCCGTCCTTACCGATGCCCCAATCGTCATATACTGCTACAATGAGTTCCATAGAACACCTCTCAAATAAACTGTCATTCCGAGCGACCAACGGGAGTCGAGGAATCTTCGCATTTATTAGGTGCGTATATCCCTCCACGCGCTACGCTTGGTCGGGATGACATGATTAAATCGCCATGGGGATCTCAAAATCGAAATCGTGGAACTTATAATTTTCCATAGAGAAGGAATTCTTGGTAAAGTCGTAGAAATTATCAATGGACTTGTCCATCTTAAAGGTGGGTGCGTCAAAGCCCTCTTTTTCCAGCATTGCCTTCACCGCAGGAATATGGCGGTCATAAATATGGCAGTCAGCGATCACATGAACAAATTCGCCCACTTCCAATCCGGAGATCTGTGCCATCATATGGGTCAGCACCGCATACTGGACAACATTCCAGTTGTTGGCGGTGAGCATATCCTGGGAGCGCTGGTTGAGGATAGCGTTCAGCTTATTGCCGGTGACATTGAAGGTCATGGAATAAGCGCAGGGGTACAGATTCATCTCGTGCAGATCCTGGAAATTATAGATGTTGGTCATGATCCGACGGGATGCGGGGTTGTTCTTCAGATCATAGATCACACGATCCACCTGGTCCATGTCGCCCTCTTTATAGTGGTGCTTAATGCCCAGCTGATAGCCGTATGCCTTGCCGATGGTGCCATCCTCGCCTGCCCACTCGTCCCAAACATGGCTGCCAAGGTCGCAGATACGGTTGGACTTCTTCTGCCAGATCCACAGCAGTTCATCCACAGCACTCTTCCAGTAGGTGCGGCGCAGAGTCATAATGGGGAATTCTTCCGCCAGATTATAGCGGTTGACAACACCGAATTTCTTAATGGTATGGGCGGGAGTGCCATCCTCCCAGTGGGGGCGCACATCTAAACCCTCATCGGAAAAGCCGTTTTCCAGAATATCCAAACAGGTTTGGCGGTAAAGCTCGTCTGCTCTGCTCATATGATCGACACCTTTCATGGTTTTTTATCATAATACCATAGACTTTTCCAAGATTCAAGAACAAAAAGGCTCCCCTTGTCAGGGGTGGTGCTCCGCGCAGCGAGTCAAAATAGGCATGATTGCCAGTGGCAATCATACCGAAATTTATAGCTGGCAAAAATCTTCGATTTTTGACTGAGGGGTAGTTTTCTCTCCCCCAGTCTGCCCTTTGGGCATCCAGCCCCCTCGTCAGAGGGGGCCTTTTTCACTTTTACTCTACTGTAACAGACTTTGCAAGGTTTCTGGGTTTATCCACATCACAGCCGCGGTTGATGGCCATGTAGTAGGAAAATACCTGCAACGGAATCAGCGTCAGGCTGGGCTGGAACATGGGCGCAACCTTGGGTACGCAGATGATGCCGTGGGAATTGGGCTTTGCGGCCTCGGCAAGCTCCGGCAGAGTCACGCACAGCACATCCGCACCTCTTGCCCGGACTTCACGGACATTGGCCATGGTCTTGTCAAAGAGGGGCTCTACCGTAGCCAGTGCCACAACCAGTGTACCCTCTTCGATCAACGCGATGGGGCCGTGCTTTAATTCACCGGCTGCGTAGGCTTCGCTGTGCAGATAAGCAACCTCTTTCAGCTTCAGGCTACCCTCAAGGCACACGGCGCTGTCCACATTTCTGCCAATATAGAAGGCATCGTGGTGGCCGTAGTAGCGGCTGGCATAGTACTGGATCTTCTGAATGTTTTCATCAGAAATCACCTCTGCCATGGCATCCGGCAGTTTCTCAAGCTCCTGCACATTGTGCCCATATTCTTCATCGCTCATGGTGCCCAGCACCTTTGCCATATGCAGTGCCAGCAGATACACCACAGCAAGCTGTGTGGTGAATGCCTTGGTGGTGGCAACGGCAATCTCCGGGCCTGCCCAGGTGTAGATGGTCTGATCGGCAGTTTTTGCGATGGCAGAGCCAACCACATTGACAATGGCCAGGGTCTTTGCGCCCAGCCGCTTTGCTTCCCGAAGGGCTGCCAGGGTGTCTGCCGTCTCGCCGGACTGGCTGATGATGACCACCAAATCTCTTTCATCGATAACCGGCTGGCTGTACCGGAATTCCGATGCCATAATGGCCTCTGTGGGGATATGGCAGTACTTTTCGAAGGTGTACTTTGCCAGGGTGGACACATAGAAAGCAGAGCCGCAGGCAATGAGATAGATCTTGCGCAGGCTCTTCAGATAGCTTTCAGACAGCTCAATACCATCGAGGACGATCTTACCGTCCTTGATGCGGGGGCTCAATGTATCCCGCAGAGCCTTGGGCTGCTCGTGGATCTCCTTGAGCATGAAGTGGTCGTAACCGCCACGCTCCGCTGCGGAAAGCTCCCAAGTGATTTTCTCCTGCTTCTTTTCAATAGGCTCACCGCCACGGTCGTAGAATGTTACTTTGTTTGCGTTGAACACAGCCATTTCCCCGTCATCGAGATAGGCAACGGTCTGGGTATACTTCAAAATTGCCGGCACATCGGATGCAATGTAGTTCTCCCCATCGCCAAAACCGAAGATCAGCGGGGAATCCTTCTTGACGGCGATGATGGTATCCGGCATATCGGCACAGAGAATGCCCAGCGCATAGCTGCCCTCAATGCGGGCAATGGCCTTGCGGACGGCAACAAAGAAATCACCGTACTTGGCATAATAGTATCCTACCAGATTGGACACCACCTCGGTATCCGTCTCAGAATAGAAATGGACATTCCGCTCTTCCAGCCAGACACGCAGTCTGGCTTCGTTTTCGATAATGCCGTTGTGCACCACAGAGATCTTGCCGGAATCGGAAAGATGGGGGTGGCTGTTAATATCAGAGGGTGCGCCATGGGTTGCCCAACGGGTATGACCAATGCCAACAGTACCCTTCAGTGCATTGCCATTCTCGGTCTGGTCACAAAGCACCTGAAGTCTGCCCTTGGCTTTGGCAACCTGCAGACCTTCCGCGCCATGGACACAGACGCCGGCAGAGTCATAGCCCCGGTACTCCAGCTTAGCAAGTCCATCCAACAAAATCGGAGCCGCCTGCTGCTGCCCCGCGTAACCAACGATTCCACACATAATTATATCCTCCCCATATGTTGCCGGTTTCGGCCATGGTTTTGTCGCTTTTTGTCGTGTTTATCATTTTACACTATAATGGTATCATTTTCAACTCTTTTTTCATAATTTTTCTGACCAACGATCATTTACGGATCATTGGTCAAAAAGAGAAATCGTATGCGTATGTAAACTGTCGACATTTACCAAAGCATCGATGTCAATGCAGACAGCGCCCAGCTGCTCCAGTTGGCACACCGCCTCGCTTGCGTCTTGGAAACAAAAAACCGGACTCCAGCCGCAGCGCAGATTTTTAACTGTGCCGGCCCATGTCCCGCCCTCGGCAAGGCCCGACTGGGCAACGAAAACCTTATCCGCCAGCGCATGGATCACGCGGTTGCGGCTGTGAGCTCTTTGGGCGGTAAAGGCCGCATCAAAGTCCTCTTCGCTGATGTACAGCACTCCTTGCTGCTCCGGTTGCTTGTTAAGTTCGTCTGCAACAATGCTGATGACCCTGCCGCCATGCTGCAGGCAGGCTCTTTGAGCGGTGCGGTCAGCACCCCGGGCATTGCCGGACACAAGGGTATAGCCCTGCAATGCCGCCTGGCGACCCACCTCTGCTGCAAATGCCCTGTTCTTCGCAGCGATATCTCTGCTGCCCACCAGCGCCAGCTTTGGGCCATCTAAAATGGATATATCCCCTTTTGTCCACAAAACAGCAGGGCTGTCTGCGCCCAGCCGTTCCCGCAAAACAGATGGATAGCCATTGCTGATCCAGGTCAGCGGTACGCAACCAATCTTACGGCTTTTACGCAAATAGTGCTCCAGCGCATCCTCTTCTGCGAGAAGTGCCAATATCCTGCGGGCTTCATCCGACGCATAACCAAGGGCTGCCAGATCCTTAATCTCAAGCTCCCGCTCCTGGCTGGGGCGCTGGGATAAGCGCACTCTTGCTGCCAAATTCCGCAGCTGCGCTGTGGACAAAGGCCTACGCTCCGGATTCCCCAACCGGCTGCCCAGCAGCAGGAATCCCCGCTCTGCCCCGGTCAACGAAATCTCCTCTTGGGCGGTGTTACCGCCTTGACCTCTTCCTCCACCAGGGTGCCATCGGCACCGAAGGTCATGGGTTTCACAGTAAAGTTGCAGAACTTGCAGATCTCGTCCAGCTTCGCCTTCTCAGGGAAATTGCCTATGATAGAATATGCGCTGCCCTTGCGCTTTGCTCTGCCGGTACGGCCGATACGGTGCACATAGTACTCATTTTCTTCCGGAACATCATAATTGATGACGCAGTCCACATCGTCCACGTCGATACCACGGGATGCTACATCGGTGGCGATCAGAATCTGCAGCTTGCCGTCACGGTAGCGCTGCATGGCCTTTTCCCGCTGGCTCTGGCGGATATCGCCGTGGATGCAGTCGCAGTCCATACCGGCCCGCTGGAACTCATCGCAAAGCCGCTGGCACATATGCTTGGTGTTGCAGAAGATCATCACCCGCTCAAAGCCCTGGGTGCGGATCAGCCGCAAGGTGGTTTCCGCTTTTTCAAGGGGCGTCACCGTAAGACTGTACTGATCAATATCCGGACGGTCCTCCTGCTTGGGCTCGACGGTGATCTCCACCTCGTCGCGCTGATACATCCAGGAGACGGTCATGACCTCCTGCGAGATAGTGGCGGAGAAAAGGCCCAAATTGCGGCGGTTTTTCACCTTTTCGATGATCCGGGTCACATCCTTGAAAAAGCCCATATCCAGCATCCGGTCCGCTTCGTCCAGAACCACGGTCTGGATCTTATCCAAGCGAACGGTCTTGCGGTTGTAGTGGTCCATTAAACGGCCGGGAGTTGCCACCACGATCTGCGGCTTTTTTTCCAGCTGCTTGATCTGACCGCCGATGCCGGCGCCGCCGTAGAGTACCGCGATACGAATGCCCTGATAATAGGTTAAGAGCCCACGCAGTTCATCGCCGATTTGAATGGCCAGTTCTCTGGTAGGCGCAAGGATCAAACCCTGCACATCAGAGCATCCGGGATCGATATGCTCGATCATGGGAATGCCGAAGGCAAAGGTTTTGCCGGTGCCGGTGGGTGCCTTGGCGATTACATCCTTCCACTGCAAAAAGCAGGGAATGGCCTCAGCCTGAATGGTGGTAGGATAGCCGTAGCCCTTTTTCTCCAGGGCTTTCAGCATGGCCTCGCTGAGGCCAAGATCCGCAAAGGTAATGTTGTCTGTCATTTTGGTCGTCCTCATTTAACGCATTTTATTTATTTTATCAGCTTTGAGGCAAATTTGCAACCACAAAAAGCCCCCACCGGAAGGTGGGGGCAAAATCCTGTCAATCTACGGAAAGCAGTTTCTTTACAGCCTTGCGGTTGGCCTCAAAATCAATGTCATACTGGAACCATGCCTTAAAGCCTTCTCTCACCTGGGCATTGCCCTGCTTGAATGTGCCATTTACGGGAATCTGGAAGGTGCTTACCTGAGCTGTGGACAGCATAGGCAGCAACTGGCCTGCAAGACCCAATATCTCACCGTTGGACATATCCGTGGTGATCTTAGGAAGGATATAGTTCAGTATAGACAGCATTTCCGAAACGGGCTTATCCTTATACCGGTTCAGCAGGGAGAGCAGCACCGTTCTCTGACGCTCCGTACGACGGTAATCGGAATCGATCTTACGGATACGGGAGTATCCCAACGCCTGCTGTCCGTTCAGGATCTGTGTTCCTGCCGAGAGCTTGAAGCCGTAATTCTTATTCAAATAGTCGGCTTCTTTTTGGGTCAGCTTGATCTCCACGCCACCCAAATAATCAATAATCTCGACAAATGCGCCGAAGTCCACTTCCACATTGCCATCAACAAAAATACCAAAGTTAATTTTCAATGTGTTGTTAAGCAGCTTAAATCCGCCAAAAGCATAGGCTGCATTCAGCTTGTTGTTCTTGTAGCCCGGAATCTGGACATACTGGTCACGCATAAGGGAGGTCAGTGTGATGGTATTCTTCTTGGTGTTGAAGGTCACCATCATCATGGAGTCAGAACGCTGACGGCCCTCACCGGGACGGCGGTCTTGACCTACCAGCAGGATATTGATGACCTGCGGATCGTGTTTTTCGGGAACAAAAGGCTCCGTTTCAATGACAACATCATTGATATCCGGCATGGTTTCATCGTTATCGGGATCAATGGTTTCCATTTCCGGATCGGTCATGTCTTCCACTTCGCTGGCAGACAGTGTATGGTCATCGTCCGGGTCGACACGGTTCAATCTACCCAGCAAGCTGTGGACATAGACCGTTCCAACGGCAAGCACGATAAACACCAGCGCAAGAAACGCGCAAAGTGCGATCAGCACATTGCGTTTCCAATTGCCGGAGCCACTGTTAACTGTTTTGTTTTGCTGCATATTCCATGACTCCTTCGTCTTAAATAGGTCATTTGGGTTATTATACACCCATTGTGTCGAAAATGCAAGTATCCATCACACATCTGTCGTCTTTTGAAAGAAAAATCTATGGTGTGGACAAATCGCAAAATATATGGTATTGTATGTTATTATAGTATAGCCATATGCAGGAGGCTTGCACAAATGGGTAAACTAATTGTAATTGAAGGCACCGACGGCTCCGGAAAGTCCACACAGTTTAAGCGCCTGACCGAGCATTTGCGCGAAGATGCCAAGCAGTTCAGAACACTGGTATTCCCCCGGTACACTGAGCCCAGCTCAGCACTGATCCGGATGTACCTGGGCGGGGAATTCGGCAGCTCTCCTTCCGATGTAAGCGCCTATGCGGCATCCGCATTTTATGCCGTTGACCGTTATGCCTCCTACAAGCAGGATTGGGGAAAATGGTATGAAGACGGCGGGCTGATCGTGTCTGACCGCTACACCACCTCCAACGCTGTCCACCAGACCTCCAAGGAAGTCCCGGAAAAGCAAGGAGAATTTTTAAAGTGGCTGTATGAATTTGAGTACGACAAGCTGGGTCTCCCCCGCCCTGATCTTATCATTTATCTGGATGTTCCTACAGCCTTTACGGAAAAGCTGATGCGCCACCGGGAGCAGGAGACAAACACCCACGCAGACATCCACGAGCAGGACATGGCTTATCTGGCTACCTGCCGGGAGACCGGCCGAAATGCTGCAAAATACTATGGCTGGAATATCATCGAATGCGTCCGCGACGGTAAGATGCGCAGCATAGAGGATATTCACAGCGAGATCTACCGCCTCGTTATGAAGTGTTTGGAGGATTAAAATGGTTTATATGTTATTGGGCACCGGCTTTGAAGAGACCGAAGCCATTACTCCCCTTGATCTGATGCGCCGCGCCGGCATCGATGTTATGACCGTGGGTGTAAACGGCAAAACTGTTTACGGCGGCCACGGTATCGGTATCGAGGCAGATATTCTTTTGGGCGAAATGGATCTGACCGATATGGAGATGATCGTTCTGCCCGGCGGTTTAGGCGGTGTTGCCTCTGTCCGGGCAAGTGCGCCTGCTATGGACGCACTGCGTTTTGCATGGGAAAACGGCAAGTTTGTAGCCGCCATCTGCGCAGGTCCCACAGTTTTGGCAGACCTGGGCATCACAAAAGGAAAGAACGCCACCTGCTACCCCGGTTGTGAGGACGCAATGGGCGGCGCAAACATGATCCCCGACGCACCTTGTGTGTGCGATGGAAAACTCATCACCGGTGCTTCTGCCGGCTGCGCGATCCCCTTTGGTCTGGCCCTCGTTGCAGCGCTTAAGGGTAAGGAAACAGCAGACACCGTCAAGCGGGCCATCGTGATCCGCTGACAGGAGGTAATAAGAATGGATAAGAATAACCGCGAAGACTATCGCCTGTCTGACGATCTTCTCTGCGCACCTCAGATCGGTGATGAGATCCTTACAGACGAGCACGCAGTAGCTTCCCACGCAATGGCTGATATGTCCGACGTGGAGCTGGAAAAGATCATTCAGGAAGCTATCGCAGAAAGCTGGGGCGAATACGATACCCCCATTGCTGACACCACGGCTGAGCCGGAGTCTGCCCCGGAGGAAACACCCATGCCCCAGGAGGAAACTCCCGAGGAGGACGGCGGTGTTCCCCGCAAGGTACGCCCCAAGAGAAAGAATGGCTACGGTTTCTGGGGTATCCCCGCAGTCCTTTCCGCTGCCATCGCAATCGCCATTGCGCTGTATGTCGGCAGCGAGCTGGGCAATTTCCTTTGGGTCTGCGCATCGGACATTCTGGCCTTAGGCCGTCACGACATTCCCGTATCCATTACCGTTACAGAAACAGATACGCTGGATACCGTCATCGACAAGCTGGAGAACGCGGGTCTGATCAAGTATCCCGGTCTTTTCAGAGCGTACTGTGACCTTGCCAAGGTAGAAGAAAAGGGCAAGATCAGCGTTGGCACCTTTAATCTTAATACACTTTACGACTACCACGCCCTTGTAGGCGGTATGTCCGCCACCTCCTCCTATCGCGAAGTCACCGAAGTCATGATCCCCGAAGGCTACTCCTGCGCCCAGATCTTTAAGCTTTTGGAAGAAAAGGGTGTCTGCTCTGTTGCAGATTTGGAAGCCTATGCCAGCGAAAGTGAATTTTCTGCTTATTGGTTCTTAGAGGGCGTGGAAAAGGGTCATAAGTATTGTTTGGAAGGCTTCCTCTTCCCCGACACCTATGAATTTTATACCAACGATACACCTCAGCGGGTGTTCATCAAGTTCCTCAACAACTTCGACAATCACTTTGACGATGAGATGAAGAAGCTGTTTGAAGAGCTGAACAAAAAGAAGCCCGCGGGCAAGGAGCTGACCCTTCATGAGTTGATGACGGTTGCTTCCATGGTAGAAAAGGAAAGCGCCCACAGCGGAGAAAGTGTGGATATTGCATCTGTCATCTACAACCGTCTGAAGAGCCCCGGTTTCCCCTTCCTGAACATCGACGCCACGGTTGTTTATGCACTGGGCGGCAAAAAGGATTTGACCAAGGAAGATTTGAAGGTAGATAACCCCTACAACACCTATGTGTACAAAGGACTCCCTCCCGGACCCATCTCCAACCCCGGTCGTTTGAGCATTCTGTCTGTCCTGCAGCCCACCAATACGAAATATTACTATTACGCCTTGGATCCCAGTGCAGAAAGCCGTGAACACAAATTCTTCAAGTCCTATGAGGAACACCTGAACTTCATTAATAGAAACTGATATGACAAAATTAGAACTTTTAAGCCCAGCCGGTGACATGGAACGGCTGAAAATGTCTGTGCTCTATGGCGCAGATGCCGTATATCTTGCCGGTACAGACTTTGGTATGCGTTCATTTGCCGGTAACTTTACCCCGGAAGAGCTACCCAAGGCTGCTCAGTTTGCCCACAGCCACGGTGTCAAGGTTAATGTGACCGTCAATACCATGCCCCGCAATGAGGAGATTTGCAATCTGCCTGCCTATTTGGAGCAACTGGATGATGCCGGAGTGGATGCCCTGATCGTAGCCGATCTAGGCGCATTTACCCTTGCGGGAAAGTATGCTCCCCATTGCGAGCGGCATATCTCCACCCAGCAATCCATTGCCAATTACGAGTGCGCAAAAGCATGGTACGATCTTGGCGCCAAGCGCGTTGTTTTGGCACGGGAATGCAGCCTGGACGAGATCCGCACCATCCGGGAAAAGACCCCCAAGGAATTGGAGATCGAGACTTTCGGCCACGGCGCCATGTGCGTCAGCTATTCCGGCCGTTGCCTGCTCAGCAACTATATGACCGGCCGGGACTCTAACCGTGGCGCCTGCGCCCAGCCCTGCCGCTACCAGTACGCACTGATGGAAGAAAAGCGGCCGGGAGAATACTTCCCAGTATTCGAGGACGAAAAGGGCACCTATATCCTCAACTCCCGGGATATGTGCATGATCGACCATTTGAAAGACTTGATGGATGCAGGTGTTGACTGTATCAAGATCGAAGGCAGAGCCAAATCCGCATACTATGCCGCCATCGTCACCGGCGCATACCGACACTGCATTGACGATGTATATGCCGGCAGACCCATCGATCCCGTTTGGCGGGACGAAGTGGAGCATGTTTCCCACCGAATCTATTCCACCGGCTTCTACTACGGCTTCCCCGGACAGTACACGGAAAATTCCCGGTACATACGGCAGTGGCAGGTCTGCGCCATCGTGGAAAGCTGCGATGAAAACGGCCTTGCCCTTTGCAGCCTGCGCAACAAATTTGCTGAGGGCGACGAGCTGGAAATCGTGGGCCCCGACCTGCGCCCCTTCCCCGTCACAGCGGCCAATATGACCGATATGGAAGGCAATGCCCTGGCAGAGCCCAGAACACCCCAAATGAAGTTCTACCTGCCCCTGCCCCAGCAAGTGCCCCCTTATACCATCCTGCGCCACAGTGTGGACTTAAGTGCAAAATAATTTACACCGGACTGGATTTCCAGTCCGGTGTTCTTTGTTGCTGCGGTAAATAATCGTTTATCTTAGCAAGCACCACCAAGTATGTCATTCCGAGCGAGCGTTAGCGAGTCGAGGAATCTACGCATTTCGTTTACATTTGCAGTGTAATCGGTGCCAAGATCCCTCGACTTCGTTTCACTCCGCTCGGGATGACAGCATTTTGGGTAGTGCGCTAAACGATTATTTGTCGCAGTAACGATACCGAGCGGGTTAGGGCAGTAAC
>JAEIGA010016284.1_pt1 | contig 11318 bp, 5 predicted proteins | sample 9270691 | NCBI WGS metagenome assembly JAEIGA01 (sample SAMN17057246, study PRJNA624740) | gut metagenome | biome: biome; isolation source: fecal sample | host: Bos grunniens | place: China: Xizang | collected 2019
AGCAAGATTCCTCAACAGGACATCAGCCTTAAGATTTTCGTCATCTGTAGAATAATAGTCATACATTGCGGTCAGAACAACCTTTGAATCGATCACGATATCGTTTCCGTCAGGATAATGAAGAATAAAGTCCGGGCGCATCCTGCGGTCGGTATCTTCGTTCAGGACTATGTTTCCGTGCTCGTCACGGAGAGTCTCCTCCTTATCATAGTCACGGCCTTCGCGAAGGCCCTCAGATGTAAAGCGATTGTCCAGAATGACCTCTCCCCAGTTGCCCTGAGCCTTGTTCCTTCCTTTGAGAGCATCGGCCAGATTATCCGCCTTGTCACCTATGGAGATGGTCTGCTCACGAAGATTCCTGACAGCATTATCCAGGTTCTCCTTAAGACTCTGGGAGGTTTCCACGTGTGTCCTGCGGTTCTGTTCGAAGGCATCCTTCATCCCCTTCAGGTCCTTGTCAAGACCTGCAGAGAGATTCTCGAAAAGTGCCTTGGCCCTTCTGTCCAATTCCTCCTCACGTGCCTTGAGCACACGCTCGCTGTCAGAAGCCATCTGAGCCCGCAAGGTCTCTATCAGAACGGAACTGTCTACCTTTTCTTTCCTAGCTGAGGCCAGCGCCACGGTAAGATAGGTCAGCAGAGCTGTCAGAAGCACCGCTGCCGTTATTATCATTATCATTGTACCTGTCATAGGTACAAAGATATGAAAAGTCCAGCAATTCCTCATAAAGGCGGAACGATCCTGTCCCTATCTGCTGATAGATCTGATCCTCATCAATACTGTCTGCCCAAAGGATTGTGCCAGCCTTGCTGACTGCTGAAGCGATGGCTTCTGAAGGATTCTGAAGATAATCCTCAATAAAGGTACACATAAAAAAGATTGGTTTATGACCGAAGCCACAAACCAATCTTTATGCCAAATCTCTCGTAAGATTATTTAATTATCGTCGAATCATGGAAGACGACCCTCTGGTCAGCAGGAATGCTGTATATCCAGCTGAGAATCGACATCATGTCCATATTGCCGAGATAAGGATAATTCTTCTTTGTAGCAACTATGACGACATTGATGAACTCAGTCGCAACGCTTGGGTCACTCTTGGCCATGACAAGCTCGATGGCATCTGTCACAGGTATATTGTAGGTTTCTCCAGCCTTGAAGAGCATATCACCTTCGTAATCGTTAGGATAGAGCATATCTGCCTCGTCGTTGGTAAACCAGAACACCTTCACATATGAGTCAGTTCCATAGAGATTGAACGAACACTTGAACCTATCCTTCTCCTTATATACTGGCTCTATTCCCTTGACATCAAGCTTATATGCAAGGTCTTCCTTTACATCATCCTTGGTCACATTAGCCTCGATGGTAACTACCTTGAAGAGTCTCTTGAGATTAGGATCCCAAACATCCTCCACCTTCTTGTCAATCACATTAACAAGACCGTTGATCGAGAACGCGCTGACAGAAGAATATGCCTCCGAGAAGTTTACACCATCGCTGGAAGTGACCTGTCCCATCACGGACCATACGCTCTCCATGACACCAGCCTTGCGGAGCGCCTCCTTCTTGGCCTCCATAAGGGCACGTTCCTCAGCCTGTACGACAGATATATCACCGCTGACCTCCCATCTTCCTTCCGCCTTTCGGACACGCACGACATCGTTGGTCTGTGCATAAAGAGACAGACTGAAGCATAATGCAGTCACTGCGACTAAAATTCTTGAAAAAAACATATTCTTATTCAGTTACGAGTTGATCCAAAAGCTTCATGATCTCGACATCTTCAGCAGCCACAGACTTCTGAATAGCGTTGATTGCTTCCTTTGTTGCAACCTCAGAATTATAGGCAAGTGTCACCTGAACCTCAACGGTCTTGCTTCTCTTAGGCTCCCTGTAGATCTCAACAAGCTTGATCACGCGTCCAAGAGTCGTGCTGATGATGTTCTTGCTTGTAGCAACAAAAGACGTAAGTGAGTTAGCTTCGTTTCGGCTCATCTCGTTTGATGTCACCTTTGTCTCGATAACTTGGTTGATCTTAGTTTCGATCTGACCTGCGATATCAGTCTTGGCTGCGTTCATGGCCTGAAGCTGAGCCGCAGTATAGTTTGCTGCAACTGCCTTCTGAGTACTCATGATATAATATGGATAGCCCTGAACATCAAGTTCATAAGATGCCTGCCATGAGTTCTCAAGCTGCTTGTCGAGAGGAAGCTGTCCGAGAAGAGTCATGTAACCGTCTTTCTTAAGACGCTTTGCCTCTTTACGTGCAGACTTGATAGCCTTCTTCTTCATAGACTTGTTGAGAACCTTCTCATGTTTCTGGATCTGCTTACGCTGCTGCTTTGAAGCAACCTGAGCTGAAGCATCAACTGCTGCGATCATCATCATCACTGCAGTGAAGATCGAAACGATCAGTTTTGTTGTTTTCATAAGTGAGTTTATTTTAAAAGTTTATTTTGATTTCTATATTCAGGGCCGAACATCCTTACAAAGGTAGCAAGAACCTTCGATATTTCCTACTCATCCTTCATGCAGCGGACAGGATAGGCATCTGTATAATAGTTGTTATTCTGATTATATCCGCCGTTATAGGATATTGATTTACCATTATGCTGGTCCCATACGTCGGATGTCCAGACAAAACTGGAATTATTATTAACATAATACGCCCCCTGAGAATGGATATAATCTCCATAACCGAACCATACCGGCTTATTGTTCACATCATATATGACCCCATAAGGATCTAATGTCTGACGATGGTCCAATGCATTGAACACCTCAGCAGGTGCAACCCTCCATCCGGACGGACATGGATCATACATTGTTTTCGATGGGCTATACCATAATGAACTATCAAACGGAGACATCCACCAATAGTCACCTTGAGCAAAAATCAATGGACTTGCAACAGCCTCCTGCATTGAAGAAAAACGATATTGAGAAGTAGATGTCAACAAGTCATATACAAGCGGTTCCTTGCGCCCCCATTGATAAATCATACCTGCAGTAAGTTCCCATGTACCCTCAAGATTGTTGTAATCCGGCACGAACTGGCTTGCACCAAGCACCCTGTCCATAACCACAAATGGTTCTGTACGAGCTGGTGTATAATACTCATCATACTTTATCAACGGGTCATAATCCACAATCCAGATATGCCAGCTCCAGACAATTGTTCCGTTTTCATCCTTCACCGCTATAAGTGCATTACCTGGTTCGGTACCTGACAGACTGAAGTGAACAAATCCGTTTTTCAAGATGACATTACATATGTTTTTCTCTGTCCTTGAATCACGATACTCATCTACCTCCCATAAAAGTTCCGCATATGCACCGTTGACATGTTCGTTGGAATTTCCCTTTACATTGGCATCGAAACAATATGAACCGGCACTGGAGACCATATAGCAATTGGCTATACCGCCAGAACTTAAGTTCATAGCACCTTCTGCCGAAAATGTATAGAACGCGGCCACATCTGACTCATATGTTCCGTTTTCATTCACCACATATGCCTTGACATAGTATTTCGTCATCGGTACAAGGTTCTCAAGCAGACATGAAAAGTCAGTACCATCTGAGTCCACCACAACAATTTGCGTATCTGTTCCAGTCAAGTCTGCTGAAGTACCATATATGAAACCTTTTTCTGATACCGTTGTGGATGTTGCATATCTATATCCAGATGTAATGTTTGCAGAAGAAACTGTAACATCTGTTATATGTACTTTCCCCATTTCCAAATGAGTGGCTATATCCTTATGATCCTCGTCCTTCATACAGCGGATAGATTTACCATATACAGGTTCTGATGTATACCCATTATTAGCGACATACATACTCCACAAATCCAGATACCATGAACTAGAACCCGAATTTTGAGCAGACCAATAATGAGCATTGCTTTCACTCACTTCAAATCCAGCCCAATAACTGATACTATGGGTTGAAGGATAATAGGTAACTTCATCATCAGAATCATAGTATGTATAGAACGTAAAACCGTAATCATAAGCATCACCGACAATCCTCATTTCCGATACATTTCCTGTATTTCCTCCATGAGTAGTAAAACCTGACCACACCCCGGTCACAGGGACTCTATACCCTACCGGGCAAGGGTCATATATGGTCTTTTGTGATGTGCTCCACAAATTATTGTTCCATGGTTCTGTCCATTGACCATGACCAGAAGCAAAGTCAGTAGGATTCTGGACTGCAGTAAGAACTCCGAAACGACTATCATTCCTAGTATAATGATTATACACGAATGGGTCCTTTCTTCCCCACTGATACTGCACTCCTGAGGCCTCCTTCCACTCATCTCCTGTTCCGCGGTTATTGCGGATAGCACCGATATTCCTGTCAAGCATGACATATGTACCGGTTTCGTTAACATATGTCTGATCTTCCGGTTGATCCGTCATCCATATATGCCAGCTCCAAAGAATTGTACCCTCTGCATCCTTGACTGCCATAAGAGCATTACCCTTATTGGATGTTGCCAGGAACTTTACACTAGCATCGTCTTTATCAAGAACATAACTCTTGATAAGTCCCGGACGATCCTCCCAAAGAAGCTCGACAGAAACCGGAGAAATCGAAGGATTGCTTGTATGGAAACGAGCGCCTTTTATGAATCCGAACTCACCGTTTCCGATGATATCAGCATCAAACGAATAAAGTCCGGCAGCAGGAACGACATAACAGTTCGAGTGACCATGCTCACTAAGGTCAATGATTTCTGTCATATTGTTTTCAAAAGCCAATGCTGCGGCATTGGTCACAATCGAACGCTTGATGGTCAAGGTCTTGGAAGTTGTCTTCTCCATGAACTTACCGTCAGTGGTAGATATATACAGAGTAAAACCATTATACTCGCCCGGAGGCAGAACGATATGGAAAGGCGTTGCCTCGCCGCTGAGCTGGACTCCCTCCCCGCAATCGAGAGTAATATAAGTCCCTGTAGCGGAAGTCACATCCAAGACAGGGTAATCAACATAATCAGTATCGACAGAACATACGCCGCTGACCTTCTCCCCATTCCTGGTCTCGAACACAATGGACTTCACCTTCTCGGTACCGGTAAGATGCACCGCAAGCACTCCACATATGTTCATGAAGTGCAATGGCTCGCCATCATTACCCCTGCCGACCATCGGAGCCATGTTCCTGTCAAAGGAGTTTTCCCTGTAGGTCTGAACTGTAGGAATAGTGACATTGATGCTTTGAGCATGCCTCATTGAACTTTGGTAAGGATAGACAGCATAATAGACATTCGCCTGTCCTACAGAGCCCTCAAACACACCATTTGAACTGGCAGCCGGTATAGTATTGACGAACTTCTGGTAGTTGTTGTTATAATGGGCGACACCTATCTCATCCTCAGGGTCCCACAAAAGTCCCCTGATGCCGTCCTCATCGGCTGTCTCATCAAGCATTGTCTTTGTGGTCATGTCGCTATCCTCGAAGGTAGCCGTAAACACCTTATGTACAAGCTGCCCTTTGGCATAATCAACGGTTCCTTCCTCTACCATACAAGACGACAGAAGAACCAAAGACAAGAGACAAAGTATATAGCAATGAATATATTTCATATCAGATAATTATCGATTACTACTCTGCCCAATCGAAGTCCTCAGAACCGAAGCCTTCATTGACGTCTCCTGCTGCTTTTGTCCAAAATTCTCTTACCGTACCATATCTGGTATTGTAAGCTCCTCGAGCATATGCCCTGTAATAATAACGGGTATTAGGTTTCAAGCCTGTGAGCGTTACCGCCATATCTCCGTCCAGAGCATTCTCAGCATCAGCTACAAAACATCCTTCATTTCCAAGTTTAAGGTCACTTGTAGTATTACTGAACACAAAACCTTTGACATCCATCACTGTAGCATCCAGAATATCAAGATTACCTATAACAACAGCATATGTATCCGAAATAGTCTGTATTTCCTCTAATGTCGTCACGTTAAACTCAGCATCTCTCATACACCTTACTGGATTACCATTATAACGATCATTCCAATCATACATACCGACCGTCGTATTGACCCTAAAGGTATATCTATCAGGTGAAGTCCAGAGATAAGTAATCGAATTGACGCTATTGAGACCACCATTACCATTAATATATCCGGTATGAGGATAATAGGCTGATGGAGTTGACAGCGGTGCACTAAAATATGCACCATAATAAACCCTGCTTACCGAGAAACCATCCCAGACTCCAGCCTCTCTGTCTGCTACTCGCCAACCTACAGGACACGGGTCATACATAGTTTTATGATTTGCCCAATATCCCTCATCATCATTCCAGTTTGAGTACTTGATGAAATGGTTCGGATTCATCAAAGCATATGAGAAATTATCATAGCTGGCATTGTTATCCATATAGACAATTGCATTATTAGATCCTTCTACCACTGGATACGATGCTGCAAATGTATTGTTTGTAAGGTCACCGCTTCCGAAGAACGGATCCTTTCTTCCCCACTGGTAGAAAAGACCGTACGAACGCACATCTCCAGCAGTAACAGTCAGTGCTCCGAGGTTCCTGTCCATCATCATTGCTCCATTCTGATAAATCTGAGCATCCGCCTCTGCATCGCAGTCAACAGCCCAGATATGCCAGCTCCATACTACCTTACCGGCAGCTGTCACTGCAATGAGGGCATTACCTGGAGTAAAGTTCTCAGGCGTAGTGAATGTCACATATCCGTCTGCAAGAGATACGGAAGCAACAACAGCACCTTCTGTCACTGCATCTGAAGTATTGAGAGTCTCCCAAACAACCTTTACCTTATCAGGCTTGATAGCAGTCTTTTCCTCATTAGCCTTCGCTGTAGCATCTGACTTGTTTGATTTAAAGGCAGCTCCGTTTCCTCTTACTGTAGCATTGAATTTATATGTACCTGGCTGAGAAATCATATAGCAGTTGGCTGTACCAGCAGACGAAAGGTCAATAATACCTGAGGCATCTGGAGTTGTAAACGCACTTGCATCACTATATACGATCTCATCATCGACAAGTGCAACGGCTCTTACATAATACTTGGTTGAACTCTCCAGCTCTGTAATATCTGCTGTATATGTACCAGTTCCTTCTCCTGCCAAGACAATAGCTGCATTGTCAACTGTCAGATCTGAAGATGTACCATAAACGAATCCGCGACTAGAAACTGTCTTATTTCCATAAACAGAAACATATCCTGAGACAGATGCACCAGACAATGTTATTCCAGATATTCCAGACATTGAAATCACATAAGGCACAGTATGGTCATCCTTCATACAACGGACAGGAAGTGCATATGAAGTACATTCAGCATACCACAATTGAACCCTCTGCGAATTCTCATAGTATTCATAATTCCATCGATATGCCCTGTTACCTGATGAAGCTTCCGAAGACCAGACATCTCCAGCATTATCTCTACGACTCAGATTTCCATAATAATCAATCAAATCATTTGCAGGGTAATAAGTAGTTTTTCCTGCATCATAATAGAAATCAAGACCTCGATCATGCGAACCGGATATATTAAATTCTTCAGGATTGTTGGAGTCAGACTTAGTCAGAGTAAAGTCCTGCCATATTTCCTTATTAGTGACCTTATAGCCGACAGGGCATGGATCATAAATGGTTTTTATATAAGGCGACCACAAATAAGTCTTAGAATCTGTCTCCTCCCAACCATACCATTCACCATAATGACAAGTAGGATTTGCTATTGACGTAGCAATTGACTGCTTATTGTAATTTCTAGAATAAGCTCCGGCAATAAACGGATCTTTTCTACCCCACTGATAATAAACACCCATTGCATCTTTCCACTCGTCTCCAGTTCCTCTATCATTCCTTAAAGCGCCAAGGTTTCTGTCCTGGACAGTATATGTACCTATAGAATTAACATATTCCAGATCGTCAACATTATCATTTACTGACCAGATATGCCAGCTCCACAGAATACTTCCAGCCTCATCTTTGGCTGCAATAAGCGCATTTCCTTCTATACCGGTAGCAACAAAGGAAATTCTACCGTCACCACAAGTAGTACCTGCCACTATACCAGGTCTGTCTTCCCAAAGGATTTCTGCATAAACAGGAGAAATCGTCGGGTCATCTGTATGGAAACCTGCATTCGGAATAATTCCGAACTCTCCGTTTCCGATTACTGATGCATCAAAAGAGTAAACACCAGCTTCAGGAACGACATAGCAGTTGGCATATCCGTTATCACTGAGATCGAACGACACATTCTCAACATACTGGAGAGTACCGGCAGCAACCCATTCGGCACGTTTGATGGTCAAAGGATTCTTTCCTTCCCTCATCATAATCTTGCCATCTGTTGTTGTTACAATTATAGCAATCTTGCTATACTCTCCCGGAGCAAGGACAAAATGGAAGGAAGTTGCAGTCTCCGAAAGCTGAACACCATCGCCACAATCCATTTGAATCATGCAAGGAGCAGACTTTTGTCTTCCGTCTCCACCCGATTCAGCAGCTAACTCAGGTCCCACAGAATCCTCATAGTCCATGTTGACTCTAAAAGATCCTGCAATAGATGCCAAAGCTCCCGATTCATCATAAGCTGCGAGAGTAATACTCTTTACGACATCATTACCGGTAAGACTTACTGCAAGCAGACCGCAAAGATTCTTAAACTGGAGAACCTCGGTTCTTGGAGCCCTAGCCACCATAGGATTCATATCAGTCGCAAATGTATTCTCCGCATAAACTTGTTTGACAGGCACGTGAATATTCAACTGGCGTCCATAATCCCACCATGATGAAACCGCAGAATATGGATAAACTGAATAATATGTATCATGTAATGGAGCTTCTCCAATGAAGTTACCTACTTCTGAAGGCTCGGTATTAACATTTGAAAACTTATAATACGTGCTGTAGTTAGAACTCGTAGCTATCGCAATCGTATCAGTAGGAAGCCAGGTAAGGTTTCTATACGCATCCTCAAGACTGCCGGAAAGAGCAGTCTTGGTGTGATTATCTTCCATCACAGCCTCGAAAGAGAGTGTTACAAGTTCCTCTGCAGGATCCATGTTTTCCTCCTCAACCTTCAGACATCCGGATGCCGCAAAAAGCACGAACGGCAACAATAATATGTATCTGTTTAAATTTCTCATAATATCTAGCTATTATTCTCCCCATTCATAATCTCCACCATTTCCAAAGCCTTCACCATTACCGGCAGAACCAGTGGTGATACTCATGCTTTCACCATACTTGACGTTGTATCCGCCCCTAGCATATGCTCTTACATAGTAAGTGGTCTTAGGTCTCAATCCGGATACAGTAGTCGTAAACGGACTACCGGCAGATGCCTTGACTGACGAGCAATAGAACCCTGCCACAGTAGGTTTATCGGTAAATTCTGAATACACGAAACCGACTTCGGTAATCTCTGTTCCGTCTACAGATGTAAATTCGCCGGACGCATCAAATGAGGTACCTGTCACTTTTGTAATACCGGTAGTAACAACATCAAAGTATACTTCCTTCATACAACGGATAGATAGGAGTCTATCAGAGTCACGGGAACTGATTGAAAAGTTATCATTCCAATGAACCCAAAGGTCTATACCTCTTTCGGTTGTCCACCATGCACCCCTCTCATTAAACCAATCTGTCCATGGACCATTATAGTCTGTATCGTTACCATCTCCAACGCCTGCCATAGGATAATATGCCTGAGGAACAGCATATGGTTCAGGTATGATTCTATATAATCTGTTATCAGAAGAGAGGTATGAATTCTCGATTCCATCCCAAACATCGCGATCAGGGACTCTCCAACCTGCAGGACATGGATCATACTTTGTCTTTACAGAGCCCCAAAGAGTTGCATCATTTCCCCAGAACGACTGATCATAAACTACTGTAGGAGTAGGTACTGTCTGATCGATAGATGATAAATCCTGATTTACAGCAGTTATTGCTCCATCAGGTGCAGTTTTACCATAATCATGAATCAGGAACGGATCTTTACGTCCCCATTGGTAAACCAGACCATATGCACCATAATTTCCGCTTGTAGGAACAACACTGAGGGCACCCAGATTTCTGTCCATAAGCATATTTCCGCTGATGTATACCTGGCCTGTCCTGACTGGATCAAAGTCTACAACCCAGAGATGCCAGCTCCAGAGGATGGTTCCGTCGGCATCCTTAACTGCCACGAGAGCGTTGCCCGGCTTAGGATCGAACGGTAGCTGGAACTTGACCTTACCATCCTCAAGCACAACCGACTCGATAACGCATCCGACCTCAACATAGTTTGAAGTCAGCAGGGTCTCCCAAAGCACCTCTGCTGTTGCCGGCGTACCGACAGACTCTGTACTGTTACCCTTGACAGTTGCGTCAAACACATACGATGAATATACTGGAGGCACAATATAGCAGTTTGCTGTACCGTTTGCACTCAGATTTACAGAACCACCTTCGTAAGGAGTATAGAATGATATCTCCTTCGAATACCATATACCTGTATCATTGATCACATACGCACGTACATAGTATCTTGTAGAGTGAGCAAGACCGGTAAGGGATGTCGAGAATTCTCCCGCGCCGCTACCGAGCACTTCCTTGGTTCCGTGATGGATATCCAGTTCGACATTTGTTCCCCATATGATACCACGCTCTGTAATCTCATGAGATCCTGTGTAATCGACATTTGCTACAACAGTCGCCGACTCGGATGTGATGTCATTGATAGCAGTAACAGCGATCTCAGGATAGGTCATATCAAGATGCGCTTCGTCGGTCATACATCTGAGGGATGCCCATTCGACACTAGTGTGATAAGCATTTCTTGAACTTGCATAGAAACCGCTATGCCTTGTCGAGGATGTAAGATAATTATCTCCCCAATAATCAATACCTGATGTTGTATTGTGGGATCTGTTAGGATACCATGTAGTGTTCACTCCATCATAAAGGAAGTTCCATCCGTTATCGAATGTTCCTGTTATGGTTTCCATCGAGAATCCATCCCAAATGGTTGATGGAGCAACCCTGTAACCGACAGGACATGGATCATACATTGTCTTTTGAGTTGCAGACCACAATGTCTCCGATGGTCCCCAAACCCAGTTACCGTATTTCAATGTAGGGTTCATAACCGCACTTTCAACTGAAAATGCTTCATAAGATTCTGTATATGCAGCACCGGCAAACGGATCTTTACGTCCCCACTGATAGTCAAGACCACACGACTCCTTCCACTCATCACCAACTCCTCTATCAGCTCTTGTCGCACCGAGATTTCTGTCCTGTACGATGAACG
>JAEIGA010016285.1_pt1 | contig 11317 bp, 11 predicted proteins | sample 9270691 | NCBI WGS metagenome assembly JAEIGA01 (sample SAMN17057246, study PRJNA624740) | gut metagenome | biome: biome; isolation source: fecal sample | host: Bos grunniens | place: China: Xizang | collected 2019
ATATGCAGTTTTTCTCTATTTGCAAAACCTGTACTTATCAACTTCAAAAAGGTGTATCAAAATGGGTATTCCATCTTTAAAAAACAACTACACCATCCACACAGAATAATTACCTAACAAAATTATCCTTTGTCTCCAACCGGCTCGTAGACTACAAAGATAATGCAAATTGTAACAAACACAAGTTGGTATAACACGAAAAAAGAGAAGCCGTGATGACTTCTCTTTTCCATTGGGTATGTAATCAATCTCACTCGACTATTTAATATTGTAATTTCAGTATGAGCCTAAGATTGACATTCATAATTCACGCTAGTTAAATATTATTCTTCCGCATTCGCTCCAGCGACTTCGTCGATTACTTGGAGACAACGGACAGAGTTGCCGTACGCGCGACAGTCGCCGCCCTTGAAAGCGATGATGACTATATCGTACGTCTTGCAGAAGAGCGCCGCAAAGTCATAAAAGTAGCCCTTGTCGGAAAGACCATAGAACCTGTGCTTGCACCACTTGGATTTGATTGGAAGATGGGAGTTGGCATCGTAGCTAGTGTCGGAGCTAAAGAGCTAGTAATAAGCACACTAGGAGTAATGTACGCCTCTGAAGAATCGACTGCGCCTGCCATAGGTCAACCTGAAGATATCATTTCTGAAACTCCAGCCGACAATAAAGGTCAAACGAGACTGCAGAATGCATTAGTACGTTCAGTAACACCGGCCGGTGCACTCGCGTACATGGTCTTCATCCTGCTATATTTCCCTTGCATAGCAACATTCATTGCTATCAAAAATGAAAGTAAAGGATGGAAGTGGGCTATAATAACTGCGGTCTACACCATCATCCTCGCATGGATTGCAGCCTTCATAACCTTCCAGGTCGCATCGTTATTTCTGTAGCCTTAGAATTTTGTCCTTGAACTCAGTGTTGTCCATTCTTCCGCTGAATGCTTCTGCACCGACTCCAATCGCGTATACCGGTACTGCGCAACCGGTGTGTTTTACTGTAGCCCAGCCAATTGAGCAACTCTTGTTCAGTTCGCGATTTGCATCTGCATCAAGAATATTCATCTTTCCGCTTTCGATCCACTGATCTTCGAGTTTCTTCCAATTGATTGTAGCTCTTCCGCATCCAAGACTCAAACCTCCTGTCTCATGATCCGAAGTAACAACAATGAGCGTCTGTTTTGGATGTTTCTTATAAAATTCATAAGCGACCTTGATTGCAGCATCAAAATCAAGCACGTTTTCGATTACTGACATTGTCCTGTTCTCATGTGAAGCCCAGTCGATAATACCTCCTTCGCCCATAATGAAGAACGGCTTATCATCGCCAAAATATTCAAGAGCCAGTTCAAGCATCTCCGGCATAGTGGCATCTGCCTCAACAGCATTGTCTCCTGTTTGGCGTAATGAGATATTCTCTGTACCGAGGGGACCTTTAGTTAATTCCTCCAGCCCATCGCTCACATAATATCCAGCACTCTTGCCTCGGTTTTTTGCCTGACAGAAGACAACCTTATCCTTGCCCACTGACTCTTTACGGAATTCTTCTATACCGTAGCTTACAGTATAGCCATTTCTTTCAAGAATAGCTTCTGTAGATTCCTTATCATTGTTCTTTCCTCTGAACTGTAGAAAACCTGAACCGGCAAAGAAATCAAAGCCGCTTGAAGGGAGTTCACTGCTGATTTCATGATAGTTGATTCGCTTGAGGTTATGTGCATAAAAGGCAGCTGGTGTAGCGTGGTTTATAGGACATGTTGACAAGATTCCTATCTTATATCCTTCTTCCTTTAGCACATATGCGACGCTTTCAAGATTTACGCTGTCCTTGCTGACACCTATCGTTCCACCAAGAACCTTTTCTCCGCATGCTATCGCTGTTCCTGAAGCAGCTGAACAACTGACATGTTTGACCGCTCCATAAGTTGTCGCCAGACCATAATATGGAAACTGACTCATGGTAAGCTGCTCTCCACCTAATTTTCCCTCTTTATATGAGAGATATGATTCTGCAACAGACACGTGTGTCGGACCCATACCATCTGCAATGAAAAGGAATATATATTTTGCTTTATTATCACTCTGGCATCCTGATAAGAAGGATAGCATTACGATGGCGATTGTCATCACTTTAGAAAAAGTTCTCATGGTCAGTTCGTTTTATTTTGCCACAAATATAAATTATTAAATTCAGCCATTTTGTATCAGTTATTTAGTTTACATTTCATTATAAAGATCCTTCGCTGCCGCTCAGGATGACAGGGTCACGCTCAGGATGACACCTATATCATACAAATATAACAAATATCCCGAACTTCCATCCACGAAAACCGCCTTTTTCAGCGAGTAGAATGAAAAAAGCATCTCATGTGAGATGCTTGACTTTTGCCCCTTATTTGCAAAGCCTTGATCTTGTCAGAAAGTCAGCCGGTTCTGCAGGGATGGATCAGCTGCTATGAGGGCATTCATATCGAAGTGCGTGCAGACCTCCTCCTTCAGGAAACGCGATGTGGATGCTGTGTTCGCCGGATCCCAGGTCAGCAGGATCACATGAGTCTTGAGGGCCTTGAGCTTGCGCGCAAGCATCTCATGATCGGCATCTCCGCTTATGAGCACCACGTAATCAAATTCGCGGAACAGGGTCAGTTCATAGGTATCAAGTGCAAACCATGTGTCAACACCCTTTTCTATGACTCCGCCGCCTGGAGCCGTACGCAAGTGCTTGTAATGAAAGATCACATCATTCTCAATGAGCATGTCCTCAAACTTACGCTCATCCAGCAGCAGGTTCTTAGCACGCGCTTCCTCGGCACGGAAACGTCCTCTGTAATAATGACATTCGGTGATATACAGATGTTTCTTATCGATATTATCAACCTTAGCCACATGCTGACGGATAAAATCAAGCAAGCCCTTAAGATTGACCTTGCGGCCGTCACCGAAACCCTCACCTATCTTAGCGTAATAACCTCCGTCAATAAAGACGCCTATCGATTTGTTTTCCATAATGACCAGATTATTAAAATTTATCCTGAATCTGCACTTATGCAGTGAATGTTATCTCCTTGCTCCAGAGGACCTCATCCCAGATGGTGTAGTCGAAGCGATAGCGGCCTATCATCGGCACAAAGAACGGCACATCGCCTCGTAATTCACTCTTGCTGCACGTAAAGAGTTCCTGATAGCAGTCTATATGGCTCTCACAATCGAACTGAGGAAGAAGATACAGCTTACGGATCAGTACCTCACGAGGATCTGCACCATCAATACGACTTACGCGCACTATCAGCTCCACCGCCCCCATCTTTCCATACTTATCCTCATCATACCCGGCGATCACCTGAGTACTAAGGCTGTCAGTCTCCCATATACTGAAGGTCGTATCTGCAGACTTGCGGTCATTGGCATATATATTATGACAGTAAAGATCGAAGACATCAGCAGCGCCAGCCTCTCCGCTGAAAACATCAAGTTCGACATCGTGATACCTCCCGGCGATATTCTCATCTTGAAGCCTGACTGACAGGCGTTTGCGTAAATCACCGTCCATAACCCCGCTTGACAGCACCTTAAGAGGAACATAGCATACCCTTCTCCTCTCATCTGACCGGAGGATACAGCTGAGCGAACCAACCTTCTTATCATTAAGCCATATTGAGTATGATCCCATCTGCTCGCCGATGCCGTAATGAGTATTCTCCACACGAACGGCAAGATAGACATCCTCATCACCCTTCAGATGAAAATCTGTCGCGAGCAACGTATTGAACGGATTCCGGTAATCGCCATGAGAAAATGCGACACCTTTTACAGTCAGAAGATGACGGTTGGTGCCGCACATATGGTAATGCATATAGACCTCATGTTCACATTTTGCAACCAGAACTTCATCCAGGCATGGAAAGTCACGTCCGATAAGTTCCAGAACCTTATCATGAGGCAAATTGCTGCGCAGATACTCCTGAAGGCGATTACACACAATCCTCTCAAGAGAATTATCCAGGTCAAAGGATGTCATAGCCTTACTTATTGTTTTCCATCAAGAAAACTTTCATGAAATCGTTCAGGTCACCATCGAGAACTCCCTGCGTATCTGAAGTCTCATGTCCGGTGCGCAGGTCCTTGACCATCTTGTACGGATGAAGAACGTAGCTGCGGATCTGCGAGCCCCACTCGATCTTCTTCTTCTGTCCTTCGAGTTCGGCCTGTTTCTCCTGACGTTTCTTGAGTTCGATGTCATAGAGACGGGATTTGAGGATACGGAGAGCATTCTGACGGTTGTCCAGTTGCGAGCGCGTCTCTGTATTTTCCACAACGATTCCCGATGGAATATGCCTTACGCGTACTCCAGTCTCAACCTTATTGACGTTCTGCCCGCCGGCTCCGCTCGAGCGATATGTATCCCACTCGAGATCTCCCGGATTGATTTCTATTTCAATAGAATCATCAACCAAAGGATATACGAACACTGATGAGAACGTTGTCTGACGCTTTCCCTGGGCATTGAATGGAGAAATTCTCACCAGACGGTGCACTCCACTCTCAGCCTTAAGGTAGCCGAACGCATAATCTCCCTCGACCTGCATAGTGACAGACTTGATGCCGGCATCCTCGCCCTCGAGTTCATCTGTTATGGTCACTTTATATCCGTTTCGTTCGGCCCAGCGCACGTACATTCGCATAAGCATTGCAGACCAATCGTTTGCCTCAGTACCGCCAGCGCCTGAATTAATGGTAAGTACAGCACCTAGATTGTCTCCCTCCTCGCCAAGCATATTCCTTAGCTCCATGGCCTCAAGTTCTTCGACTGCTGCAGCATATGCATTATCAATCTCCTCATCCTCGAATTCCAGAAGTACGTTCAGGTCCTCGACAGCCATAGCTACCTTGTCAAATCCGGTAACCCAGAACTTTACCCCGGAGAGTTCCTTAAGGAATTTCTCAGCTTCTTTCGGGTCATCCCAGAAATCAGGAGCAAGCGTCCGTTCAGTCTTTGCAGCGACTTCAGCACGCTTTTCCTCAATGTTTATGCACCTTCCCAGCGTTTCCACACGCTGCTGTAACTCCTTTATCTGTTCTGCTGCAACCATTATCTGAAAGTTTTCATAAATCGTGCAAAGATAATGAAAAATAATATTTAACTTTGTTATCGGTTTGAATAAAAGATCCTGAGTTTTCGCTCAGGATGACATTAAGGCAAGTTAATTTTAAAACAGGACAGGTATTATGTTTTGCAGACATTGTGGAGCAGAAATCAACGACAATGCCGTTGTATGCATAAAATGCGGATGTGCAGTAAATGATTCAGCACAGACTTTCAGAACACTCGATCCTAATGCGAGTGACAAAGATTGGCTCACTACTCTACTCCTTTGCTTCTTCCTCGGAGCATTCGGCATACATAGATTCTATGTCGGTAAAATGGGAACTGCAATAGTCCAGCTCCTTACATGTGGAGGTTGCGGTGTGTGGGCACTGATTGATTTCATAATGATTGCAATCGGCAACTTCACAGATGAGAAGGGAAAAGTCATCAAAAACAAATAAGAATCAAACGAGAGACAACAAGTTAGTGACGACGCTGGCGATAACAATCATCAGCGTCGTACTTTTATTGTCCATATTCATAGAGAAATTCGTCTTCAGGTGCATCATCAAAAGCATCACCGGCTATGACTGTCCCTTTTGCGGCGCCCAAAGAGCCTTGAGCCACCTGATGCACGGAGAGTTCAGGAACGCCTTTCTTGCCAATCCGTTTCTCTTCATCATTTCTCCATACCTCCTGATTGTTGTCCTTTGCATCTCCAGGAACATTCCTGACAGCAGCCGCATCAGACAATTTGCCTACAACAAGTACACAATCATCTTCTTCGGGGCATTGACAATTCTATGGGGAATCCTTAGAAACACTGATTTCATCAAAAATATTCTTACATTTGCAGGGATATGATAGGCATTTTCGACTCAGGAGCAGGCGGGCTTTCCGTATACAGGGAGATCAGGAAGATTCTTCCTGACCAGGCTTGCATCTACTACTCCGACAATGCCAACTGCCCATACGGTGCAAAGCCACAGGAATTCATCATCAGGCGTGCAAAAGAAATAACGGATTTTCTCTTGTCTGAGGGAGCTGACATTATTGTAGTTGCATGCAACACAGCCACAGCAGTGGCAATCAAGACCCTGCGCGAAGACTACCCTTCAGTGCGTTTCATCGGAATGGAGCCTGCCATCAAGCCCGCCGCTCTAAGTACACATACAGGGGTGATCGGCGTACTGGCTACAGCGGGGACTCTATGCTCCGAAAAATATCTCACTCACAAGGAGAAATATGCAGGCGACATACACATAGCTGAACATGTCGGTGAAGGATTCGTAGAACTTGTAGAAAGTGGAACAATTGTCGGCCCCGCAGCAGAAGAGGTTGTCATCCGTAGTCTAAAACCGCTTCTAGATGCTGGAGCCGACACCATAGTCTTAGGTTGCACCCACTACCCTTTCCTATCTGAAACAATCGCAAAAGTAGCTTTTGAACTTTATCCTGAACGGGAAGTTCGGATAATCGATCCTGCTCCCGCTGTAGCAAAGCATCTCAAGGATGTAATGCAAGAAGAAGACCTGCTGCCATGCGACGGTGGCGCTCCATGTGCCCCATTCCAGTCCGTTTCCGGCACCACCATCCTCCACTCATCCGGCAGCCCTGACACCCTGGAGAAATTCTTCAATCTTATCTCAGCTGGCCGAGAACTTCGAAGAAAGGTTGGCCATCGATGAGGCGAAGAGTATAGACCGTATCGTCAACCCTGTAGAAGAGATCTCCCCCACGGCGTAATGTGGTGTAGTCATCTGGCAGATACCCGACCAAGGCACCGGTCGGTGGAATGATTGTCCTGTATTGTCCAAAAGAATCTACAATATAGAATACACCATCCTGATAGTAGTATTCTGTTCCGCTTGACACATAACTGTGCGTCAATCTTAGACCGCTGTAAGTGCTGTACGACGCTCTTGTAGAGGCGATCACTGCACTTCTTACCAGTTGCGATGCAATGTTTGCAGCTATTATTGACCCATATGAAGGCCTAACTACGATAACAGGCCTTGGCGGCTTAGGGGGTCGTGGTGCTGGTCCGTATCCTGGTCTTGGCGGATGAGGTCCCGGTTTCGGTCCTGGTCTGTATCCATAGTCCGGTTTCGGTCCTCCCGGTTTCGGTCCTCCCGGTGCGGGTGCATATCCCGGGCCTGAAGGGCCGCTTGGTTTGGTTGCCGGACCAGAAGGTTTGGCTGTGCCGCCAGGTTTTACATCTGGACGTACCGGACGCGAATCAGGTCTTCCTGCAGGCTGACCGCCCGGACGTGTCACACCAATCGGTTTGTTCTGATCTCCCGGCTTGACTGCCGGACGTGATCCGGTAGAAGGTATTGATTCCGGACGTGAAGAGGAAGGACGAGCTGTTGTCGGGCGTGCTGCTGATGTCGTTCCCGAAGGTTTGCGATGGTTAGTTGTTGCTGCGGGTTTCCTGCCATCAGTCCTTCTTGATTGAGCACCGGACTCAACCTGAGCGGCCGTTAATGCCAATCCCATCAGCATTACAGCCATCATCTTTCTCATTGCTGTCATAGTAATTTGGTTTTAGGAAACTGCAGAGCGCAGCGTCGCGGTTAATAAAGATGGTACTTCTGCGACAAGACACGGAAAGATTCCTCATCTTTCCGCCAGTACTGCCGGATGTCTGCCACTTTGTACCGTTTGCCAAACTCCCTACGTACATAATCCGTGCCACAGACCTTGTCGAAGAGTCCGACGCCGTTTGCTACCTCGAACGCACGCTTATCAGGATAGAGTTCTGCAACGGCCTGCATCACATAGAACTGAGTCTCTGTAACCCTCGCTTTTTCATAATCCGTAAAGAAGAACTGAAGACCTCCGACATGCTTTCCCGCAAGACTTCCAAAATAAGGCTTGAACCATATTGTCCTGAAGGATACTCCGGGCAAGTCATAGCTTTCAAGCCTTGACTTCAGTTTTTCCGGATCCAGCCAGAGAGCTCCAAAGAGTTGGAACGGAAGTGTATATCCAACCCCGATATTCATGAATCCATAAAGCTCTCCGCACACACCCGAGGCCGCATAATACATCGGAGAATCCTTGAACGGGATGTTCGGAGAAGGCAACACCCACGGAAGGCCGGTGTCTTCATAAAGCATATCACGTGTCCATCCTTCCATCGGAATGACAGTCAGCTTACATCTGGCAGGTTCCTGATCGCCTTTCTGGCCTCTATTAAGGCCTTCCTCATTCACAAGCCTCGCCAACTCACCTACAGTCAGGCCATAAACATATGGTATCCTGTACTGGCTGACGAACGAATTGAACTGCGGTTCCACATAGCATCCCTCAATCTTGTTGCCACCAAGCGGATTCGGGCGGTCAAGGACCATCACTTGTATCCCAAGGGGCGCACAGGCTTCCATCACAAGACCTAGCGTACTGATAAAGGTATATGAGCGGACACCCACATCCTGAATGTCATACACCATCACATCGATTCCTTCCAACATCTGAGGCGTCGGCTTACGCGTTGCCCCGTAAAGCGAATACACTGGCAGCCCCGTCTCAGGGTCCCGCGAATCAGCCACCTTGTCACCTGCATATGCGTTCCCCCTCACACCATGTTCTGGTCCATACAAGGCCACCAGATTGACCTGAGGTGCCTCATGCAGGATGTCGATCGTAGACTTCAGATGAGAATCTACTCCGCTCGGATTTGTCACAAGACCGACCCTCTTGCCTTCAAGGCCTTTGAATCCGCTGTCTCTAAGGACTTCAACACCGGTCTTGACTTTCTGCCCGGACGGCTGTGCCTGGCTTGTTCCGCATGCAAGAAGGATAAACGAAATTATGCTCAGAATATGGATCTGCAGGTGTCTCATAGGTCGGAGGATGGGATTAAAGATTCATAACTCGTCCAGCGAACATCACATTACTGTTCTGTGTGTCGACAATAAAGAAAAGATATGGGCGGTTGACAGTCATCGTAACGAATGAGGATGGACGCGCTGAGGTCATCCGCACCTGTGCGACAGTGACTGCAGCCGCCTCAGTGCCGCTTTCTGATATATCCACATAGCATTTCTGCTTCACCTGATCCAGCACGAGAGGCCCCATCTGGGAAATACCCTTGAAGTCAGCAGCCGCTGTGAATGCAGACTTGATGCCCATGCTGTCAAGAGTCCTGTTAAGCAGAAGAGAGGTCTCGAGCTTGGCCTTAGGCATCCTCAGAAGGACTTCCTTTGGAGCAAGTTCCTTCATTGCTGCGTTGTAAAGGTCTTCATTGAGATATCCGACAATGTCATTCACATCCATACCTGCCGCTGGCAGCAGCACGAACATCGAATATCTATCTCCCTCATAAGGAAGTTCCACAAGCTGGCATCCCTGGTACTCAGCGTAGTTCATATAGCCCCTACGAAACATCATGTCGACCTCGGACTTTCTTGTAGAGCCATGAAATTCAGCCTTGGCAGTGAGTCCCTCTTCAAAAGGATTAAGCCAAGGAGCGTTGAAATAAAGTGCGTTCGCCAGCACCATCACTGTAGCAGGAGAAAGGCGGTCGATAATATCCTTGATCTTACCGTTTGTATGCTCCGAGCACCAATTGTTTATGGCCTGAACAGTAGAAGGATCACTAAAGTCGAGCGCTGTTGCAAGAGCATCGAAATCTTTATCGAGAAGGGAAAGATAGCTGTTGCGGATGCTGAAGCTGTCGTCAACCCAAAGAGAGTTTACGGATTTCACGACCACCTTGTCATTTCCTCCCAGATCTTCTGCTTTGAACAGACAATAGTTAAGTGCGCTGCTGAATTCTTCCTTAGTCTTTCCTTCCGCACCTTCGGCAAGCATCGAAAGAGCGACGCCGGCACTATATGGGGAAATCACAAGATTCTCATTCTCGTCTGTATTGGCGGCGACGTTTCTGATGAAGGACATCGAATATGCTATCTCAGAGCCGGGTGTCGACTCCGGGGCTGTATACTTGGGACCGCAGGAAACAAGTGCAGCGGCGGTCAGAGCTGCGGAGATAAATATATTTTTCATAATCATAGTTTTTTTCTTCCGTACTGAGGATCGACTTTTACAAGGAAGGTTACTGCGACTGTAACAAGACAGCAGACCATCACGAATCCGAAGAACCAGGTATATCCCATCCATTCCTGAATGTAGCCTGCAATCATTCCCGGCAGCATCATGCTCAGGGCCATAAAGGCCGTACATAGCGAATAATGTGCCGTCTTGAACTCTCCTTCCGAGAAATATATAAGATACAGCATGTATGCTGTGAATCCGAATCCATATCCAAACTGGTCCAAAGCCACGCAAGTTCCAGTTATCCAAAGACTTTCAGGATGGAAAGCACTAAGGAAAACAAATGACAGGCAAGGCAGCGTCAAGGCAAGGGCCATTGGCCACATACATTTCTTCAATCCCCACTTGGCTGCTGCTATTCCTCCTGAAATTCCTCCCACCGTGAGTGCAGCCACGCCGACTGTTCCGTAAATAAACCCTACTGACTGGGTGCTGAGACCGAGACCTCCCTTAGACAACGGATCAAGCAGAAACGGGTTCATCATCTTGACAAGAAAGGCCTCCGGAAGGCGGTACAGCAGCATGAAGAGCATAGCCACAAGTACACCTTTTTTGCTGAAGAAGGTGACAAAAGTACGGCCGAAGTCCCTTATGATTTCACCTGCCGAGCTTCCGGAATCATCTGATCTGCGTGGTGCATCCTCTGCTGGTCGAGGCATAAAGAATGTATGCCACAAGGTTACACTTGCAAAAATGACCGCGGACACCAGCAGTGTGATGCTCCAGGCCTTAGGAATATCGCCAAGGCGGGATTCCAAAAGACCAGCAATGACTACCAGGACTCCCTGCCCGAATATAGACGAAAGGCGGTAGAATGTGCTGCGGATGCCGACGAAGAGCGACTGCTGGTCCGGCTCAAGTGCAAGCATATAGAAGCCGTCTGCTGCAATGTCGTGGGTCGCCGATGCAAAGGCCGTGATCCAAAAGAGCACAAGAGTGATGAAGAACAGAGACACCGGGGTGGTTCCGGATGCGATGACTTCGGCTGAAGGATGTGGCAGGGTGAATGCTGTCAGAGCGAATGCCACCGACATCAGCACCTGCATCACCATCACCCACCAGCGCTTGGTACGGATGATGTCAACGAACGGGCTCCAGAGAGGTTTTATGACCCATGGGAGATACAGAAGACTCGTGTACATGGCCATATCTCCTTTGGACATGCCCA
>JAEIGA010016286.1_pt1 | contig 11316 bp, 10 predicted proteins | sample 9270691 | NCBI WGS metagenome assembly JAEIGA01 (sample SAMN17057246, study PRJNA624740) | gut metagenome | biome: biome; isolation source: fecal sample | host: Bos grunniens | place: China: Xizang | collected 2019
CCTATATGGTCAATCAGTCCATTGAATACCAATGGCCAGAAGATGCTCCAATTAGGATATGGCAGATTAAGACCGTAACTTTCATTGAGAAAATCACAGTGAACCTTGATGTTCTCAAGGCTCCTCTTCTCGAATTTACTCATCCATATATAGAATAAATTCTGAAGGTCCGTTAATCTTATGGTCTTACTCATCTAATATACTGCTCAAACATGTTATGTAACTCAAAATCTTGTCGCCCTTCACGAATAAGCTCTTCTGTTGTGAGATAACCTAAATTAGCATCATCAGCCATTATCATAGCAGATGATATATCAAATTGACAAGCTTTGTCAATACAGCCAAAATGTTTTAGGACTGATGCTGGCATCGTTATAAGTTCATCCTCAGCCACTGTACAGAGAATGCGTAAATTTTTAGGTAGAGGAATATCCGTTGCAGGGAATTTGGTTATAAGACCTTTTTGAAGGTCGGCTAATGGTTGCAAGTAATTCGGTAGATATGAGAGATTTATGTTTTGCAATAACAGAAAGTGTATTGTCTCTGATTCTTCATTGCTTTTTCCAACGATATAGGCCAAACCATTATTCCAGAGGTCGTCAAAAGATGCCCACTTCGCGCTCACATATTCTGTCATATAACGACATTTATGTGAAGCCATTATTAGTGATTGTGCTATAGTCTGACTTGGACACAGCACAACAAGATATTTAGCCAGCAATCTGGCCAAGGCCTGCGGCGAACACTTAGGAGCTTCGTTGACTTTCAGAACGTCCTCCAGCGATTTGACGTATGCTTGGAAACGTGTAATGGGATTCGCGGAATAGTTTATCTCTTCCAGTGTAAATTGCTTGGAAGATGCTATACCTGCAACTTTATCCTGTGGAACAGATGTAGATAAAACCTCTTGTATGATGGAGAAATCTTGGATGATAGATGCTTTTCTGTCATTCATCTTGGCGATGGATTCTTCAAGTGTGGTAATCGCTTGTTGTTTCTCCTTAGCGGTTTCATCTAACAATTCTATCTCAAAATTCTTCTCCTGAAGCTTGGCATCGAGAGAGCGTTCCTGCACTTCGAAGTCCTTTCTCTTTTCGTCAATCTCCTGCTGCAACTTTTCGATCTTTGCCTTCTGCTCTTCTTCTAACTGCATCAGTTCCCAATCATGGTATTCCTTTATCTTTTGAATCTCTTCAAGATTGTCATTCTTGAGTTGTTCTATCAGATGCTCTTTCTCCTGTGATATACTTCTATTGACGACTTCAGAAAACCATGGAGTTTCAGCAATATCTTTTAAGCTGTCAAACATAAGAGATATGCTTGTATCAATCGATAAAAGTCGTTTCAACCTGTTCTCAATGGTAGCCGCGTCAAGGTCTTTTTGCGAAGAAAGCAATTCTCTCAAAAAACTTTCAGAATTGCGGAAGGATTGAGCTTGAACAATACCAGCCCAATTCTTTTTTACAACCTTAGACAGATACCAATTGGCTAACTGTTCATCGTTTGTAATGTCTAACAGACCGTCGTGTTTGGGTAAGGATATACCTACGAAATACTTATATCCATCGACTGTAACCATATCAAGTGAAGATGCTTCCCAGTATTTCAAAATTCTGTCGTTGTTGTCTGGAATTATCTGATAAACCCGTCCACTGCTATACACTAACTTGTCGCTATTAACATCATGTAATCCGTTATTTGTGAGAATGTCATAATTGTGCTGGCTATCCTCTGTGAATTCGCCTTTGAGCGTAAATATTCTTTGTCCATACTCAATGACTTCAGCATCCCAATCCCAGACGAATTTTTCTCTATCATCTTTATTGCTAGGTTGGACACATAAACAGACTATACATCCTTTGAGATGCCTATAGTCTATATTGAATCTGTAGGCAAAAACCTTTCCGCGGGTAGGAAACAATTCAAGAGCCTCTGCATTATTAAGCGGATGGAATACATGCAAATTGTCATCGCAGTAGCCAATCACATTGATTGTTGCATTGTCGCCAAGCTTATCTTCCACAAGCCCAACAACTCTATATTGTTCGTAATCAAATGTATTCATATTATGGTCTCGTTAATTTAATTGCAATATTATTTTCATTAGGATGATATTCGTCAAAAGCCTGTGCTTTGGCCCATCGTATGGTTACACACTCATCAAGAGACGAATTTTGATCACAGACAGAAGAAAAATCCAACCCGACAATGCCGCTTATAGATTCGGTGTTTTGCCATAATGCAGGTTTCTTCCCAATTTGCCACTTATTGTATCCGCTCTGCCATTCCCAAATATTCGGTGTTGTTTCAACAACCTCAATTTTTATTGATTTTGCGTTGGGCATCTTTATATAATGGGTACCAACACCCAGTTGGTTTAGCAGGAGATCTCCTTCGACAGCATCTTCATCTACAGCTTTACCATCAATCCAAACCATAGTGCGCTTATGCAATCGCAGTATAGGTGTAGCTCCGCTCAAATAAGTATTTCTTCCTATTTTGAAGCCTCCATACAGCTCATAAAATCTTTTGGTGCCGAAAAATTCCTCGGTTATATATCGCCTCGTTATTTTAAAAATTAGAATGTTGGGGAACTCTCGAAGTAACATTCTTTCTCCATCGACAAGAAGACTTCTCAATCTATTTACCAGTCTTTCCTCCGCATATCCCTTGAAACAAACAAGCAATCCATAGTTCCCCGATTCTTTTGTATAGTCATCATCATCTGCTTCAATGGACCTCACTTCCTGCCAACGATTATCATATATGTCATCTTTCCTAAAAAGAAGTATTCCATTTCTTCTAAAGGAGAAGTGCTTCTGAACTTCTGAATACTTTACACTATTAACATTGAAGCAATGTAATAATTTCAGATTTTCATTACGGATTTCTAATAAAGTGAGGTCATCTGTGAGATATGCGAAAAAGACGTTTAGCGAAGAATTTACACGATTGGTTTTTTCTCGGAACTTGAAATTTCCATTCCATCGTAGATAGAAGTTATATATCTGTGACAGGTAATCATCATCCGGAACGGAATTAACAATCACTTCGGTAGCATGGCTAGTTAATGACAAACGACGTTTGTCGACAATCTTCCAGAAGTCGTATTCTGTGATGTCTTCACCAGGATAAAGATGTTTATCAACAAAACTTTTAGCAATATGCAGCAAGTCTTCTTCGGTGAATACACGCTTTGCTTGATCAATTGGATACTGAACATACCTCCCTTTACCTGGTCTTGGACGACATCTTGTAATTAGAAAGTGATTATTATCACACCATTTGTACAATGTTGACCAAATCGTATCTTGGTGCTCGGTCATCCAAGTATACAATTCGCTGACGTCCAATCCAATAACTTGGTGTAGACGTCCATAATACGCTTGTGCTGTCATGTTATCACTATCTGCCCTTTTAGAAGCAGCAAAAAGTTGAATAGCAATAAGTCCTTTCACAAATAAATGGTCATAAGTGTAAAAATATCTACACATGACACTTCGTACAGAAGTGATTAGGGCGTTTTGAGTTGTGTGGTTCTCTCTACAGAAATCATCGACAAAAGATTGGTCTACAACCAGTGCGACATAAGACCCCATATTCTCTTTAGAGAAAATGCGGTCATCAACATAGTGGCAAAAAGCCTTAAAAATGTCGCCTTGCATAATGTTCCGTGTTATAAGATGCTAATCATTAAACCTACTATTTGGGACCTTGAGATATGAGGTATTGTTTGTATTCCCTCACAAGCAACTCCCGTATATCGACCTCTAACAAATCTGCTATTTTGAGGATTGTGGCGAGGTCAGGTTGAGAAGAATTGGTACACCACTTACTGACGGTAGAAGGGGTGACACCCATCTCACCTGCCAGCCATCGAGCTGTTTTCTTCTTCTCGAATAAAACCATCTTTATCCGGTTAATATCTTCCATATATAAATAATGTAATGTTTACCCTGTAAAGGTAGTGAAATACTTTCAATTTCTGCAGCTCTCTTTTAAATAATCGTGGTTCTGCACCTCTTTTTTATGCTTTTTTATGTGTTTTTGCTGTTCATATATCCACCAAATATGGTTTTCTTGATGATTAGCGGAGCAACTCAAAACCACATACCTAAATCTGGTATCTGGTTTTCTTCTCCTGCTTGCCGCTTTGAGATAATGCTCCTTGTTTTCGCTGTAATCTTTGCGAAAACATTTCTTGAACTCCCCAAAAATCTCTCTACGTTTCAGAGGGTCAAGCGAGGTCACTTTTGCTTCAAAAAGGTCACTTGAAGGTCACCAAGAAAAGAAAAAGCACCTACAAAATCTTTGTAAGTGCTTGATTTTTAGTGTGGACCAGCCTGGGCTTGAACCAGGGACCTCCAGATTATGAGTCTGTTGCTCTAACCAACTGAGCTACAAGTCCGGTGTGAGAAAGAAACTTTGGGACATTGAGATGTCGGAGTTTCATCTCGAGTTGTGCTACCAGGATTCGAACCTGGAATGACAGAACCAAAACCTGTAGTGTTACCATTACACCATAGCACAATCCTCCATGCGTTCAGGGGAATATGTTCCTTTTCCTGAATGCGGGTGCAAAGTTATGGCTTTTTTTGGATTTCCCAAAAACTTTTATGGAAAAATGAATGAAAAAAGTGTTTTGTTTGCCTTTTTTGAAAAAAACGCGAATTATCGGTGGGGAGTTCCAAATAATTTTGTATCTTTGCATTAAATCTTAAATTACATAACTTAAATTATAATGTCAAAAGAAAAACCGCTGATTCGCAATAAACGCAGAAACAAGATACGTTTGCATCATGAGGGTAAGCACACGCTGCTTTACTCTGGCTGTTTGGCTGTTCTTGTCATTTTGTTGGCATGGTTCTCAAGGGACGAGTTGTCTTGGGGAGCTTATGTTGTCATTGCGCTGGTTGTAATCGTTTATGGTATATTGCTCAATTTCTTCCGTTGCCCAATACGTATGTTTAACGGTCCTACTAATAAGTCCGTAGTTGCACCTGCCGATGGTCACGTGGTCGTGATTGAGGAGGTTGAAGAAATGGAATATTTCCATGACAAGCGGCTGATGATTTCCATATTCATGAGTTTGACCAATGTGCATGCCAATTGGATCCCATGTGAAGGTACGATAGTAAAGGTTGGACATCAGAATGGAAATTTTATGAAAGCCTATCTTCCAAAGGCGAGTACAGAAAATGAACGTTCAATGGTGGTTATTCGTACTCCTCATGGAGAGGAAGTGATGGCACGGCAGATTGCAGGAGCTATGGCTCGCAGAATCGTTACTTATCCTAAAGTTGGTGAGGAGTGTTATATTGACGACCATATGGGGTTCATCAAGTTTGGTAGTCGAGTAGATGTTTATCTGCCTCTTGGAACAGAAGTTCTGGTAAAGATGGGACAGGCGACGGTTGGTGACGAAACGCTGATAGCCCGTCTTAAATAAAGGAATTTGGTGGATAAATTTTCTTAATCCTTTATAATATTAAATATGAAAAAGCATATACCCAATATTATTACATGTTGTAACTTGATTTGTGGCTGTATAGCGGCATATTGTGCTTTTTATGGAGGCTTCCAGTATGCTTTTCTTTTTGTCTTACTGGGTGCATTCTTCGATTTTTTCGATGGTTTGGTTGCCCGTGCTTTGGGTGTAAGTGGTAAAATGGGAGTGGAACTGGATTCGCTGGCTGATTGCGTGACGTTTGGTGTAGCTCCTTCTGCAATGCTTTTCTCGTTGTTCAGCAAGGTTGCTTATCCTGAGTGGATGGCCAATGAATTCTTTTTCAGCGTGATGCCATTTACCGCTTTTCTTTTGGCGGCTTTTTCCGCATTGCGTTTGGCTAAATTTAACATCGATGCGCGTCAGCATACTGGATTTATTGGTATGCCAACTCCTGCAAATGCTATATTCTGGGGCGCATTATTGGCCAGTAGTGAAGAGTGGTTGACTAGTCCGCGTTTCAATGCGCTTTTCTTGTTCCTGTTCATGGTGCTCTTTTGCTGGCTTTTGGTTTGTGAGGTTCCGATGTTTGCTTTCAAAAGCCTGTCGTGGAAAACAGATAAGGTGAAATTTGTCTTCTTGGGTCTTTCTGTTGTTATCTTGGCGGTAGGGGCTGCTGTTGGTGCTTCTGCTGAAGGAATATGGATTGGCTTGATTCGAGGTGTGGCAGGATGTATCGGACTTTATGTCTTTATGTCTATTTTGGCATCATATTTGTCAAAAGAAGATTAAGGGGAGGATGTTCTCCCTCAAAATGGCTAAAAGTTGATATATGTCTGCAATTGTTTTAGGAATAATATTTTTTGTTCTTTTCTGTATATTGGCACTTTTGCTTATGGGTGCATACCTGTTGAGCAAGTTGTTGGGTGGCTTTTCTAATTTGAAAAATCTCTTCAGCCAATTAACAGGATGGGGCAAGGAAAATAGGGAAAAGGAGTCTGCCAAAACGTCATCTTCGCGCGACAATTTTTCCCGGACTGCTAATAAAACTAAAAAAGAAGATGGCAATCAGGGACCCGAAACGAAAGTGTTTGGGCAAAATGAAGGTACATATATTGATTTCGAGGAAGTCAAATAAGGAATGGGTATAAAAAAGAGAAGCCAAGATTCGAATGATGTGACAGAATCATTAATAATCTTGGCTTCTTTTTTTTGTTATAAAGGGCTACTTATTTCGGTCTTGTTTGTCCGTCTCCTTCGATAATCCATTTGTAAGTTGTAATTTCTTCTAAAGCCATAGGACCGCGAGCATGGAGCTTTTGGGTTGAGATGCCTATTTCTGCACCCAATCCAAACTGGGCACCATCTGTGAATGCTGTTGGCGCATTGTGGTACACGCAAGCTGCATCCACTTGAGCGAGGAATTTATCCGCTGTTGTACGGTTTTCTGTGATGATGCACTCTGAATGCCCTGAACCGAAACGGCGGATGTGTTGAATGGCTTCGTCTGCGGAAGTGACGGTTTTTAGTGTCATGGTATAAGATTGGAATTCCGTGCCAAAACTCTCTTCGCATGCTGGTTTGAGAAGCTCGGCTGGATAACTGCCTGTAAGCGCAGCAGAAGATGCTTCGTCTGCATATATCAGCACATTGCTGTTTTTCAAAGGTGCACAGATGGTCGGAAGATCGGCGAGGCGCTCTTCGTGGATGAGTGTGCAATCAAGCGCATTGCATACGCTGACGCGTCGTGTTTTGGCATTGTTGATGATGCGTGCTCCTTTTTCTGTATTGGCATCTTTGTCAAAATAGGCATGGCAGACTCCTGCGCCAGTTTCGATAACAGGAACAGAGGCTTCTTGTCGCACGAAATCGATGAGGCGTTTGCTGCCGCGAGGAATGACGAGGTCTACATACCCGTTGGCGTGCAGCAGTTCTCCTGTTGCCTCATGGGTGGCGGGAAGCAGCGTGATGGCATTCTCATTGATGCCGAAGTCTTTGAGCACGGACTTGATGATGCAGACGATGGCGCGGTTGCTATCGTCAGCATCCTTCCCTCCTTTCAGAATACAGGCGCTTCCGGCCTTGAGGCATAGCGCGAATACGTCGAATGTTACGTTGGGACGTGCTTCGTAGACGATGCCGATGACTCCGAATGGAACGCTGATGCGCTTTAGGTCTAGTCCGTTGGGAAGTGTCGTGTGCTTCAGCACCTTTCCTAACGGAGAGGGCAACTTTGCCACATTGCGTGTGTCGCCAGCAATGCCTTCGATGCGCTCTTTGGTAAGTTTCAGACGGTCGTACATGGGGTTGTCCTTGTCCATGCGGCTGAGGTCCTTGGCGTTAGCCTCGAGGATGCTCTCGGTTTCGGCTATCGCTTTGTCTGCTACGGCAAGCAGAATCTGATTGATGGTATCGTTGTCGAGAAGGGCAAGGTCTATGCTTGCATCCTTCGCCGATTGGAAAATTTCTGTTAACATAAAAATTCAGTACAAGGGGTGTTGTCTCTGTCATTCATTAACTTCATTAAGATGTCATCTCTTTTGCCGTTTGCAATGATGACGCTGATGCCCGCTGCTGCCGTGTTCGCTGCTACCGAAGACTTGCTGCGCATTCCACCTCTTCCCGCACTAGACTTATTGGGCTGGATGTAGTCATCTAAAATCTTGCCAGGCTTGACGATGCTGATGAGGCGTGAGTCGGGGGCGCTTGGGTTGCCAGTGAAGATGCCATCAATGTTGCTCAGGATGATAAGCATCTGCGATTGAGTCATCTTGGCTATCAAGCCTGATAACTCATCATTGTCGGTAAACATCAGCTCGGTGATGGATACGGTGTCGTTCTCGTTCACGATAGGCAGCACGTTATTCTCCAGCATCACACGCATACAGTTCTCTTGATTCTTGCAGTGCTCCGGATCTGAGAAAATTTCTTTTGTTGTCAGCACTTGTCCTACTGGGATGCCGTACTCGCGGAACAATTCAAAGTAACGATTGATGAGTTTTGCCTGTCCGACAGCTGAAAATAATTGTCGTTGATCTACGGAATCGAGGTCGTGCTGAATGTGTTTCAGTTCGCTTCGTCCACTTGCTACTGCACCCGAAGATACAAGTATAATCTCATGTCCTTGGCTACGCAAACTTGCAATCTGGTCAACCAGAGCCGACATGCGGGTGACGTCTAACGAACCATCTTGTCTGGTCAGTACGTTACTGCCAATCTTGATAGTAATTCTCATATATATATTATATAATAGGTGTCCAATTTATCCGCCAATCTTGGCGTTCAGTCCGTGCTGCTGCATAATGCAGAGCGCCTGCTGCTGCACTTCTTCCGATGGAGGCTCCATCTGATAGTCGGCTGGGTTGTATGCGGAGCCCATACGCGCATGTTTTCCTTTGCCCACGTCGTGGTAAATCAGCAGATTCACCATCTCGGGCTTGGTGGGCAGCTTTGCCAGAAACTGTGCTGAAGCAGCCAGATTCTCCTCGTCGGCATTCACCCCGACAATGAGAGGAATACGAATCCAAAACTTCTTCCCCAACTCGCTTAGCAGTTGGATGTTCTGCAGAATCTGCTCGTTCCTCACTCCCGTGTACTTCTTGTGTACTTCGCTGTCCATCACCTTCAGGTCCACCAGAAACAACTCGCATTTTTCTGCCACTTTTCGCACATTTTCAGACGAGCAGAACAGGGTGGTGTCTACGGTTCTGTGTATGCTTCTTCTGCCCAGTTCGTCCAGCAGGTCGCACAAGTAATCAGTATGCATCATAGGCTCTCCGCCGCACACCGTCACGCCTCCGCCGCTTTCCTCCATCACAGCGCGTTCTTTCTCCACAACCTTCATCAGCTCTTCCATCGTCCACTCCTTGCCAGCCATTTCCAAGGCGAGGGTAGGGCATTCGTCTGTGCATTTTCCGCAAGCGATGCAGTTGCCCAGGTCTTGAATGCCATCGGCTGTCAGCACCAGGTTTTGCTGAGGGCAGACTTCTACGCAGCTTTGGCATCCGATGCACTTTTTCTTCGTGTACAGTTTCACGGGTTTTTCAGAAAGCCCCTCAGGGTTGTGGCACCACACGCAACGCAGGGGACATCCCTTCATGAAGATGGTAGTCCTGATGCCTGGCCCGTCGTTGATGGCAAACCGTTTGATGTCGAAGATTAAAGCCATAACTTTACTGCTGTTCCCTTATAGCCAAGGGTGTAAATCTACTTGCAAAGTTACTCCTATTTTGGGACATACACAACATTCAGTGTTTTGTAAAGTATTTTTCTCCATTTTTTTGTCAAAAAAATCTTGTTTATTCCTGAAACATTGTAAATTTGTACGGCGGATGACTTGCTGAGAGTAGTGTTAAGGCGAGCATTTGAAACCTAAATCATAAGATATGAAAAGAATAGTCTTCTTTTGTATGGCTCTTGTCTCGTTGAGCGTGAAAGGGCAGACGGCCATGGATATTGCTTGCGAAATGTACCCCGGGTGGAACTTAGGTAACACGCTGGAGGCCGTAAGCACATGGGAAAATAACCGACTGAAGTGGGAAACGACGTGGCAGGGCACGAAGACCTCGCAGGCGGTTATCGACTTCGTGAAGGAGCAGGGATTCCGGGCGGTGCGCATTCCTTGTGCATGGTATATGCACAGCGACACGAACAATCAGATTGATGTGGCGTGGATGGATCGAGTGCGGGAGATTGTGGACTATTGTTTCAAGGCTGGTCTCTATGTGGTACTGAATGACCATTGGGACAATGGTTGGGTGGAGAACAGCTTTGGCGATGTGTCGGAGGCGACTGTGGCAAAAAACTGTTCTATCATGACGAAAATGTGGACGCAGATAGCTGAACGCTTCAAGGACTATGATCATCATCTGCTCTTCGCGGGGCTGAACGAGCCGAACGTGGATGATGCCGCCAAGACAAAGGCGTTGCTCCGCTACGAACAGGCTTTCATCGATGCTGTTCGTGCCACGGGGGGGAGGAATGCAAGTCGTGTGTTGGTGGTGCAAGGGCCTTCGACAGACATAGACCAGACAAACATATTGTATAATACGTTGCCTACAGACACGGCTCCCCATGCCTTGATGGTGGAGGTACATTTCTATGCGCCTTACAATTTCGCGATGATGATCCAAGATGAGCCGTGGGGCCATCAGGCCTACTACTGGGGGAAGAGCAACCACGTGAGTGGCTCCATCCACAACGCAACGTGGGGTGAGGAGTCGTGGATGCTTGGGCAGTTCAAGAAGATGAAGAAGAAGTTTGTAGACAAGGGAATTCCTGTGTTGTTGGGCGAATTTGCTGCTATCTGGCGCACCATGCCATCGGGAGAGGATCAGGAGAAGCACAACCAGTCCATTTATCAGTGGTATAAGACTGTGTGTCAGTATAGCATCAATCATGGAATGCTCCCCTTCGTGTGGGATACCAATGCCTGTGACCGCTCGCTCAGCCACCCTTGTGGCGACTTGCTCAACCGCCAAACACTCAGAGTCTATAACTCTTATGCTATGAACGGCATTACTGATGGTATTGCAGCTGGCACGTGGCCGTATGCCTCAACCATTGAGTCTGTGGAGGGACCTTCAATAGAAGAGAAGCCGACACCTGCCTACAATTTGGTAGGCCTGCGTGTTGGCGACGATCATCATGATATCATGATTCGGAATGGGCGAAAGATGCTCGTAAAATAAATAGGAAGAGCCGTAGAAGGCTTTTAACGCTTCCCCTTTTTAGCTTTCCGTGCGAAAGCGAATAGTTCTAAAGGCAAGTGACAGTAGCCGTCGGGGTTCCTGTCAAGGTAGTCCTGATGGTATTCTTCTGCTGGGTAGAAACAGTCCAATGGCTCAACTTCTACAGCGATAGGCTGATTC
>JAEIGA010016287.1_pt1 | contig 11316 bp, 9 predicted proteins | sample 9270691 | NCBI WGS metagenome assembly JAEIGA01 (sample SAMN17057246, study PRJNA624740) | gut metagenome | biome: biome; isolation source: fecal sample | host: Bos grunniens | place: China: Xizang | collected 2019
CGTCCTGGATGCAGGTTGTTGTTCCGGATCCCGCGGATGTGCTCCGCAGGTTGCTGGAGATGTAGCTGCCGCTGCTCCCCGCGCTGATGGTCAGGTTGGTTCCCGTCGCGTACAGATACCCGGCCCGCGTCACGTAGAAGTTGCTGCCCGCCTCGAATACGTGGATGTTCGCCCCTGCCGTGCTGCGGATGTGTACGTCCCCGGAATACAGCTCGTTGTTCCCGATGCTCCACCCGCCGATGATTCCGTTGTAGGCGTACAGGCTCCCGCTCTTGGTCACCGCGAATGGCGCGCTGGATGCTGTCGCGTTCCCGGCCCAGAAGGCATAATTGTGGTTCGCGTCGCTGTTGATGGCCACATAGGTGCTGCCGCTGCCGCTCGACAGGCTCCCGGCTGCCAGCGTCCACCCTCCGATGGTTCCGCTGGTGGCTGTCACGGCTCCCGCCCTGCTCACCCGGAATGGCGCGCTGGCGGCTGCCTCCGCCCCGGCCCAGATGGTGTAGGTTCCCGCCGCTGTGCTGTCAAGCGCCACATAGCTGCTGCCGCTGCCGCTGCTCAGCCGGTTGGCGCCCAGCGTCCACCCGCCGATGGCTCCCGCGGTGGCTGTTACGTTTCCGCTCAGGGCCACGTTCCCGCTGGAGTCAATCGTAAAGTTGGTGGTGCTGATGATCAGCTTCTTCCCGCTGGCAATGGTGAAGTCATTCTCGCAGTACACCTTCCCGTTGGCCAGGTACATGGTTTCCGTTCCCCCGGAATACAGCCCCAGCCTCGCCGCGCTCAGGAACATGGTCATGGTTCCGTTCTGATAAAAACGTAACCCGTCCGCCTTCATGCTGGCCAGCTTCACCTCACCCACGTAGAAGCTCAGCTCGCTGCCCGTGAAGCTCGCAAGCTTTTCGTTGCTCTGGTAGAAGGCCAGCTCGTCGTCCGTGAACATGGCCACCTTGTTTCCGTCGTGGTAGGTTTCCGTCCCGTCCTGGGCGAAGGTCACCACGTCCTTGCCCACCGCCACGCCGTACACCGGCAGCGCCCCGTTGTAGTACAGCAGCCCCGTCTTGATGTAGTTTTTGCTGTTCACCTCGTAGCTGGTGGCCCCGGTGATGATGTCCTGCAGGCTGTACTGCTTGGTGATTCCCTCCGGCGTCACCACCGCGCTCAGCTTCGTGTTCCGGATGTAGCGCCCCAGCTTGCTGTCCGCGCTGTACATCCCCGTCAGCGTCGTCCGGAATTCTGTCACATTGGCCTGTGCAAAGCTGGCGGTCTTGATGATCAGGCTCTTCAGCGTCTCCGCGGATCTCATGCTGCTGCTCAGCGCGTCTTCCTGCTCCTGGCTGTTCCATGCGTTCAGCACATCGCTGATCTTCCGGATCTCGTCGTCCTTCAGGTCGCTGTCCCCGATTTTCGCCAGGCTGTCGTTCAGCATGTCCGCCAGCTGGTACAGATACCGGTACATCTGCTGCAGCTGGTTTTCCTCGTCCCCTGTCAGCGCAGGTGGTACGTCAATCCGGTCAACCATCGCTCCCCACCTCCAGGATCCTGCTGATGCTGTAGATCCGGAATTCGCCCTTCCCGGTGATCTTGAACCGCAGGTGGTCGCACCGCCTCGGAATCACCGGCAGCACAAAGGCCTTCGTTCCCCGTCCCCGGATCTCGCCCTCGTCGTGCCATTCCCCGTCCTGGTCGTACATGATCCAGAGTTTCGCCGCGTATCCCGGCTCGATGTACATCCGCACGTTGAACCGGCTCAGGTATTTCTGGTTCCTGATGTCCGTCCCGTACAGTCCGAACACCGCCTCCCATTCGAAGTCGTCCTCGATTTCTCCCGTGCTGCCCGTCACCGCAATCAGCTTGTTGTTGTCCTCGTCAATGGCAAACAGCTCGTCATCCACCCGGCCAAAGCCCAGCGCGTGCAGGTTGTCCTCCCGGTGCCAGATTCCCCTGTCCGTGTTGTACACGAATTGGTGCCATACGTTCGCCTTGTCCTTCATGCTGATGTAGTATTTCGGCCCCAGCGCCCCGGCCCGCGCGTCGGAGTACAGGATCCCGCCCAGCTGCGCTCCCACGCTGGTTGGCATGCTCCCGTCGTACATCATCACGTCGCCCCGGCTCTTGTAGTAGATGGCCTCGTTCACCACCACCGCGCTGCGCCAGCTCCCGTCCTGGATTCCCCGGCAGCGTGTCGTCGTGATGCTGAAGGTGCTGGGCGTGCTGCCGCTCACCCGGTGCAGGCAGTTTTCCTTGAAAAAGACAGGATACCCTTTCTGCGTCACCGCCCCCGTGAAGAATCCGTCCGTGCCCACGCTGGCCGCGTAGCTGTCCGTGCTCAGGCCCATGAAACACTGCCAGTTCCTGAAGTCTCCCAGCTTGCAGGCCCGGATCTCGTTCACCGCCTGCCCGTTCTCCATGCCGTACTTGCATCCCCACAGCCGGTTGTTGCTCTCGCAGATGTAGTCCAGATCCGGCACCGTCCGGTCAGCCCTCACTGTCACGTCCTTCAGCTCGCCCTGGGTCTGGCTGATCAGCCCCGCGATCATCACGTATCCGCTCCCGGCTCCGTATACGATGGTGGAACCGTTCAGGGCGCTTACCTGGCTCTTGATTCTGTCCGTCGCCGTGTCCGCCGCTGTCAGCCCGCTCAGGTCGATGGCGTCGTATTCGCTCAGCCCGTTCCCGATGCCCGTGCCGCTGATCTTGACGTATGTTGTGGCAACCTCAATCCATTCTCCCTCGCTGGTGGAGTATTGCCGCAGCACGTCGTTGTCCCCGCTCTGGTCAATCCAGAGCTGGCCCGCCGTTGGATTGCTGGGGGCTGTGCTGCTCACGGTAATCTGGGTCATGTCGTAGTTGGTTCCGTCGCCCCTGCACATGGTCAGGCTGATCCCGCTGCCGCTGCCCTGCCAGAGTCTGTCCATGCTCCCGTGGTCGCTCAGCTGCGCCGTGTTGAAGTATACCTTGTCCGGCCAGATGCAGACGTAGGCGCCCATGCTCACGATCTTCTTCGGCAGCATGGCCGCGTCCTCGCTCACCGTCACGCCTTCCACTTCCCAGAAGTTGTAGTAGATCTTTTCCCCCAGGATCATCACCAGCTGATCCCGCCCGTGGATCCCGTGCAGCGTGTCCTCAATCCCGCCCTGGTCGAAGGTGGTGATTCCCCGCTTGGCCCGCTGGCTCAGCAGGGGATACCTGTCCCCCGTCAGGTTTTTCATGTCGTACATTTCCCCGTCCTGGATCACCTCGTTGTGGTTGTATCCCAGGAAGTTGGTGGTCTGCAGCGTCTGCTGCTGCGGCTCGTATAGCATCGGCAGGTATTTCATATTCTCAACTCCCGCACCCGGCTCACGGGCATGTGTTCCCGCGTCCAGTAGTCGCTGAATGTGTCATAGGCATTGTTGAACAGCGCCCTGTCGTTGTTGTATTTGTCAATCTCCTGATTCTGAATATCCACCTTGCTCATCAGCCACCAGGTGTAGATCTCGTCGTATGGGAATGGCACCAGCAGCACCGTCCCCGGATCCGTGTCCTCGTCGTATCCCCTGAACACGTTGGGATCCTCCGCCGTGTCCGTCTCCTCCGCCGGGCGGATCACCGGCACGTCCGGATACCGTCCCGGCGCGTCGTCCCACGGCCCCGGCCACGGTGGCGCTGGCGGCTGCTGTCCCTCTCTTTCGTGCTTCAGGATAATTTCCTTCCAGATCAGCCCGTCCAGCTCGCTCAGCCATTTCACCTTGAAGATCCCCGGCTGCCGGTTCGGTTTCAGCAGATCCACCCGGTCTATCGCTTCCTGGATTGTCATTCTTCTCCCTCCTTAAAAACACAGGGCGGGAAGTCCTCCCGCCCTGTCCGCGGCCGGGTTTGCCCGGCTGTATGTGATCACGCCTCAGATCGGCGTTGCGTTGTTCGGCAGCCTGTCGATGAAGTCATCCGCTTCGCCCTCCGCCGCTACGGATCCCTGCAGGATTTCCGCAATGGGCTTCGGCATGGTCTGCATCTTTCCGTTGGCCGGTACCTGGTACCGCCGGTCGTTCACGCAGACGTAATAGAAAGGATCCTCTCCCTTCGGCTTCCTGGGCACGTGAATGGTCACTTCCTCCGCCCATTCGCCCGTCTCGCCGGTGAAGTCCGCCTTCACCTCGTTGTTCTCTTCCGCTGCCTTCTTCGCTGTTGCCATTTTTCTGTCCTTTCTGCCCGTCAGGTGGGCGATTCCTTATTCCTCAATCTTTTTCAGCACGCCGCTGGCGATCAGATCCATCACCACGTCGTTGCTTTCGATGGTGGTGCCGTCCACCGTCACGCCCCAGATCCCGCCGGTCTTCGTCAGGTTCACCGTCACGTTTTTCACCAGCTCCGTCTTCGCGTCGTTGATGCAGATTGTGCAGGGTTCCGTCACGATGTACTTTTTGCTCATGTCGGCTCTGCCCGTCACGTAGATCACCACGTCCGCGTCCGGCATTTCGAATTTCTGCTGCGCGTTCACGGTCACCCCGCCCGCCAGCACGGTGATCGCGTCCAGCACCTTTCCCGTCGCCGGTGTGATGGTCAGCGTCACGGTTTCCTCCGCTGCCACGTTTTCGGTCTTGTCCGCCGTCGCCGTGGTGATGTTCCCGTCCTTGTAGACAGTCACACTGTGGCCCGTCGTTTCCTCTTCCGTTTCCTCCGCCGGTTCGTCGTCAAACAGCTGCAGATCCAGCTCCTTCATGGCTCTTCCCTCCTCCGGAAAGTCGGATCCCCCGCGCCCAGGTGGCGCGGGGTTCCGTCATTTCGATCAGTTAGCGCTGTCCGTGCTGGAATAGCTGCTGCCGCTCCATACGGCCACCATCCGCTCCTGGTACAGGATCTTGCAGGCCATCTCGAACTTCGCGCCCACGGTGCTGAACTGGTTCAGCGGGCCGCCCACCTGCTCCTTGCTCTTGATGATGGTCTCCATGGCTCCGCCTTCCGGATCCACGATGCCGAAAGCGTCCTTTCCGAAGAACATCGTCTTGTAGGTGGCGTAGGTCTGCGTGTTTCCCTTGATGATGGGAGCCAGGTTGCTCTCAATGAAGCGCACCCCGTGCAGCTCACCGATTTCGCCGTTGAAGATCTCTTCCGGCGCGGCGTACTTGTGGGCGTCCAGCCAGTCCGGATGCTTCCGCAGGTCATAGGCCACGTGGGGATGGATCACCGCCACGTACTTATTCCGGCTGAAGGTCGGCGCTCCGCCCACCTTCAGGTTGGTCACGGCCTTGTTGATCATGTCCGGCGTCAGGTTGCAGCTGTAGCTGGCCAGCGCCGTCTGCAGCGCGGCCTCGGTAGAGGGCGTGCTCTGGTACACCCCGGAGGAATTGTACGCGTCCGCGAACAGCACGTTTGTGCCCGCCTTCAGGATGTTGCGGATCAGCTTCTCGTTGGTCTTGCCGCTGGCAGCGCCCAGCTCCTCTGTCGCCCCCAGGATCACGTCGTCCACCGCGTGCAGATCCAGCAGATCCGTCACCGCCACGTACTGGCCGTACTGGGCCAGTGTGACGTTGATGGCCACCACGCCCAGCTTCTCGCCCGTGGGGATCACGCCCTCGGTCAGCGCCGCGCAATCCGGCAGCGTGTTGAATTTCCGCCATTCCACGGTGCGTCCGTGATTCGCGGGCAGTCCCTGCTTCCGGCCCAGCTGCGCGAAGATCAGCTGATCCCGGTGATTCTCCAGCAGCTCGGTGTCGTAGAAGGTTTTCATTTCCGGCGCCAGGTCGTCCGTTCCGCTGAAGGACGTGGTGCTGCCGGTGTATGCGTTCACATAGTTGCCCGTCGCGTTGACCAGCGTACCGGCGTCCGCGAACAGCTGCAGATCAAGAATCCATTTCATGGTTTTCTCTCCTTTCTTCGGGAGAGTCATCGGAAGGTGATTTTCTCTCCCCGTCTCACTCGTTGTTTGATGTCTTCCCGCTGTGCCCTCGTCAGGTTCCTGGGATCCAGCCCCACGTCCGCCGCTGCGCTCTTGCTGCCTCCGCCCAGCGCGCCCTCCATGGGCCGCTTCGCGTTGGCTGTCAGGCTCTGGCTGATCTGATCCTGGGCTTTCTTCACCCCGTAGGCCATGATCTGGGGCATCAGCTCGTTGTGGTGTACCGCGTAGTACGCGTCCTCCACCGATACGCCTCCGTTCGGGCTGGTCATTCTCCGGAAGGCTTCGTTCGTCGCCAGCTCCTTCTGCAGGTCAAAGTCCGGAAACTTGGCCTTCAGGTTCTCCGCCTGCTGGCTCAGCTTCTGAAAGTGCCGCCGCATGAACAGGTTCTGCTCGCTCTGCTGCTCTTTCCGCTTCCGTTCCTCGTTCTCCGCCTCCAGCGCCTTGAATGTCCGGTAGGCGTCCACCGTCATCCCAGCGGCTTCCGCCTCTTCCTCGAACAGGCTGTCGTCGCTCAGCACGGCTTTCTGCAGGTCGTCCAGCGTCTTTGCGCCTTTGCTCTTCATCAGCGCGTCCAGCATCGGTTTCAGCTGCTTCAGCTGCTCGTTCGCGTCCGCCTGATTCTTGAATCTGTCCTGCACCGCCTTCTGCACGTCCTGCCCGTACAGCTCCCGGAATTTGTCCTTCTTCAGGCTTTCCCATTCCTCCGCCAGCGCTTTCCCCGCGTCTTCGGCTTTCCCGCCCTCCTGGGGCTGGGAATCCTGCCGGGCCTGCTGCTGCGGCTGGGCTGCCTGCTGTTTCCGGGCCTGTGCGTATCTTTCCGGATGCTTTTTCATCGAGGCGGCGAGCCTCGCGTCCACCCGCGCGCCGCTTTCCAGCACGTCTCCTGGGCGGATGTCTTCTGCCGTTTTTCCAGGATCTCCCGCCGCACCCGTCGCGGCTCCGTCTCCGCCTCCGGTTCCGCCGGTGGCTCCTCCGTCCGCGAATAGCTGAAGATCCATATCCCATGTGGTAACCATTCTGTTTCCCCTTTCTGCCCGTTGGTGGGCGATCCCGTGACATTATTTTTTCACATTTCCCCGGCTTTTGTCAGGTTATCGCCGGATGTCCTGCCCGCCTTGTGTTTTCAATCCTTCCCGGTCTTCCGTCAGTCGGGCCTTGATGCGGCTTCCGCCCGCTCCCGTGCCCGTTTCACAATGCCGTTCTCGTTGGCGTCGCTGGCCTTCCGCGTCGCCTCCTGGGCTTTCGTCGCGCCCTCCAGGCTTCCCGCTCCTGTGGCCGCTGGCAGCAATCCCATGTCCCCCGTGATCCCCTGCATCACCGTTGCCAGCTGCTGCGCTATCGCCGGGTTGTATTGCTGCGCCAGGCTCATGGCAATTTGCGCCACCTTCATCAGCGTGTCCTGCATGGTTCCCTGCTCTTCGATCTTCTGCCGGATCTCGTCCTTGCCCTTGAAGTCCATCATGTCCAGGGCCATCATCGCCTGATCCGTCAGGTTCGGGCTGAACATTCCCAGCTGCAGGAACTGGATGGCCAGCTCGTTCTGGCTCATCTTCGTGTAGGCGTTCTCCCGCTGCGCCCGCACCTCGATGTCGAACACCGGCAGCCTCGTGGCGTTCTCCAGTCCCAGCCCGCCGCTCAGGGGCTGCTCCCGGATCTTCGCGTTGCTGTATGTGATGAATTCCTCCTGCCCGTCCCGTCCGATAATCCGGAACTGCCGCTGAATGTCGTAGAACTGCCGGATCCGCTCGATCACCATGTTGACGATCTTCCTGTAGCTCCGGTAGGCCGCTTTCGTGCTGTCCTTGCTGCTCCGCCCGCTGTCCTCCTTCAGGGCCGCAATGGCGCTGGCCGCCGTCACCCCGCTGGGCACCCCGCCGTTGTTGATGTCCGTGTTGCCTGTTATGAATTTCAGCTCGTCTATTTTCTGCTGCAGCATGTCCAGGCAGATCCCGTTCATCCCTGTCGTCTGGATCGCCTTGATGCTGTCCTCCCCCATGTTCCCGTTCACGTGCACCAGGGGCTTTGACCAGTCCGCGAATTCCTCCTCGTTCACCCCGCCGTCCTTGCGCACAAAGTGCCGCGGCGTCGCGCTCACCGTCGCGTTCAGCACCATGGCCTGGTTCAGCGTGTCAATGTCCCCCTGGGCGTCCTTCCCGATGTCGATGTATCCATATCCCGCCGGGCTGCCTTCCACGGGGAACAGGGGATCCATCACGAAGGGGTAGTCCCCGTCGTTGTACAGGCTGATCCCCTCGTTCTCCGTGCTGTACAGGATCTCGTCGCTGCAGAATTTGCATAGCTGCAGCTCCTTCTTCCCGTTGTTCCACGTGTGATAGTACCAGTCCACCACCGCGCTCTTGTTGTCCGTGGGAATGTTGTCGTCCGTCCGGTATTTCGCCGTCACCAGGTTGTTCCCGTTCAGCTTGCCCTTAAGCTGTGGGTATTTGTCCTCCAGCTCGTCGTTGTCCATCAGGTAGACGTAGAACAGGTTCCGGCTCTCCTGGATGTCCGTCACTCCCGGCTCCCAGAACAGGTTCAGGATGTTGATCTTCCGGATCGCGATGTCCCCCATCCCGTTCATTTTCGTCTTGTCCCAGAATACCCCGTATACCGCCGTCCCTTCCTGCATCTTCTGCCACTGGCAGTCGTTGTACGTCTCCTCGAAGTCGTTCATTTCCATCACCACGGGGATCACCTCGCTCAGCCGCTTGGCCTCCTCCTGATCATCCGCTGCCCTGGGCAGGATCACCGGCTCCGGATAGCTGTCGATCGCGTCCGCGTGCTTGCCCACAATGCAGTTCCACAGCCACGCCGTGGCGCTCTTCCGGATTTTTGCCCCCTTCACGCCCTTTTCCGCCTGGATCATTTCCCAGTTTCTCAGCCGCCACCATTGCTGCGCCCGGATCACCCGCTGGTCTACGCTGTGCTTCCCTGTCTTGTATCGCATCAGCTGCAGCGTCGCTTCCTGAATCCGCTCCTTGGTCATCCCGGCCATGCGCTCTGTTTCCGTTCCTCCGCCCAGCCGGAAGGGTTCCCGTCCCGCGTCCCGGTTCAGGCTTTCCGCCCCCATCCGCGCGCCCCGCTGGAATGCAGCCTCCGCCTCCGCGTTTCTCACCGCCCGCTGTGCCCTGGGCGCGTCCGCCTCTCCCGCCATGGGCGCCCGTCCCCTGGGCATCCCCTGCGCTCCCGGCATGGCGGGCATTCCCGGCGCTCCGCCTGTGGGCATGGCCTGCCGCTGGCCCGTCCTCATTTCCTCCGCCTCCAGCTGTCCCCGGCTGGCGAAGGCATTTCTGGCCGCCTCTGCTGCTGCCTGCTGTGGGTTCAGTCCCTGATTTCCCTGCATGGCGCTCCTGGGCAGCGCCTGCCCTTCCTGCTGTTCCTCTCTCTGTCCCCGCCTGAAAAGGTTCCTCCACTCCGGCATTGCTCTATTCCTCCTCTATCTCGATTCTCTCCGGGTACCGCTCCCGGATCATCCGCAGGCCTGTCATCGCAAACTCCATGATCCTGCTCGTTCTTCGCTTCGGCCAGTATCCGTTGTTGATCCCCTCGTTCTTCACCCGGATCCGCAGCATCCCCTTTTCCATTTCCGCCTTCACCGTCCCGATTTCTTCCCGCTCCTCCGCCTCCTCCAGGCTCTTCAGCATGGTCTGCGTCAGGATGCTCACCGCCGCGCATACAATGTCCTTCCCCGGCTCTGCCCAGTTGGCGTGGCCCTGGGCCTCAAACCGGCTTTCTGTCCAGTTCACGTGTATCCGGATCATGTCTTCCCCTCCCGTCATGTGTATTGGTTCAGCGGATCCGCTCCGAATGCTGGCTCGTATATCTCCTCCGGTTCCTGCGGCGTCATCAGGAATTTCATCAGCAGGTACCGCCACTCGTCCGCAATGTGGTCTTCCCCGGAAGAATCCAGATCCTCCGCCCTGTGCTCGTCGTATTGCAGGGTGGGGATTGTCCGGATGAATTCCCTGCACGTGTTGAACACGTAGAACATGGCGTATCCGTTCTCGTCGAACATCAGCCGGTAATGGCATTGCATCCATCCCGGAATCCGCGCGTGGTCGCCCTTCTCGAAGAAGATCCCGTATCTCATGGCGGTTTCCGCGATGCTCTTCCCGTGCTCCGCGTCCCAGATCGCCGGATCCGCCACCCCGTGGATCTCCCGGCCCTTCAGCAGGGGATGCTCCTGCTCCATTTTCTGCATCTCCGCGAATACCCGCTCCGGCGGCCATTTCACGCCCTCGTTGGCCAGGCTTTCCTGCCCGCTCTTCTGCACGCCGTATAGCTCCGCAATCCGGTAGATCACCCCGTCGTCGTCGATGGTGTAATATCCCGCGGAAAATGGCCTGCGGAATCCCCAGTCAAAGCTCCGGTAGATCTCCCAGTGCCTCCGGATCGGGATCGGATCAATCACGTGCGTCCACTGCTTCGTCTGGTATCCGTCCGGGCTGTCCCGGAAGTCCTCGAAGAACTGGCCCTCGTATACGTTCCAGTCCCCCTCCAGCCAGGCTTTCCGCAGCTTTGGTGGCAGATTCTTCAGGTAGGTCATGTAGTCCGGGTTCAGCTCCATCAGCGCCTTGTTGTCCGTCACCTTGGCCTGAATGAATTCGTAGTCCTCCGCCTTCTCGTTGTCCCGGTACACCTGATCGATGAATACCCGCTTGATGTACTGGTGTCCCGCGCCTCCCGGGTTCATCGTGTAGTAAATGCGCTTCGGGAAATTGTTGGCCCCGCGGCAGCTGGCCGCAATGATTTTCAGCCAGCTTTCCTCCATCTGCGTGGCTTCGTCGATGAAGATCACGTCAAACTCGATGCCCTGGAAGTGTTCCCTGTCCCGCTCGCTGTCGTAGTATTCGAAATGGATCGTGGCCCCGTTGGGAAACGTGAAGGTTCTGTCCGTCTGGCTGTATCTCGCCAGCCCGTGCAGCATCACCTTCATGCGGTTGATATGGTTATTCCGCACGTCCACCAGCGTCCGCCGCACAATGCAGATCTTGATGCCCTCGCTCCATCTGTCCGGCGCGCCCCATCGTCGGGCCAGCAGCGCTGCCTTCAGCTGGATCACCCAGCTTTTCCCGCCTCCCCGCGCTCCGCCGTATCCCACGTATTTTTTCCGGCTCTTCAGGAAGGCCATCTGCTTTGGGCTTGGGTGAAACTGCAGCGTCTTTTCCTCCGTTTGCGCCTTAGCCATCCATGGCCCCTTCTTCCTCCTCCGCCGTAATGCTCCATGTCATCTTCGCGCCTCCGGCCTTCGCGTTTTCCGCGTCCATCCTGGCCTTTTCCATGTCCGTGCGCCGCTTCATGTCCCGGATCCGCGCGTCGTCCAGCTTCGCCTTCCGCTTCTCGTCCCAGGTGGGCAGCATGTACAGGTCGCGCTTCGCCCGCGCAATGGTTTCGATGGCCCGCGCAATGCTGGCCGTCCCCGCCGGATCCGCCATCAGCCGGTC
>JAEIGA010016288.1_pt1 | contig 11316 bp, 6 predicted proteins | sample 9270691 | NCBI WGS metagenome assembly JAEIGA01 (sample SAMN17057246, study PRJNA624740) | gut metagenome | biome: biome; isolation source: fecal sample | host: Bos grunniens | place: China: Xizang | collected 2019
CGGTCAGGTGTTTACCGAGTGGCGAAATGACAGCGCACATTATTTTGACCGCAAGAATACCCACGTTATCGAGCCGTTTAAGATTCCGTCTCAGTGGAGGATATGGCGCGGTTTGGACTGGGGTTACAGCAGACCGTTCTCGGTGGGATGGTATGCCGTTGACCATGACAGGCGGCTTTATCGAATCCGCGAGTATTACGGATGCAACGGAACACCGAATCAGGGGGTAAGACTTGAGCCGAGTGAGGTAGCGAGAGAGATCAAGCGTATTGAAAGCGAAGATCCCAACCTACGCGGCAGAACGATATACGGCGTTGCTGACCCTGCTATATGGGGAAGTGACGGAACGGAGAGCATAGCCACGCTTATGGAACGAGAGGGCGTTTATTTCGGCAAGGGAGACCACGCCCGAATTGACGGAAAGATGCAAGTGCATCACAGACTTGCCTTTGACAGTGAAGGTGTGCCGATGCTGTACGTTTTCAGCACATGCAAGCATTTTATCCGCACTGTGCCGAATCTTGTGTACGACGAGAGCAACGTTGAGGATATTGACAGTGACGGTGAAGACCACATCTATGACGAGTTGAGATACGTGTGCATGGAGAATCCCATTGCAGCACCGATCATCAAGTCTGTTAAGCCGAAGATTTATAACCCCTTGGACGATGACGAGCCGAAGATTAGCAATAGATATGACTTTTATCGAGTTTATTAAGGAGATGATATTATGAATCCTTTTAGTTTTTTACGCAGACCGACAGAAACACCTGATACAGAGTCTGTACAGCAGAGACGTGGCGCTCCGATGCCTGATGCAATGGAAGAACAGATAGGCGCAGAGATGCTGACACGCGGCAATGTGGCGGTTATTGGAGAGGAAGACATCAAGCGCGGTATGGAAATCTTGCAGAAATACAAGCAAGGCAGAGCCACATTTGAAGAAAGAATCGTTCAGGACGAGTTATGGTATCAACTACGCCATTGGGAGACGATGCGCAAACAGAAGAAGTATATTGCTCCCGAGCCGACAAGCGCATGGCTATTCAACACGATAATGAACAAGCATGCTGATGCAATGGATAATTATCCCAAAGCATCTGCTCTTCCCCGCGAACAGAGTGACGAGCAGAGCGCCAAGACCATATCGAATATTCTTCCCGTCATAATGGAGCAGAATGATTTTGAACAGACCTTTTCGGATAACTGGTGGGAGAAGCTCAAGCACGGCACAGCGGTGTATGGTGTGTTTTGGAATCCCGCATTGGAGAACGGATTGGGAGATATAGACATCAAGGCTATCGACCTTCTCAAGATTTTTTGGGAGCCGGGTATTACAGATATTCAAAAAAGCCGCAATCTTTTCATCGTTGACCTTGTAGATGCTGATTTGCTTGCTGAAGAATATCCACAGTATGCTGACAAGTTTAGCAAAGCAGACAGCAATGGCATAGTGCGTGAATATATTCACGATAAGACTATTGACACCGCCAACAAGGCACTTGTGGTGGATTGGTATTATAAGCGCCGTAATCCTAACGGCGTGACAACATTGCATTACATCAAGTTTTGCGGAGATGCGCTGTTGTATGCTTCCGAGAACGATCCTGTTTATCGTGACCGCGGATTTTATGACCACGGTATGTACCCCGTTGTATTTGACAATCTTTATCCTGAAAAGGGAACGCCTGCGGGATTTGGTCTTGTTGCTATAACTAAAGATCCGCAGATGTACATTGACAAGCTGAGTGCCAATATTCTTGAGACCTCAATGATGGGAACAAAGGTAAGATATTTTGCGCTTGGCAATACGGGAATCAACGAAGAGGAGTTTCTTGATTGGAACAAGCCTATCGTACACGTTGAGGGCAATTCCCTTGAAGATACCCGTCTGCGCAGAATTGACGTTGGTGGCATTGATGCGATTTATTTCAACGTTATGCAGCAGAAGACCGAGGAGATGAAGGAAACTTCCGGCAACAGAGACGTTAACAGCGGTGGTGGTAGCGGTGTGACAGCTGCCGCGGCTATATCTGCACTGCAAGAGGCGGGCAACAAGTCGAGCCGAGACATGATCAAGGCGGCATACCGCGCATATCGTAGTCTTGCCAAGCTTTGTGTTGAGCTGATGAGACAGTTTTACGACGTCAAGCGCTCGTTCCGCATCACGATGGACAACAATGCTTATCAGTTTATCGATTTTGATAATAGCGCTATAAAAGACCAAATCACCATCAGCGAAGGTGGAGAAGAACTTTTATATCGCCGTCCTGTTTTTGATATCGTAATCACGGCTGAAAAGAGCAATCCCTTCTCGCAGATGTCACAGAACGAGACAGCTAAGGAACTGTATCAGCGTGGTTTCTTCGCTCCCGAAAAGGCGCAAGAAAGCCTGATTGCCTTAAATATGATGGATTTTGAGGGCATCGAAAAGGTTAAAGAGCAAGTAATGCAGGGACAGACTCTTCTCAATCTGTGTCAGCAGCAACAGATGGAGATTATTCAGCTTCGTGCGATGATGGGCGCAATTCCCACACAAATGCCAAATAACGCGCCACAGAGCGCAAATAAGGGCGCGGAGGGTAATTCTTCATCCCCCACAACGAAAACCGACGGAAGTGGACTTGCAAGGCCAGCAAAAGATGCACAGACACCGATGACACCTTACGGTCAGGCATTAGCCAAGAGAAGCACTCCAAGCGTGGAGGGATGACCGATGACGAAGGTATTCATTGACGAGGACAAGGACAGATATCTTATTGAGGTTACAGACCATTGCCCGGACAGTAAGGTATGCGCGGCGATATCGTGTTTGCTCTATTCCCTTGAGGGATGGTTGGCTAACGAAGAACTGCGCGACAACACCCTTGAAATTGAAAAAGCATCCATCACCGAAGGATATGCGCTGATAGCGTTCAGCGGTGGAGTCAATAGCGCGGCTATATTTGATTTCGTTCGTATAGGCTTTGCACAGCTTGAAGCAAGCTATCCTAACGTGATGAAGGTGCAGTATTGATTTTATCTCAAAAAAAGAAAGTTTGGATTTTCGGGGCGAAAAATTAAAAAGCGCTCTGTAAAATATAAATTGCCATCGAGGTCACTCCTTTTTTCCGGTCGTTGGGTAGCTTGCCTGAATGCAAGCGGGCAAGCTACGGCAACGGCTGAAGGAGAACTTGAGGAACGATGCACGGAGGCGTTACTTCCGCGATTATATAAGGAGGACATCCTATGAACTTAATTACGTTACCTGTGTCCCTTGCGATGTTCGATGGTGAGGGTGCGGGGATGGGCGAAGCAACAGGCAGCTCTGTCAACACCCAGCAGGGCAATTCGGGCGAAAACATCAGCACTTCTGCCGCCGGGAAGGAAGCATCGAACACAACGGAGAGCAGAAGAAAAGCCTATATGGATCTTATCAACGGTGAATATAAGGACATCCACACCGACGAGATGCAGAAGATTATTAACCGACGATTCAAGGAATCCAAAGGCTATGAAGAGCAAATAGCGCAGTATCGTGAGATTACCGATCTGCTTGATGCTAAATACGGCACAAAAGACCATCAGGCGCGAGTTAAGGCGTTCCGCGAAGATTCGATGTGGGACAATGCCGCAGACGAACACGGACAGAGCCGTGACGAATATATGGGATCGCTTAATAAGACTGTGGAGCTTAACCGACTTCGTGCTAATGAAGAAGCGCGTTTAGCGGAACAGACCGCTCGTGAACAAGCAGAGAAGTGGGACAAGGATGCCGCAGAAGTCAAGGCAAAGTATCCTGATTTTGATATCCATAGTGAAGTTGATAATCCTGCTTTTATGGCGAATATAAAAAAAGGGCTGTCAATGGAAGATGCTTACTTCCTTACCCACCGAGACGAGATCACACGCCGAATGGTTACCGATGCGAGAACAGCATCCGAAAAGGCGGTAGCAGATAACATTCGCGCAAAGGGAAACAGACCTGCCGAGGCAGGGACTGCATCTACAGCGGGATTTACGGGCGCGGTTAACTTCAAGACTATGACTGCCGAACAGAGAGCCAAAATTGCCGAAGCGGCAAAAAATGGCAAGGCAGATAAGTGGCGCTCTATGCTTTAAAATATTGCTCTCCGATACATTTCATACACAAAAACAAAAAATGTAAAGGAGAAAACAAAAATGAAAAACGAAATGATTCTTAAGACCGTCAACCTTTATGCTTTTGACGGTGACCTTAACACCAACGTATCCACCGATAGCGGTCTTTCCGCTGCATTTGATAATCGTGAGTTTTATTCCGATTATTTCATTGACCTTGCCGGTCCCGAACTGGTACATGACACATTCGCACAGAAGCATACTCTGCCTGAGAATCACGGCAAGTACATTGCATTCCGCAAGTATGCTCCTCTGCCTGAGATCACAACTCCCCTTGTTGAAGGTGTAACTCCTGACGGACAGAAGATCGAAGAGTCTACCATCGAAGCTGAAATCAAGCAGTATGGTGGATATGCAACCCTTTCCGACGTTGTAACACTGACCAACCCCGATAAGATTCTTATTTATCGCACCGAGCTTCTTGCAGATCAGGGCGCTCGTTCCCTTGATGTTCTTACCCGTGAAGTGCTTGTAGGCGGCACTAACGTTCGCTATGCAAACGGCAAATCTGCTCGTTCTGCTGTTGGCGAAACTGATAAGCTGACCGTTAAGGATATTAAGAGAGCTGTTCGTGACCTTGAAGCTATGAACGCAAAGAGATTCAGCGACGGTTATTTTGGTGGTATTATCCATCCCTACGTTGCATTTGATCTTACCGAAGACGAGCAGTGGAGAGCACCTCATCAGTACGTAGACACCAAGGAAATCTACAAGTATGAGATCGGTGCTATTGCCGGTGTAAGATTCTTGCAGACTTCCAATGCTAAGAAGTATGCAGGCGGAGGCGCAAGCGGTGCTGACGTATATGCAACTATGGTTATCGGTAAGGATGCTTACGGCACTATTTCCCTTGGCGGTAGCGGTCTTGAAGTTATTACCAAGCCTCTTGGCTCCGGTGGTACTTCCGATCCTCTTAACCAGCGCGGTACACATGGTTGGAAGGCATTTAAGGCTACCAAGATTCTCGTTGACGAGTATATGGTAAGAATCGAAAGCGGCGCATCCGCTGACTAAAAAAATCTTCAGCCATAGTGCTGAAGTAAAAATACGGAGGTAATTATGGCTGAAAAAAAGATTAAAAGCGAAGAGATAATCGAGACATCCGCAGATGGCACAGCAATGAGCCAAGAAGACTATCTTAACGAGTATGTCCCTATATTCTTATTTAAGGATAGCAAGGACTACAAGGATGATGTCTTCGTATCGCTTAACGGTGAAACTTGCAAGATTAAGCGCGGTGTTGAAACCAAGATTAAGCGCAAGTTTAAACTTCTCATTGATGAGTCAATCAAGCAGAAAATGTCTGCGGAGGAAGCGGAAGAGGCTCTTGCACGCGAAGTATTGATGTTTTAACTAACTGAATATTCCGCGAGACACAGCGATAGGCTGCGACACGGCGCGGCAAGGTGAGGATGCTTGCCTTGCTGCGCTTTTATTTATGTGAGGTGATACAATGCAAAAAATTATTAAATGCACTGTCAGCGGTGAGTATGTGCGCGGTAGCGGTGTTGTTGCCGGTGCCGCAGGTAGTCACGACGATGTAGTGCTTGAATTAGCATTTAAAGATATATGGGAAGGAACAACCAAGACGGCTTTTTGGTGGGATGCAAACGGAGAGAATCCTACGGCAACGATATTAACACTTGCAATGCTTGTTCCGGGCGAAACAGAGGTATACAGAGTGCCTATTCCCGCAGAAGCAAAAGCCTATGAGGGGCAGATGAAACTGACTCTTCGTGGCGTAGTATTAAGTGAGAGCGGCATCATAGAAGAGCAAGCCACTGTGTCTGCTGATGCTTATTTTGAGATACTGTCAGGCTCTGTGCCTGATGAATACAAGGATGCAATGGAGGTAACGCCTTCTGTTGCAGAGCAGATTCAAGCAGGGGTTGATGCTGTAGCAAAAACAGCTAATGAGGCAAAGGGCATAGCGGACAGATTGGCAGCACAGGAGAGCGTTGCACTTGAGCAGAGCGGACAGGCTGTGAGCAAAGCGGATAATGCTCTTTCGGCGGCACAGTCAGCGCAGAACACGGCACAGTCAGCACAGAATACAGCACAATCAGCGCAGAACACAGCAAATGCAGCGGTGACAGATGCAGGCGTAGCAAATACAGCGGCACGGTCGGCGCGAAATGTGGCAGATACAGCGGTGCAGGATGCAAACTTGGCAGTAACAGCGGCACAGAGAGCTGAGGAGGCAGCCAATGAGGCATTAGTGATATCCAAGCAGAATGCGGAGGATATCGAACTGCTGAAACAATCAGGCGGCGGCTCAGGCGGCGGCGGTGGTGGTAGTAATAATAATGCTGTACTGACCTTACAGAACGTTTCAGGTTGGATTTACAAAACCGTCTCCATAGGAGCAACCTGCCCCATCAGCTTTACTTGGAGCAGCCTTGAGAACGAAATACCTACCGGTCCCGGCATTTTGAAAATCACCAACAACGGCGCACAGAAGCATCTGTCCTCGATAGAGCAGGGAATGGTCGAGGATATGGATATAGGACAATACCTGACCGCTGGAAGCAATAACATTAAAATCAATGTCACCGATACCTACGGCAACAGCCGCACTATTACATTTAATGTAACTGCGGTGGCTCTTTCCCTGACATCTGAGTTTGATAATACTGCTCCTTATACGGGCGGCTTCAATTACGTCTATACGCCTACGGGTGCAGCTACCAAGACCGTACATTTTGTACTGGACGGCACAGAGCTGCCCACAGCGACAGTTACAGTAAGCGGTAGACAACAGACACAGCCTATCCCTGCACAGACACACGGTAGTCATACCCTTGAAGTCTACTTCGATGCGGATATTGACGGTGAAACTGTACAGAGCAACAAGCTGTTCTACGACATTATCTGTCTTGAGGAAGGCAATACCACGCCTGTTATTGCGAGTGATTTCAACACCAAGACAGTAGAGCAGTATGACAGTATTGTAATTCCTTATCGTGTTTACGATCCTGCAAGTATGACGGCAAGCATTGTTCTGTCGGCTCCCGATATGGCTGATAAACCTTTGACAGTTGACCGTACTGTTCAAAAGTGGACTTATCGTGCAGATACAGCCGGAGAGCAGGCACTGACCATCACTTGCGGCAAGGCAGTAAAAACCATTAACCTGACCATTGCCGAAAGCAAAATCAACGTAGAAGCTGAGACCGAAAACCTCGCGCTGTATCTGTCAAGCTACGGCAGAAGCAATAGCGAAGCTACTCCTAACGTATGGCAGAGTGGCAGCGTGGCAGCAACCTTTGAGAATTATAACTTTGTCTCTGATGGGTGGATTACCGATGCAGACGGCATTACCGCTCTGCGTACTACGGGCGATGCGCGGCTGACTATTCCTTTGAAGATTTTTGAGAAGGACTTTCGTAGCACAGGCAAAACCATTGAACTTGACTTTGCTACCCGTGACATCCTGAACTATGATGCGGTGATTCTGTCCTGTTTCTCGGGCAATCGTGGTTTACAGCTTACGGCACAAAGGGCGCTGCTCAAGTCTGAATCGAGCGCTATTTCTACTCAGTACAAGGAAGATGAACACGTTCGCTTGTCCTTTGTAGTGCAGAAGCGTAGCGCATACAGACTGCTTCAGGTGTATATCAATGGTATTCTGTCCGGCGTTGTGCAGTACCCCGATGATGATGACTTTTCACAGAGCAATCCTGTAAACATCACAGTTGGCTCAAATGACTGCACCATTGACCTGTACACCATCCGTGTGTATGACAATGACTTAACCCGATTCCAAATCCTTGATAACTGGATTGCTGACACACAGATTGCCACCTTGAAAAACGAGAGGTGGAAACATAATGACGTATTTGACGAATACGGACAAATCGTTATCGGGCAGTTGCCGCAGGATTTGCCTTATCTGATTATCAATGCGGAAACCTTACCGCAGTATAAGGGCAACAAAATCACAGTCAGCGGCGAATATGTTGACCCCGTGGACAGCAAACGCAGTTTTACCTTTACGGGGGCAGAAGCAGACGTTCAAGGTACATCCTCTGCCGAGTATGCGCGTAAGAATTACAAAATCAAGTTTAAGGGCGGCTTCACACAGGGCGGCAACACCTTGCCTAAATATCAGCTCCGTGAAAACAGCGTTCCTACCAACGTGTTCACTTTCAAGGCTGACGTAGCATCCAGCGAGGGCGCGAACAACGTTGAGTTGGTCAAGCTTTATAACGATGCTTGCCCATACAAAACTCCTCCTCAGTTAGCGGACAGCACGGTAAGGCAGGGCATTGACGGTTATCCCATTGTTATTTTCCAAAACAACGGCACAGATACCGTCTTCATAGGCAAATACAATTTCAATAATGATAAGGCTACGCCAGAAGTATTTGGATTTACAGATGATGACGAATCGTGGGAAATCCGAAACAACACCTCTGACCGTGTTATTTGGAAGAATGACGATTTCAGCGGCACAGATTGGCTGAATGACTTCGAGGGCAGACACCCTGATGGTAACACCGATGCTACCAATCTTGCAGCGCTGTCGGCGTGGATCAAGTCTACCGACACTACGGGGCTTTCCGAAACCGAAAAAGCTGCTCGTTTGGAGAAGTTCAAAAACGAGCTTCCTAACTGGATGGATGTAGACTCTACTCTGTTCTACTATCTGTTTACCGAGCTGTTCCTTATGGTTGACTCTCGCGCCAAGAATGCTTTCCCGACACGATATGACCGTGGCGTATGGTGCTGGCTTCCCTACGATATGGACACAGCAATCGGTATTAACAACGAAGGCGCATTGACCTTTGGCTATCAGCTTGAGGATACCGACAAGACTTCTACGGGCGCAGACGTTTACAACGGACAGGATTCCGTCTTGTGGAACAACGTGCGTGAAGCCTACAAGGATGAGCTGATGGCGATGTACAAGGAGCTGCGATCCAACAACGCTATTTCTTATGCAGACACAGAAGCTCGATTTGAAAACCATCAGTCCAAGTGGTCTGCGGCAATATTCAACGAGGATGCTTATTACAAGTACCTTGAGCCGCTGTTTACTACCAACACCGCTTCCTATTTGGGTATGCTTCAGGGTAGCAAAGCAGAACAGCGCAAGTGGTGGCTGTACAACCGCTTCCGTTATATGGACTCAAAGTATAACGCAGGCGATGCGCTGAAAGACGTAATTACCGTCCGCGGCTATGCTAAATCGGATATTACTGTTACGCCTTATGCGGATATCTATGCCACCATCAAATACGGCTCTTATTTGGTACAGAAACGAGCTTTGCGCGGAAGCAGCTACACTTTTGAATGTCCGCTTTCTAATGTAAACGATACAGAAACCTACATCTATTCTGCTTCTCAGCTTGCCGATGTAGGAGATCTGTCGGGCTATATGGTCGGTTACGCTGACTTTGCCAACGGTACAAAATTGCAGTCCCTCAAGCTGGGCGACGCAAGCACAAGCTACAGCAACGCAAATCTCATCGAGCTGTATCTTGGTAACAACACACTGCTCAAAACCTTGGATGTGCGTAACTGTCCCAACCTTGGTATCGGTGTAAACGAGGAAGGCACAGTGCAGCAGTCGATAGATGTTTCAGGTTGTACCAACATCGAGCATATCTACTTTGACGGCACAAGCATAAAGGGTCTGACACTTCCCAACGGCGGCGTTATCAAGACCTTGCATCTGCCCGGTACCATTACCAACCTGACTGTACGAAATCAGGGTGCAATCACCGATTTTGTACTGCCTGATTACAGCCATATCACTACTCTCCGTTTGGAGAATGTGAGTGATGCTATCCCTGCCTATGACATTATGATGTCTCTGCCTGCTAACTCCCGTGTGCGTGTAATCGGATTTGACTGGAATATGAACAGCGCAGCCGACATCCTTGCTCTCTGCGATTATCTGGACACTATGCGTGGTCTGGACGAGAACGGCAACAATATGGACAAGGCTCAGGTAAGCGGCACAGTACGAGTGGAGAACATCACTGGCAATCAGCTTGCGACAATTAGAGAGCGTTATCCTGATATCAACGTGGTGTATGAGAACTTATCCTCCTTCCTGTACTTCTACGATGAAAGCGGTGAAAATCTGCTGCAAACCGTAGAGATTAATAACGGTGGCAATGGCGTTTATACGGGGGCAACACCTGCTAAAGAAAGCACAGCACAGTATAACTACACCTTTGCCGGATGGAGTAAGACTGTAGGCGGTAGCGTAGACGAGGACGCTTTGCTGAACGTCACCTTTGACCGAAGCGTGTATGCCGTATTTACTGCAACCATTCGCACTTATACCGTCCGCTTCTATAATGGCTCAACCTTGTTACAGACAAGCAATGTAGCTTATGGTGAAATCCCTGTTTACACCGGAGTCGAGCCTACACCTGAAGTAGATTATAGGTTTGTCGGTTGGACTCCCAATATTGCAGTCGTTACCGGCGATGCTACCTATAAGGCTAAGTTTGTTTACAACGGCTATTTTTACGCAAAGATTATAACCCGCGATATCAAAGGTGCTTACACCAATACGATAGTCACGAGCATCGGGGAATCCGCGTTCTATGGCTGCAACGCCCTGACCGAAGTAGACTTCCCGGCAGTCACGAGCATCGGGGAATCCGCGTTACATAGCTGCTACGCCCTGACTAAAGTAGACTTCCCGGCAGTCACGAGCATCGGGGAATCCGCGTTCTATAGCTGCTACGCCCTGACTAAAGTAGACTTCCCGGCAGTCACGAGCATCGGGGGATACGCGTTCTATAGCTGCGCTTTAACGACAGTAATTCTCCGAAACGAAACCGTGTGTTCGTTGTCGAGCTCGGCTGCGTTTTCAGGCACACCTATCAAAAGCGGCACAGGCTACATTTATGTACCGCGCGCATTGCTTGAGGATTACAAGGCGGCTACTAATTGGTCTAACTTTGCTGCTCAGTTTAGAGCTATTGAAGATTACACAGAAATCACAGGAGGTGCAAGTTGATGTCATTTGTTAATACAGTAGAGATTGTCGGCGATGAAGCTTTGTCAACCAGCATTATTAATCGCAGCATCACGGAAATTGCAGACAACAACTTAACGAAAATCGGGCAATACGCGTTCAATAGCTGCCGCGTCCTGACTAAAGTAGACTTCCCGGCAGTCACGAGCATCGGGGGATACGCGTTCTATAGCTGC
>JAEIGA010016289.1_pt1 | contig 11315 bp, 9 predicted proteins | sample 9270691 | NCBI WGS metagenome assembly JAEIGA01 (sample SAMN17057246, study PRJNA624740) | gut metagenome | biome: biome; isolation source: fecal sample | host: Bos grunniens | place: China: Xizang | collected 2019
ATGAATAGGGCGTTCGTCGTTTTTCTAGACCACCCCTCCCGTCTTTTGCGTAAACAAAAGTAGGGTTCCAAGCGGTCTAGAATCCTGAGAATTCGGTCTTTTTCAACTAAAAATACTATTTTTAATAACCAAAATCAGAACATATACTTTTTGTAGAGGGGGCTGGGTATTTTTAGTAAAATTTTCTAATAAATTTTACTAAAGATTGGTTGATGTTAATATTAATTAAGTAAAACTTATAGTTATAGAAGTAAAATGTTTGAATCGTTATACTATAATGATTAACTTGTACGGACCACTATGAGTTATTCATTCTAACTACCACGTACTATTTCGCAAACTTCTAATAAATAGCTATATGAAAGCCCTTATATAGGAGCCTATTTTGCTTAATAGCCACCTCAACATTTCGCAAATTATTAGGCTTTCTATATAGAGGCCCTTATATAGGGGCCTATTTTGCTTAATAACCACCTTAATATTTCGTAAATTATTAGACTTTCAGAAAGTCTTCTTAAAATTTAGCAAAATAGAAAGGTCTCATTTCACAAAACAGACACCCTAAATAAGGGCCACGATGTTATTTCGCAAAACTAGTCATCAACAACAAGCCGCTTCCATATGTTAAGCTCATCAAGACGAATGAAATCGTCTATGGCTGCATTAATATTGCGCTGATTTTCCAGGTCCGTCAAACTATAAGAAATAGAGACAACTTTGGCAAGCCTCTGTTCAGTGTAGTAGCCTCGCTCCATGTCAAACTGGCGCCACTCGTCGTACTGGTCAATGGGATGGTAAGGATTATCGACAGTTGTAAGTAGATACTGCTTCATCACTGTCACCTCCTAACCCAAAGCCTTCTGAAGACCAGACACCGATACACCAAGAATCTCAGCTACCTCAGCCCAAGTGTATGTATCAGAAGCTAACATATTCTTAGCCTTAGCCAACTTGGCCGGAGCGATTGCATTCTCCCTAGGCATGGCTCGCTGCCTAAGAATCTTCGAATCCGCATTCCTAAAAATCTGCAAAGCCTTTGTGTCGGAAACAGCTCCTGCCTGAATAGCCTCCCATTCTCGGTCGCTAAGCTTAATCTGCTCTTTACCAGCACCAACAGCATTACGAGCAGCCTCAAGATGCCTAGACTTGGCCTTCTTCTTTTGACCGTCATCATACTCGGGATGGTCTGCAAATTCGACACGCAATGTAGAGTTAGCAAGCGTTTGTGCCTTGCGCTCAAGAGGAGCATTCATCTGAGCAGTCTTAAGCTTTCTATTGAGCGACTTAACTTCTTCCTCATAGGCCTTCTTAGCAGACGGACTATACACCATCTTATCCGTATGACGCAATTCAGCACGAGCTTGATTAGCAAGTGCTTTCATACTATTAGCATAATCGGCGTAATACTTCTCAATGGTGGTTCCAGAAGACAAAGTATACGCATCAGAAGTCTCGTACATATTAGACGTCTTGTTGCGCTTAGGCTTGTCATATAGTCCGGTCTCTTTGTTATAGACCATTTTACCAGTAGGCTCCCAGATGATTTCGCCACGCTCCCAACGCTCACGCTCTTCTGGAGTTAACTTTGATACGGCCTTTTCTCGACGGTCATTAAACCAAGCATTTTTCTCGCCCTTTGCAGCAGAAATGACCGTGCTGGCACCACCGCCATTCTGATACTTCTTCTTAAGTTCATCAATTCGATTATCTTTGGCAGAAGCCTTGTAGTTTAGCTTATGTTTATAGGCATCAATGACGACCATAGAATGCCTAACAGCGCGAGCGAGCTCGTCATCATCAGCACCCTGAATGGTCATGTCAGTAATGAGATTGGATATTTTTCCCATCTCGGTCTGAACGAGACCTTTTTTCATGCGGTCCTTAGCGGGCATATTGTCGCCATTATAAACCTCTTTTGGCTCAAAGTTTTTAAGACCTTCAAGAGGAGACTTGGTTTTAATGCGCACAATAGGACTACCATCAGGACGAGTGATAGGCAATACCATAGCTGTATCACCGTCAAAGTCTGCACCAGATAGGACTCCGGCAACGGACGGATGAATACCGATGGCATCTTGAGCATTTCCGAGAATCTTTTTTGCAGAAGGATTCTTATTATCAACGACAACCTTAGGTATCTCAAACACTCCACCATGAGGATAACGAACTAAAGCAACCTCGGTTCCATCAGGTAGGCTCGGGCAATAGCATTTACGAGGGTCATTATTAGGAAGAGGGAGAAGAACCTTCTGAGTTTGACCTGGAAGCCGAACTGCTTTTAAATGAACCGCATCTGCATCACAAGAATCCGCAAACTCTTGAAGCAAGTATCTTTTAAGCGTGGGATTGGTAAGAGACTTAATCTCTTCAAACTCCGCTTTAGAAATATCTGCAGTCGCCTTCAATTGCTTTTTAGCAGTCTGTTCAAACTGCTTAGACAAGAACTGAGAAGAAAGAGTCTTGGACCATTTAGACCAATCGCCTTCCTCATTAACGATGTTTAACGCTCCACTCTGACCGCCAGCCTTGATGGAGGCACCAAACGGATTGGTGAGATTCTTTGGGTCCTGCATCGGCTTAAGAACTTCTTTACCGCCAGGCTCGCTAGCAATCATTGGAGTACCAACGTGCTTATTAGTATTGAAACGAATATCAATTCCATCAGGTAGGTCGTCAGCATAGACAGCCATTCCCTTGAGGTAGTGAGTCCCATCCACACCAATGCGAACCTGAGCATACTTAGCATTACCAAGATTGAGGTCAGAAACACCACGACGAAGCTCAATAACACCATCTTTATCAACTCCGCCCTCTTCAGCATATTTCACTTGAATGCGCTTAGATGAGATATTCTCAATGGGGCGAAGACCAACCTTATTTCCATCTTGGTCAACGTGAATATCAACAGGAAGACGAATGTCTTCGAAATGATTGAACACGTCGCCCTTTGTGGTTCCAGGAAGAGCAAGAACTTTTACGGTTGTATTACCTTGTCCAAACACCTGACGAACCGAACCATCGACGATTTCATATCCTTGCTCGTGAAGCTGACGAACTGCAGCATCGAAATTAGAACGACCAACGCCGAGATACATCTCAGAGTATGCTCCAATATCAATGTATCCGCCACGAGTATCAAGCGATTCTTTTAGCAACTCGGCGGTCGTATTAATTCGACGTGCTTTTAGTTCCGCATCACGCTGTAAAAGTTGACGAACGCCGGATTCCGAACGACCAAGCTTTTCCGCAATAGCCTTATCGGACCAGCCTTCGTCTTCTTTTAGATGCTTGGCTTTTCGATAATCAGCAGCATCGATTTCAGCTTTGGACTGAGTAATCATCTTACGATAATTACGAATAGTCAAAGGTATCTTATGTCCATCTTTATCAAAATCGTAATACGCGTCCTCTTCGAACAGGTATTTAACAATTTCCTTGTCAGTTATTCTAGAGCCGGTCTTGGCAAGATGGTCTCGCTTTATTTTAGCAATCCTAGATTTAAAGTCTTTAGCATGCTGATATGGATTGTCGCCAGTTCCTTCACGATATCGACCAGAACCATGAGGGTCGTTGGGAAACCGCTGTTCTGTTCCATAATGAGCAAGCCAATTATCTTCTGAAACAAGCATCTTTACCCCTCTTTAAGACTCTCGATAACTCTATCGAAGTCAACAATCGTATTCATAATATCAACAATAGCAGATGGGTCGGGACTACACTCAAGGACTTCGTCGGACTGGTAAATCCTAAGTATAACATCAATGTCGTTTGGGTCATAGTTGTACTCAAGACAGAATAAAGCGGCATAAATCTCTAACTGATGAAACGATGCAGTGGTCACACCAGTCTTAAGGTCGTGAATCCTAAGCAACTTACCATCAAAAGAAATAGCATCGGCAGTTCCAAAACAGTTATCCGAATAATACAATATCAATTCTGGTGTCATACCAAAACCTATTGCATCATTGACATACTGATTAAGGGTTCGCTTACTATGAGACAACTTAACACCAAGAGTAATAGCTTCGCAAGCAAACTCATGAAGCCTAGTACCACGTTCCTTAGCCTTCCAATTCTGGTAGACAGATATCAATCGGTCGGCATCATAGTTAATCCAGTGATACTTCGAAGCACTAAGAAACGCATGCTTGTTCTTAAGATTCCAATGCTCGTTCCAGTTCATTCAAAACCTCCTCTCTGTTCTCAGGATAGACAAACGAAGCATACGACATGTCTCGCAAACTAGAAATATAAAATTCCTGGTTTGGACGACGTGACGCATTCTCGCTTCGCTTACATTCCAATGCTGCCCACTTATCTTTATACAATATCAATAAGTCAGGAAAGCCTTGAATGTAGTTTGGGTCATTCTTGAGAACGTAACAACCAGGAAGGAGATTCTTCACGTCTTTAATTAATTGTGATTGGAACTCGTTTTCTTTCATAAAACACCTCAAAAGAAAAAGAGGGAGCATACTCTCCCTCTCATTAAAGGACGTGTAAAATCTGCGGATTTTTGTATAAATATCAACTAAGTCGCTCACTCCAACGATTAAGTTTGGACCAATAAATTTCATTATCGACATGTAAATAAAGAAGATGCGCGACCAAACGAACATCTGTATACTCTTCAACAAGCATCTCATCGATTTCGCTTTTTGTCAAAGGAGTTGGATTCTCGCCACGAAGAAGCCGAGACTTCTTAAGACAAGCGTGAGCCAACTCAGCGCATTCTTCAGCAAGCTGTTCGTATAGAGCAGCATCCGACAATTTCATTTGCACAATCTGAAAATCAGCAAGACTCATAAAACGCCCTTTCGTTAAAGTTCTTCTTGGTATCTATCGCCCGCTTAATAGCAATATCAATGGGCGAAGAAGACATCAAATGATAGTAGTACAAGTCGGTAAACGGAGTGTTCATACGGTCAATTCGTCCAGATGCTTGTTGCATAATTTTGTAAGAATAGTTTTGGGAATAGAACAAGATGCTATCGGTTTCAATACAGTTCCATCCTTCTGCTCCAGCGGTGTACTGCACAAGGAACGCCCATCGTCTGCCAGAGAGAATATCATCGTGCTTATGACCGTTCCACTCGGAGTACGGTATACCAATGTCATCCAACGCCTCCCTAAGCATTTCTAACTCATAATTGAAATTGTAGAAAACTATACATTTCCCAACTCGTCGAATAATATCAATCGCGGTTTTGAGCCTTTCTGGCTCGGCATTAGCGATTCGTCTGAGGCAGAGACACATAGCAGATGCATCTCTGAGTGGCTCCTTGTTGAAGACGTCCCATCTGTCCCGCACGACTTTATCACTAAGTATTTTATCGTACTTGACTCTGATGTATTCATGATGCGATATAGTTGGTCGTTCGAATGGCATTTGTACAAGTATTCTGGACCTAAATCCTTCCAAGATATCGGTTCCAACATACCTTTCAACTTTAGGATACTTAGCAAATCTACTGTAGACAACATGCCTCCTTTCAAATGCGGTCTTGTTCGGATAAAATCCGTTAGCTATAAATACGGGAACATAGTCCATCCACGTATCACCAGGAGTAGCACTGAGCAATATCCAACGATTGCTTTTACTAATCTTTATAAATGCTTTGGACCATGCCCCATATCCAACAACCCTCTGTTCGTCAAATATAAAGAATGCCTTTTTAATATCCTTATACTTCTGAATGTTATTCCATGAGTCTACAATAGGTTCAACACCGGGAAAGAATCTACACTCTAGTTCCCACTCTCGCAAGTCTCTCTTATGGGCAGTAGTGATGATGTAAAGAGGAATATCAATACGCATTTCTCTTGTACGCCCATGTCCGTTAATCTCGAGAGTGCCTTTCGCCTCTTTCAAATAGTAGTAAGCAAGCGCTGTTCTAGACTTGCCGGAGCCGACTCCACCACAAAGGATGGAGCCGGACTTCAGCTTGTCTATTGCGCCTAGCTGATGGTCATACAGACTAAGCGACATTATTCCTCCGAATATCAATCCTAGAAGGGAACGTCCTCCGCATACTTATAATCGAAGGCGCCCTCCTGAAGCTTAATAGTGAGCTCGCTAAGATACGCGCTGCACCAATCCTTACCGTTCACATTTCGATTGTACGGATTAACCGCAATATCACACCACTCAATGCCACGACGGTCAATGTTCTGGTCATCGAGATACTGCTCATCAACCTGAGTACGACGAGTACCATCGCTACTAGCAATATAAATACGAGGCGGATTGGCAGTATTGAAGTTCATCTTAATCTTGAAACGAGCAATAATCGGGCTGTCGGGGTCGCTAGAACTGCGAGGCTTATGACTGATGCAAGTCCAACCCTCATTCTCAAGCTCCTCAGCAAGCTCATCACTAATGGCAATGGCGAAACTACGAGTTCCAGCAGGAGTGTACTGAGTGGGAGTTCCCTGCATATTACGATACCAAATATCAGAACCCGGAACCTCTTCGAACTTAAGGGAACGATTAACGCGATTGGCCATGGTAGGTCCTTTCTCTAAAATATCAAATTACTAAGGTCATACCCAAGCCGGCAATAGCCTGAGTATGACCCGCATTTAGAACACTTTGTTTCTTTCTGACATGGGGGTAACCAAGGAATATCAAACATACTCCTTATAAGGCTCATCGCCTATGAACCATTCAAAGTCTCCGTACTCACCGATATCGGCCACTGCTTCGTCGACTTTACGTTGGTAATAGTTGGTATCCACACATGATTCGAGCCCAAGTCGTCGGACAGTTTCAGACTCAAGCCATCGGAATCCGTCCGCGTCAGTAGCCGAATAATACTTACCAGACTGCTCTCGGACAAGTCGACCCCCTCCCACTCCATCGACAACAGGAGTGAATTGTCCCGCTCGCCCGACAAATTGATAGTTATGCTCGCCATCAGGCATCCCTTCGTTCATATCCAAATAGAACGCAGTCTTACAATTCTTTGTCTCACACATGTCATCGAATATCAATGGCTCATGACTAAACAAAGTCTTAAAGACATACGGTTGCTGGAATTGGGCACCAGTTGCGGTCCACTCTCCAGCATGCTTACCAGTAGCATACTTAGCAATATAAGTAGACTTATTCACAAGGCACATCTTGTCGTATGTCGCCTCATGCTCAAAGTCATACCCATACTTCTTACCGAACTCCATCACAAAATCAATCATCTCAGGAGTGGCATCAGGAATCTTGATTGAATCGGTCTTAATGTGGGCGACAGTCCAACCCTGTTCCTGTACAGCATGTTTCAAGTCAATCATGAACAATGCGCCACGCTTAGCAACAATATTATCAACATTGCGAGGGTCTTTAAACTTATTCGGGAACTTGGCCGAAGTCAACCCATAGACACTGTTAATTGCAATCTTAAGTGCATAAGCAAGCGCATCAGCATCATCCTCACTACCGGTAAGATGCTTGGCCAACTTACCATCCAGTAACGTCTTAGCAGTATCATAGTCATGATGCTTAACACAAATACGTGCTTTCTTAATATCACTAAAGTTCTTAGTATATGGACCAAACAAATCCAGATTCTCTATAGACGTAGGATGCATGCTAGCAATATCAAGCAGAGCAACGTTTCCATACATACCAGGCTCTGAATAGACATAACCACCTTCGCCAGGGTCTTCTCCTCGATATGAGCTGTGACCGTTCTCAAACTTATAGCCTGGGAACATCTCAGACAAATCTGTATACACAAATTTCTTCTGAGGATTGGGGTCGTTCCCAAATATAATTCGAGTAGTATGCTGATTGGTTGTATCATTTACCGTTAGCCCACTCAAATCGGCCAGAATCTCTCGAGCCACGAAGTCGGCATGCCTAGCGTTAAACACTGCTTCTGTCGCCAAAACATCATTATCACAATACTCGGCAACTTCAGTCCAACGCTTAGGGTCGACGGGCTGGTCCCAAGGCAATCCGAGCTCCTGGTGATGAATCCCAAGCTCAATCTCGAATTTCTTCAGACTCTGCTTCTTACTAGAGAAGTCATACACATCAGTGTAACTAAGCTTGTACGCCTCGCCAAAGAACGCATCTCGGTCGCCATTAATGATTCGTTGAGACAAGCCATAAAGTTGTTCAACAGAATATCCAAGATAGCATGCATAGATGATGTGGTTGTCGTATCGCCTATTGTTAAATCCAACAAGCCTGTACTGGAACAACTCCTCCATGGCATGTGAATCCGGATTAATCATCCTAATAACCGGATTACCTTCACCAGCAACCTTATAGTTGACCAGGAACAGATTCGGAAACACCTCAATATCAAAGAACACAATAGGGTCTTTAACCGACTTCACCCGTTCCTGCTCTTCCTTCTCCTTCGACATGAAGCGCATCTTAGCAACGCAGTCCATACAATATCTAGCCTGATGCGTACTGTCCGCCGCAAACGCCAGAATCGCAGTATGCATGTCGCTAACATCATACTCAATTCCACTAGCGTACGCTTCATCCAATATCTTATAGATGAAATCAATAGAAGGTTTGGTGTTTGGCCACACCTCTTTTCTGAGACCCTTAACAATAAGGTCTCGGAGCGCCTTCTCGCTCTTAATAGTATTCTGACTAATCACCTTTCTCTCCTTTTTTGGCAACCCTCCACTTATATGAGCTACAGGAATATCATTGCACCTACTCAACCTCCTCCTCAAAGAACTATTCCCGTTGAACACCTTAATCTCAATGCCTTCTGAATAGACTCGACTAAGCTCGGATACATCCCCATCGTAAATATAATGAAGATGAATCCCAGCTCCACCCTTACTAAACTCAGCATAGGTTCTAGGCCACTTGTTTGCAGCCGCGATGTTCTTCTCTGCAGACTTGTTTCCGTTCTTATCTTTGAGGTCGAAGTCAATAACAATATGCTCTGGAGGAACCTTAACATAATGAAGTTTGCTCGTGTCAATATCAGACAGCTTGGTCGTAACGTTAATCCACTTGGTCAATGGCGTTTCTATATCGCTCGCATATTGTGCCGGGTAGTCCTTCGCCAGAATATCAAACAGTGACGAACTTGTAGACATCTCAACCCAAGACTCACTGGGTATCATTTCTTCGAATGTTTCACCGGAGTTATACTCAAGCTTGTCTACCAAGAAACCCTCATAGATACTTCGAAGATGCTTCCCATCAACCATCTTGTCTTTAGAGAATGACGCGAAGTAGTTTTTCAATTCTTCTCTGAACTGATACATTGGCATCACGAAATTCAACGATGTCTCTTCGCAATATTCTTTATACATGGTGTATGCTTGCTTAAGACTAACATACTCCGCCTTAGCAAACTCGAAATAGTTTGCGTCAACAAAGTTAAAAAACACATCAGTCTTATACTGCATTTCCGAAGACCTATACGAATCATAGTAATGCTTTCCGAGAGTCTCGTATACCGTCTTGCAATGATTTGCAATAGCACCAAGCTCAAAGAGAATATCATGCATGAGTTTCTGATAGCGACTGGACGGAAGCTTCTTCCCTGTTGGATTAACATCAATAAGTCGACGAATCAAACCAGACTTAGCATCAGTAATCTTAACTGGCTTGTTTGTAGCCATAAACAAGAAAGCGTTCATCTTAATAGAATATAAAGACTTATGCTTCTCATTAATAGTCATCTCCTCATGCGAGACGATGCTATTCAATCTACTGTTATCGTCAATTCTACTCAAATCGCCATCATGCTGAATCGCAATCAGAGGATTGTTCTTAAACGCCTCTGTACTAAACTGATTCGAAGCAGTAGCCAAAGACTTGGCATCAAAGATGGCATAATATCCATCAAACAACTTCTGAATAATGTTCAGCACAGTAGACTTACCAGTTCCAGCATCGCCATAGAACACGAGAAACTTCTGAATATCTTTCGCTTCGCCAGCAACTATAGCACCAATAGCCCACTCGATCTTCCTGCGTTCAGAAGGCTCATACAACGTGGATATCAATTCTTCCCACGAATCGCATGGACTATCACTCAGAGAGTATGGAAGCTTCTTGCTGGCGTAGTCTTCTCTCTTAGTCTCAGTGTCGGCAAATATCAACTTACTATCGAGTGCCTGGTAATGGTCTGGATACCGAGATATCAATCCTTTGTAATCAGCCCATGACTTAGAACTATAATCACTAAGAGTGAGAACTGCAACTCTGTCCTCGGTCGTCTTTCTCAACTCTTCTGCATAATTGTATAATTCTTTATCGACAAGTCTTACAACATCAAACTCATTTGTGCTCCACAGACCAGTCGACTCGTCAAATATCGCATAGAAATCTCGACCTCGAACCATAAAGTCTTTGCTTTCGGATATCAAAAAGCTCGGATAGACTTCGATAGTACCTCTTTTTGTCGAGCGCCAATTGACTCGAAAGAAGTCCATAAACCCTCCTTTCTCTCGCTAAAATACCATTTTTGTCCAAAAAACCTAAAATAGGGGGGGGTCCTATTACCCTATATATAGTAATTATTTTTAATATTTTAAAATTTAAAAATAATAAAAAAAATGGTAAAATGGTAGAAACAGCAGGTAAAACCCTATTTTTTCAATTTTTCAAAAATGGTATAAATACCACTTTTTTGGTATTACGAATCATAACTCTCGACAAGTCGATTGAGATACCACTGAGCCTTCTTCAAATCTTCGACCTCTCTACCCTTCAAGCGATATCGCCAAATGTATTTAATGATGTTTCCCTTCAAATATCCAAGAAACTCATCCTTAGACATGCTCGATTCGATGGCATCAATGCATTCGACAGCCCCTTCGGTGTAGTGAGAAGGATGATTTATTGCATAGGCCATAGCCGGAGTTAGAATAAGGTCTTTCTCATCAAAGTGTACTGTATCAGACATTATTCCTCCATATAATTCTCGAGAATATAATCATTCAATTGATAGACAAGAGTCCTCTCGCGCTGGTCGCAAGACGGATACCTCAATGGGAACGGGCTTCCTGCTCCGTCAAAATCAAATTCTCGATTCATCCAACACTGCAGAATTACGTCGAAGTCATACAATTCGTCTTCATCACCACGAAGAAAAACCGTATCGGTGAACTTCTTCAAACCGAGATTCTTAATCATTTCCCAAAACCATATGGCAACTCGTTCTGAAGTGTTATCTTCGATGAGCATATCGTCCATACGACGCGCAAGACTAATCAAAGCCTCGAGAACGCTGCAGGGTTTTTCCATAAACATTACCCAGTCGGTATTAAAATATCTATTCGTTTCGCAATACTCCTTACGAAGTTCAAGACCCTCGTTAGCACGACTCTTA
>JAEIGA010016290.1_pt1 | contig 11315 bp, 13 predicted proteins | sample 9270691 | NCBI WGS metagenome assembly JAEIGA01 (sample SAMN17057246, study PRJNA624740) | gut metagenome | biome: biome; isolation source: fecal sample | host: Bos grunniens | place: China: Xizang | collected 2019
TTAAAAATTGTAAAATGTTCTTTGAAAAGATAGTAAGTGTTATCCGAATAAGGTTAGGTTTCGGCCTAAGGATACTCTTTTACACGAGCTCAAAAGGCTGCGTCAATAGCACGGAAGTGCAAGGGGAAGAGGTTGTCGGGATAACAAGTGTAAGGTGCTACTGATTTCGTGGGCAAGGAGATGTATGCGAGTTGGCGTCGTAGATTATTTCCATGGCAAAATATGCCCTTGGCGGTTGTAATAAGAAAGCAGTAGGCAGTAAGCATAAATCCGTTTAATAAAAAGGTGTTAAGAACCTTGTGCGTTGAAGGTAATCAATCCTTCCTACACATTATGTTGAAGCTCCGGCCAGAGTGGAGACGTGTAGTAGCTTTATACTTATTCATTATATTATTGACACATGCAGGAAGAGATGTGTCCCATTAATTGGTAATCTAAAAACAGTGAACGCTGTAGGATGCTGTGGTCATAACCTATGAAAAAAGGTAAAAAGGACGATGAGCCTAAGTGAGCAGGCGAAAATATAATGAGTATAAGGAAAGTTGATGAGCGGCTGGTCTATGCCCCCTCGTTACCAAGCCGGGGACGAGTGTAAAAGGGAAGTGTAAGATGACGGTTGAAGCGTGTTAAAGCGTGTATAACAGTATGGCTCATGGGCGTGCAAGAAATCCGTCCGAGAAATTGTATGGCAATTAACAAAATGATTAGGTGAAATCTTTTGTTTAATTAGTACATTACTCCAGTTCATGCTATGCTTGCGGGTATCAATCCCGTTGAAAGATGACTGAATGCACGGTTGTCCTGTTAAAAGACTTGGAGGTAAGAATGAGTCCTCCCACTTACTATTTTTTCAAGGAGCATTTTGCTCCGACTTCTGAAATGCCTTAAGAGTATACAGAAGGTCCTATTTCATATTATAATATTATTGTAATATGAAAGAAAAAACATTTTTTATATTATATAATATAAGGAAGGGGAAAAAACTTATGGCAAGAACACTTGATGCATTTGCTATAGCTGTTGGGTTAAGTCATTATGAAACACAACAAGATTATATAACAACAGGAGATTATTTAATAATTAATACAAACGGTACTGTAGCAAAACAAGATACTCAGTTAGCTTCAATTGCTAAACAAGAAAAATATTATGAGCAAGCTATTGAAATTGTTGATTTATTACTTCGTGATAAAACTTACTCATTAGCTGGCGATGACTATATTTTCTTAGAAAAAGAAGAAATTGCTGAATATTTTGGAGATGATGACGGAAGTATAGGTAAAGTTATCTTTACTAACGGGAATATCGCAATATTATATCTTGGGACAGCTGATGAAGAATGCTTCTTCCCAAAAGGCGACTTCTTAGTTCAAGGGACTATCGAAGATTTAGAAACAATTCTAAACTCTATGATAGACGAAGGGACTATATTATCAAATGAATGTAATGGAGAAGTTTGTTATTCCATTACTGATAAAGGTCTTGATTACCTAAAACAATCAGAAAGAGAGGAAGAAAAAACTATGGACAATGTATTTGGAAAATTAGGATTTGGTAAATGTGTAGATACTCGTTTTGCCTTATCTATCAATGGTATTGCTGTTCGTCAAGCAAATACTAACAAATATGTAGTTTATAACAAAGACAGTAATGAATTTGTTGACACTACTGACATGTTAATTAACATTAAGGATGCTTTATTCTTATTACCAGCAACTGATATCGCTGTAGGTGATACAGTTATTCACGAAGGTAAACCTTACTATATCGTAAGAACTGGAAACGAAATTAAAGCCGTATCATATGATGACTGTACTCAAACAGTATTAATTCCTAAAACAACTATGTTTGGTTTAAAATACTTTACTAAAGTATGTTCATTATTCGGTGATAACTTCGCAGCTACAGGAGAATTATTTAACAATCCAATGATGCTAATGGCATTAATTGGTGGAGAAGGAAATGCTGATTTTAGCAAAATGTTATTATTCTCATCTTTAGCAAAAGGTGACATGGCTTCAAACCCTATGTTAATGGCTATGCTATTAAAAGATGATGGTAAAGCAGACTTCTCAACATTTGCAATGATGTCTATGTTAGGAAATGGAACTAATCCATTAGCTCCAAAAGCTAAAAAAGACGACAACAAGAAAGGTGAATAATCTATATAGATTATTCCTTGACTATAGCTTACCAGGCACCCCATCTTGGTGGGTTATAGTCAAGGAACAATTTATATTTCTCTATTGTTTCTTGTATTTCTATTTATTGCCATTTAGACTATCAACTTCTATATAACTTTAGTTCATTCTGTCTTGGGAGTGATGACCTAAGGCAAATGAGCGAACCATCAAAGACAAGTTTATAGAAGATGTCTAAATTATCGGTTTTCTCGTTTACAGGACCTGGGATTAAGGGAATACCGAAAGGTATTCCTTTTTTCTATTTTAAGGCACCGTATAACGACAAAACGCTTTTATCAATAAAATATATTATTAAATATAAAACAGCAGAATACGCTGGCTTAAAATGCTTAATTTAACCATATTTTGGTTTTATATTTATAAAAAATTAAAAGAGGTGTAATATGGACTTATTATTAGTTGTAAAAGATTTCTTATTAAGTGCAAAAGAAGCGGGCACTTATAATGGTAATATAGAAGTGGGTACAATTGAAAAGTATGCAGAGGAAGTATATAAGGGCAATTATAAAAACCTAGAAAAAATGATCGTGCTTACCTTACGCCCTACTATATATTTTGACCTGCAAGAAAAACTAAAAAAGATAAAGGAGACCAAAGACAATGAAGAATAAACTAAAAGGTATAATTTTAATTATCTTGATGGGGTTGTTAATTATTTTTATGGTTGGCGGAGTAAAACTATGGTCTGACTGCAGAAGCTGGAAGGCTTGGGGAGAACAAGCTAATAAAGTTACAGCTGAACGCACTGAACAATTAAGTAATTGTGAAGCAGATGTAAATAAACTTGCCAAAGAAAATGAAACTCTAAAGCAACAAAAAGCAGAACTTGAAAAAACTATACAAGAACTAAACAATACTATCACCAATTTAAAAAAATAGATGGCTCGTATAGACTAACCAGCTACTATACGGGCGACGAATGTAACTCAGGAGCATGTACTGGTTCTGGTCTATGTACTTGGGACTTTCAAGTTAACAGCAACGGGTGGTATACATGGAACGGTAAATTAGTCTTAGCTTCAGCAACAAAATATTTATTTAACTACGGCTGGTCTTACAAAGACGGTATTACTTACTACAAATATTATGACGAAGTTATAATCACAATAGACGGAGTAGATTACCCCGGAGTTATATTAGATAGCTGCGGAGCTTGTATGAAAAGTAGGAAGATAGATTTGTTTGTTACATCAAAGCAAACCGTTAAAGATACTAAGGTTACAGTAAGAAAGAGCTAAAAAGGCTCTTTTTTTATTTTTTAAGTTTTCATAAACTGCAAAAAAATATTATAATTATATTATAAAAAGAAAGGAGTTTTTTATAGTGGAAACAACAAAATCAACTTATACAGTTTTTTTATCAAAAGCAAATTTTGATTTACTAAAAAAAGATACAGATTACACTATTATTAGAAGTAAGCAGTGCGCTTTTATTCCCAAGGTAGTATATTATATTGCCGAGATACAAGTGAACAGCGAGTCTCCAGAAGACCTAGAACCAGAAAATATTTTAGATGGAGTTGGTGCATTAGCTCTACATGAAGACGGAAGTAATTGTTTTTTAGTGTTGGAAAGCGACCTAACAGAATTAGAAAGTTTGTTCGATTGGGATGGAGCTGCTTCTATGTTAATGAGTGAATTATTAACAGCTGAAGATAAGGTTAATTTATTGTACCAAGATACTAAACACTATTCCGAGGGTGACAAGGTTTGGCTAAATGTTGGTACAAGAGAAAGTGCTATTTGGAGATTAATAGAAAACGCTACAGAACACATGTTCCTAGATACTACATTTCAATATAGATTTGGAGATATAAATAGCCATAACGCTGAAATATGGTGGCCAATATTATTAGATAGTGTAGGAGGTTTTTATTTTGTTATTCAAAAGGAAATACCCGAAGAAGAAGAGGAAAAATTTTTATTTCCAGTGGTTAGACAACCAAATCCCTACGATCCAAAAGACAATGCCTATTTTTTAGATCCAGAAGATTATAATTATAATCGAAGATTTGGAGGTAAATAATATGAAACATGAATTAAACGCAGTTTTTATTATGGATGCAGATCAATACCGTTACTATGAACAAATGGCAGAGGGTGTAGAACAAGTTGCCATTATAGATGAATGGGGTAGATATCCATTGGCAGACGGAGATTGTGGTTATTATGTAGTTGAAGTGAATGTAGAGGCACGTCTAAGTAGTAAAATAGAACTAGTGCGTTTTCTTGCTACAGCTTTTAAGTTTATCTGCCTTAGGATAGAGGGCACTACCGGAGTTTTTGTAAGCAGTGAAGCTGATTTAAACGATTTGTATGAAGATTTTTATAGACATAGGGGCAATGGAAAAAGCTTACAAAAGGATCTGTTAACAACAAAAGAAAGATACAATCTAATCTTTCAATCAAATAGTTACTGGAACTTATTTACAACTCTTTGTTTAATGTATACGGACGATCTTGACTCGGATATGATATTAATAGACTTAGATGAAACCACTCCAGAACTATTTAGTATAGAAGACGAAATGGTTGTTGTTGAAGAGCTGTCTGGAGAAACTCATTCCATCGATTTAACTGTTGGAATACCTGACAATTTTTTAACTTTTAATGTCTTGAAAAAACTTGAAAAATCCTACGAAAATATATTATAATAATAATGTAATAAATAAAGAAAGAGAGTGATTTGTATATGGACAAAACAGCAATGCCAGCAAATATAAGTTATACTTTATTGGTACATGCTGGTTCGTACAAAGATTTCGTTAAAAAGATGGAGAGAGATTATCCTGATTTAGAAATCAAAGCTACGAAACAAAAAGCAGTTCATTATTATTTAGTTCTAGTAAGTGAGAACGGTAATACTGATTATAAAAAAGAACAAATATACAAACTTCCTATTATGGCTATGAGAGAAGAATTTAGTAATTACATCTTCTTTAAAAGCGTAAAAGCGTACAATAATGTATTAAAACTTATGTACAATGGGAAGGAAGATAATAATGCTCCATATAATTTATTTATTGATATGTTAACACCTATCGAAAAATATAAATTTGGAGAAGTAAATAATGAAACTAAGAGTATATCTTATACCGAACAAATTAGTGCAAAAGCTTCTATGAAAACTTCGGTATTTGGAGAACAAATATTTAGTATAGGTACTTTGGTGAATGTATATGTGGGAAATGATTTAACAGTAGATGATAAGGAAATAGATTTTGTTGAGTTAATAAAAAAACAAAATCTACGTATTGGTATTATTTAATGAACATTGTATTTAACCGAAAGAATACCAAAAAGTTAATCGAAGCTTCTCGAGGAAATGAGAAAATGACATTAACTAGATTAAATTGGTTGTTAGAAAATAGAAATAGTATTATAGGTTGTATTCATTATAAATGGTTCACAAAAACAATATTCTTAATAATACCTGTTAAAGACGGGTATAAATTATATTGTGAATGTGGACGTAAAAGATACCACTATATGATTTGGGATATAGAAGAATTTTTAGATTTTATTCCTGTGATGGAAATAGAGGTATCAGAACCAGATTTGGCTTTAGAACTTATTGAAGCAATAAAAGAGATACCAAGTAGAGGGGCAGTACATATTAGTAATGATAAAATCTTTTTAAGAGATTTTTTACCAGGAGTTAACAATTAGACTACCTCAAGAGGGCGATATATGGTTAGTTCACTATCCATATATCACGCCCGGGAATATGGAAAAAGTACGCCCAGCTATAATAAAATCTATTAATGAAGATGAAGAAACCTTAAAAGTTCAAAAACTAACAACAAAAAAGCATCATTTTAACAAAGCATTCATTCACCCAAAAATGAAAAGAAAAACATATCTATCTAATGAAATCGTGGAAATACATGATTATGATTTAGTTAGATATATAGGAAATTTATCTCAAAGAAAGAGAGTGATAAGATGAAACAAATAATTTATGAAGGCCGCAACGATAAGTGTTTAATATTCAACATGATGTTTGTTGATATTGAAGGGGCTAATCAAAATAAAGCCATGCAATTATTTACATCTCATTTGGAAGATTATCAATTTGCCAATACTGAGTTTGGTGATTATATTCTATCTAACATTAACTTAACCCATGTAGAAAGTACAGAGGTTCACTATGATGGGCAGCTATACTGGAAACATACTTATGTAGTAGTTTATGAACTTCCTTATAATCAAGTAAGAGAATGTGTTCAACGCTTAAATAATAGATATAGAGAAAGAAGACTACCTATGCAAACAGGTTGTTATCCATCTCCAGCTTGCTTATGCGTTAAAACCATTACAGGTTATGGTAAGGCTTATTGTTATCCTCGATATAGAGAAGATGTGAATGAAAACTCATGGGCGCGTTGGTTATGCGAACATTCACGTGATTTACCTTATACACTAAGCAAAGTTATTAGTGTAGAAGGAATAAATTCGAGAGATGGCTACGTTATTGGAGATTGGTTTAATACCCCTCCCCAATACAAGGTGCGTATTTCTATATGTTCACATATCTTAAGTGCTATTAATACAAGTAGATATTGGCTATGGGCTTCACATATAACATGTGGCAAGGCAGATAGATACATTGATTACGGGGCTTTTAATAATAAACTTTATGCAGATATAATTAACAATACATTAGTTATCAGTGATAATGAAAATGTTTATGGAGAAATAAAAGGGTACTTAAATCACCAATTTACTAATCGCTATGGTTTAATTACCATATCACAATATGGAGTTATGTATTCTCGCAGAACACCAAATCGCTTAATTATAACTACAAGTGGTTATAATTCCCCATATGGACTAGGTAGTATGGAGTCAACTTTAATGTTATATGCTATTGATAGAAGAAAAATTAAAGATCCTACATTGCGTAGAGGTTCTTCTAGTTTTGATATGTTATCGTTCTTCGTAACAAAAAGAGCTAATAGGCTAGCTACCATTCAGTCATTGGTAAACCACGGAACATCCTATGGAGATATTAATGTTTTCCTACTACCATATGACAGAGAAAACATAACTCACAAAAAGGCATTAACATTATTACAAGAATGGTTTAATGCTAACAGTTCAGAGGAGAGAAACCAAATTAAAAATAGGTTCATACCGGAATGTATAACACTATCTCAAGGCGAAGAGCCAGAGGAAGATGCGATGAGTGCTTGGTTTAAAAGCTGTACCGCTAATGCAGAAAGCGATACAGAAAAACTTAAAAAAGCATATGAAAAACTAAAGGTAGATTTATTAAAAGAATACAAGGAAGTTGGAGCATATCTAGCTACTCAAAATCTAAATAACAAAAAACCTATTCCAACTATTAAACTTGGGGCAGGATTGGAACACAACCCAGATAAAAAGTTGTCTTTCCAATACACAACTACAACATACAACATGATTAATAATATTGAATTACCAGTCCCAGTAACAACAAAAACAATGGAAGTAAGATTTATGTTACCACTACACGATAAAAATAAAACATTAATGAACGGTAATATAGATTTAGAACAGGTATATAATAAACAAGACAATGAAATTGTTTTAGAACCAACCGAAATGATTAAAAAAACTTTAGAAAGGATAAGATAAAATGCTAAGACTTAAAATTGGTAAAAATTATTTATTAATAAAATATACAGCTGAGAATTCGGCTCTATATTCAAATGCTATACCATATATGATGGGCTGTTTTAAAGGAACAAACTGTTTAGCTATGGCTTTGCATGAAGATAGTTTCAATAAAAAAGAAATTATAGCATCTGTAGAGGAATTAAGAGCAAAAGTATTGTATATTTTACAATATGTCCCTATTTTACAGTACAAAAGAAATAACGATCCATTACTAATGCAACGAGTACTAGAAGAAAAAAGAGCTATATTGGGAAATCAAATCAGCACCTTAAAAACAGCTAAGCCTGATCTAGAAATCAAGGTAATTAATATTAATGCATATGAAAACACTCCAGCTTTTAGAGTTGCTAAGGCATTGATGAGACAGTTAACTACAGATAAGAATAGTATTTTATCTTCATTACCTGTTCTAGAAACTTATAAATATATGTCAAAAAGATATGCGACAATCCCAGGAGAGATTAAAATCATTGACAATGATTTGAAAAAGTTATCAAAAAAAGCGGTGATATGTGATAGAGTTGATACGGTTGAAAGTTTAAAATACTTAAAACTAATTAAGAGTGCTAGTAAAAGTAATGGGAACTTAAAATGCCATTTACATAAATTACCTATCTATCCTTCAGAGCCACTTGGAGCGGTATTCGAACCAGTATATTTTAGAAACAATCCATATTTGTTTAAAGCAGCATCATACATATATCAAGGCTATCATTTTGGAATGCCAGAAACTATTATCGAAATTGATACTGGGTTTAGACTACACTTTTGTGAAACAGTGGATAAGACTTTTAATAATATGTTTAGAAAGCATAACTGGTCTGGTGTAGGATATCCTCACTTTGGGGATCATGGATTCTGCCCTGGTGAGTTTAATGATACTATGGCTCATGCAAAAGAATATGGACTTGGATATTATTTTACAAGTTTAAAACAATATTTAACAACTGCTAACATGAGAGACTTAGCAGGAGTCAAAGTATTCTGGTATCCTATTTATGACGATGAAGGAAATATGGTTTACTGTGCAGGATTAGACATTCTAATAAATGAATGCATTAAGCGTGAGCGTCCTGCAGAATACGAACAGATAAAAGATTTATCTTGGGAAGAAAAAGCTAAAGCTCTATCTAATGTGTCTTATGATAGAAGTGGTATTCTAAATTATGGAGCAGGTAACTTAAACTACCGATACCATGGAGAAGATGCTTTCTTAATGGTATGCAAAGAAAAAGATGAAGAACTTTATAATAAAATAATGGAAGGAATGAAAAACTAATGGGAAAAACAGTTAAATTAATTAATGAAGCGAGCTATAACGTATATATATTACCAGAAGCTCGAGCAAAAATGGAGATGTATTGCGAACTTTGTGCAAAAGAAATAGGATGGTTAGGATTTGTTAAGAAATGTCCGGGGGCAGGTTATTTAATTACCGATGTTGTGTTATTAAAACAAGAAGTTCATGCGACAACAACAGAAATAGATCCTGCGGCATTACTAGACTTCTGGGCACAAACACCTGTAGAACAACAAGCCGATATCAAACTATGGGGACACTCTCATGTTAATATGAGCCCATCTCCATCAGGTCAAGATGACAGTCAAATGGATTATTTTAAAGATGGTAACGATTGGTTTATCCGTCTAATTACCAACAAAAAAGGAGATATGAATATTACTATCTATGACTTTGCCAATGGGGTAGAGATCCACGATGATAAGTTATATACATACAATCCTAAGAGAGTTGAACTTAGAGAGCAAATTGAAGCTGAAATTAAAGAGAAGGTTACTGAAAAGAAATATACTCCACCAGCAAAAACAACCACACCCTCTTACCAAGCAAAACCAAATGCTAATTCTAAAACCACTAAATCGACTACTCAACCTATGTTCAAAGATATTGAAGTTAAATATGTAAACAAGTTTGATGATGTACTTAATGACCCTAACTATTGGCAAACAGTTCTTTCTAAATAAAAAATACTACTATATGTAGTATTTAATATATAATATAACAGACACTATATTTACCAATATAGTTATATACTATATTATATATTAAATATTATATATATTATATACCTCTGTAATACATAAATAGTATACAAAAGGATATAAAAAATATTATAATATTATTGTAATAAATAAAGAAATAATATTATTTATTACTCATATGAGAAATATATGTCTTAAATATATTTTCTCTAAAAAATAATATAAATTAGTTTTCAAAAGGAACTAATATATATTATAATAAATATATAAATAAATAAAGAAAAATTATTTATTTAAGAAAGGAGATTTTATATTTATGGATTTAAGTAGACATATATCAGTATTCAACCCAGCCGCAGTTAAAGATGATATACATATTATCGGTGTTGGGGCTACGGGTTCATTCGTTGCTATGATGTTAGCAAGAATGGGAGTACCTGTTATAAATATATATGACTTTGATGATGTTGAAATACATAACATTCCTAACCAATATTACGATACTGGTGATTTAGGAAAGTTAAAAGCAGAAGCATTGGCAGACAAACTAAGACTGATCAATCCTGACATAACAGTTAATGTTGGTAAGGAAGCAGTTACACCAGAAGATGTATCTAAAATGTCTGGATATTTATTCTCATTAGTAGACAGCATGAAAGTTAGAAAGGAATTGTGGGAGGCTGCAAAAGCAAACACTAATTTAATTAATGTTTGGGAAAGCAGATTAGGTTCAGATCAAGCAAGAGTTTATTCTTTACCAATCGATAAAGATTTAAACTATGCTAGATATGAACAAGACTTCTATGACGACGACAAGGCAGAAGTATCGGCTTGTGGAACATCAATAACAGTATTACCTATTGTTATGATGACTGCATCACTTATGATAGTTCAATTCATTGACTTAGTTATGGAAAATCCAGTAATACCACATTTCAAAACAATCTTCGACAATCACTATAACAAGTATGAAGAAGATTTAGAAACAAATGGCTTAGGTGAAAGTGAGCCAGAACCAATTATTGAAGATATTTTCTAAAAATAATTTAAAAAATCACTTCACAAAAGGTAAAAAAATATATTATAATAATATTATCAATAAAGAAAAAATAATTTATTGATAAAAAAAACAAAGTAGAAAGAAAGAGAGGAACATAATATTATGGAAAGTTATTCAGTTTTAATTACAAAAGTACCAGGAGGAGCTCAACCAGTTATCTCTAACGGAGAAACAGTTGCAGAATTATTCGCAAAAGCATTTAGAAACGAAAGCATTAACGGATACCAAATCCAAGTTAATGGAGAAACTAAAACTAGCGATTATATTCCAAGAGCTGGTGAAAACGTTACAGTTGCTAAAATGGTAAAAGGTAACTAATCTATCTCTTATAGATAAAAGAGGAAGGGTTCTTCCCTTCCTCAATAACTTTAAGAGTGGAGTAAAAAGAAA
>JAEIGA010016291.1_pt1 | contig 11315 bp, 10 predicted proteins | sample 9270691 | NCBI WGS metagenome assembly JAEIGA01 (sample SAMN17057246, study PRJNA624740) | gut metagenome | biome: biome; isolation source: fecal sample | host: Bos grunniens | place: China: Xizang | collected 2019
CCACAGGGTATATCTCACAAGAGACAGCAGTTGATAAAGTAATACAGTCCAAATTTGGACAGGCGCCACCAATAATGGACACAAGACAACAAGACCTGTACAAGTGAGTTTATATATCACATACAACAATAGCTTAGGCATTGAATTTGAAACAGTTTAATGTTTTTGTAATCAATTTGTAATAGTTTTACACATTCCTACAACAAAACAAAACTAAACACGAAAGGAAATGATTTTATGGCAATCGCAATCAATATGACAAACAAGGATATCTTCAACGCTAAGAGAGCTTCGACTCCTATCGAAGCAGTAATCGGAACTCCCATTAAGGTAAAGGGCTTCGCACTTGCAGAGTCTCCCGACGTTAACGGTGAACTCAAAGAGGTAGGCTACATAGTAGAAAAGGATACTAACAACGTTTTCGGTTTTGTATCCGATATCTGCAAGCAGGGCATACACGACCTTGCAGACCTCTGCACAGAAGACCCCTCGATACTGGATGACCTCGTAGTAACATTTAAGAAAGGTCTCTCTAAGTCGGGCAGAGAGTTCTACTATATGCATATAAGCTAAGCGTCCAAATTTGGACAGAAAGGGGATAAAATGTCAATAACATCACCCATCAATCCCCTTGTGGACTTGAAAGAGGGGCATAAAACCCCCTCTTTTGAGTACATATATAAGGGATACTTTATGGAACTGACCTCGAAAACAATCAGAATGTTCGAGTTCAAAAACCTACCTGAGACAGTCAATGAAAGATACTTTAAGTCCTCACTAATCTTAACAGGAAACTGTGCAATATATTACCCCAAAGAGATTTTAAATCCTAAACTTGCAGAACAAGGTTGGTATGCAGTAAAAGGCAATATAGGCGCAGAACCAAATGCATACTACATAGGTTCAGAATATGTAATAGCTAACCCTATACTTGGAAGTGAAAACATCAAGACAACAGACGAACGCATAGAGGTATTCTACTGGAACTCACTTGACGAGGTTTTCAATCCTTTGTGTTCAGGGTTATATTTTCTTATAGACAGAACTGCTCGTATACTCACAGAGATATACCGTTCAACCATTATAGCACTAAAGAACTCTCGTGTTGTAAATGTTTTTTCTGCGTCAAACAACAACGAAAAAACAACCCTCAATAAACTCATAACAGATATGAGAGAGGGTGAAGATGTATTCACCACAATTCAAGATTTCAAGGCTAAAATGGAAGTAAATCCTGTACTCCAAGATACAAACATCAAGGATATCCTACAGGAATTTGTAGAACTTGAACAGTTCTATCTTGCACAGTTCTATCACGCAATAGGTGTAAACAGTAATTACAACCTTAAGCGTGCTCAGATAAATAATGAGGAGATAATGACTAACTCATATATACTCGTAGTATCTTTAGCAGATGTTTTACCAACTCTGCAAAGATGTTGTGAGGAACTAAATGCTAAATCAGGACTCGATATATCAGTAGACTATTCGGAAGAGTGGAAAAAGATGCAAGAAATGCAGGAAAACGGAGAAGAGAACGAAACCAATGAGGAACATCCAAATTTGGACGAAGAGGAAGACACAGACAACACAGAAAAGGAGAGTGAAGAAGATGGCGAGAAAACCACTTAAGTGTCATATAAGTTTGAATGAAGCTTATGACATTAATGAAGACATAGACCAGATTTTTGACAACGTAGACCTTTTTGTTGAAAAGGGTTTCACTCCTGCAAAACTTTTTAAACTCCTCAAATATGAAGCAGGTGACAGACTTATAAACTATAAGTTCCCTGTAACCACAGCAGGCGTGCAAGTTCTAACAGAACACATAGAGGATATACAGACTTATGTAGACCTCTTTACCGAAAAGTTTAAGTACAAGTATCTCGCACTTTTAGAGAGCGAGGACTTTGAGTATGACCCTCTTGACAATACTGACATAACACAGACAGACGAGGGTACAAGAACGCCTAATCTATCGGGTAGTGTAACAGATACTGGAACTGGTTCAAAAACTGAAACTCATAATCTAACAGACACCGAAACAAAGAACTTAACTAAGACTAACAACTTGACAGACCAAGAGACACAAAACCTTACACGCACAGATAACCTCACAGCAGAGAACACTAAAGACCTTACAAGCACCAATAACCTAACAGACGCCACTACATTCAATGATACAATTCAACATAATAGAGCACTAACAGAGGGATATACAAACTACAAAGAAACAACTACTTATAACTCAGTTAAAGATAAAACTGACTATGGTAAAGTAGTAACCAATGCAATATCTTCTGACCAAAATGTACATTCTGTAGTACCATATGATGCAGGCGGTAATTATAACAATGCAACAAAAGACTTACATACACAGTCAGACTCTTCTACAGAAAGTGGGTCAGACTCTACAACACGTACTGGTAATACCGAACTTGCAAAGAGCGGTACTATTAACCTTGGTGGTAATGAGTCAAATGTACACACAGGCACACAATCACTGTCTAAGACTGGTACAGTAAAAGATACTGGTACAGATACAATCACCAATACAGGCTCTGTGACTAATACAGGTACAGATACCATAACACACACAGGCACATCAACAGAAACTGGCACAGATGCAATTGCTCATACTGGTACTAAAGGTGAACAGTCAAGTACATCAAACACACGTACTACATCGCAAACTGGCACAGAAGAAACAGAAAATGAAATGCATCGTAGCGGTTTCCAACCTCAGTACTCTATATCCTCTCGACAGGATATGGTTAATAAATATAGAGAAGTTTCTGATTTCTCAGCAGTAAGTACATACATTTGGGAAGTAAGCAATTACATTCTCTTAGGTCTGTATTCAAATCTTAATTTTTGTTAGTCCAAATTTGGACACGAAAGGAGTAATAATTTATGCAGGTAAAACAGGCAGCAGACATTTTAAATGACGTTTTAATTCCCGAGTTCATTGGCGAAGAGCACGGCACCGTGACAGAAGACCTCTCAAATTTTGTAGATTTCGGTAGAGCTTTCACCGATATGGCTACAAGTGCGGATTTTGAAAAGTTCCACAAAAAGATATGTGACAAGGTTGGTAAGCAGATATTCGTAGACCGTGTATACACTGGCATGAATATGAATATCTTACGAGACGGCTCTGAGTGGGGTAGTGTTGTAGAAAAGACACGTTTTGTACCCGACGACTTTGAAGATAATGTAGTATGGTCACTTACAGACGGTCAGAAATATGATGATTTTCTTACATTCAAAGCAACTGACGCAGTAGTAAAATACTACAACTCTAAAATCACATATAAGATATCTCTCGATAAGCCTTACAATCAGGTTAAGTCTGCTCTCACATCGGCTAACGCATTTATGAGATATATAAATGCACTTGAGGTAAACGTAAAGAACCGCAAGACAGTAGCTTTCAAAGCACTTACACAGAGAGTACACAATGCTATGGCAGCTAAGCGTATTTCTCAGGGTCACGTTATAGACCTGCTTACAGAATATAATACAAAATTTAATGAGTCACTTACTCCCGAACCTGCTATGTATGACAAGGATTTTCTTGCATACGCTATTTCAAGAATAGCAGATATATCTGCACTTATGTCTGAAATGTCAACTATCTACAACAGCGGTGGTGTTGCAACATTCTCACCTAAGGAGTATCAGACACTTGCTCTTAACTCACTTTTCTCTGCAAATATCGACACTTTCCTCAAGGCAAACACATATCACCCCGAATTTCTTAATGCAATCACAAGAGAGGAAATACCGTTCTGGCAGTCAACAGGTGATGAAGACGGCGGTAGCATCAGCGCAAGAACTGCGATAAATGTTAAGATAAGCGACAACATTCTGCAAGAGGGTGACACAGTTGTAGCAAGAGATTTTGTTATCGGCACACTCCGTGACAGAGACTCAATCGCTATCTTCAACAATGACGAGTACGCACTCAGCTTCCAGAACCCAGATACGGGCGTAACCAAAACAAACTATATGACAGACCTCAGTCTGTTTGCAGACCCTGCTGAAAACTTTGTAGTTTTTGTACTTGGTACTGGCGCATAATAGGAAAGAGCCGCAAGGCTCTTTTCTTTTACCCGTCCAAATTTGGACAGAAAGGAACTATTATGACATTTAGTGAATTAAGAGAACTTTTCTACAATGCTTATGAAAGCAAAGTTGAATTAAGACTTGAAGAATTATATGTAGACCATAAACCACAGACAATAGCAGGTTGGTTTTATGAACCTCACAATATAAAATCTCCAAGATGGAATAACCTTGACGATTATAGAATAATTGGACTAAGGTTCATAAACACAGGGATAGGAGTGATTTTAAGTGCAAATACAACTCGGAAACACAACAAGCCCACAGAGGAAGATATACAAGAACTTTACCGTAGGTGTCACGAAGACGGTACAGTTTCTTGATACTGAAGATGTATGCAATCCTCAAGTAGTATTAACATATAATGCCAATGATACACCTACACCAGTAGATAGATACAACTACGCATATATACCACAACTCCATAGATACTACTGGGTAGAACACATAAGTGAAGTAGTTGGTGGTATGTGTACACTTACACTGCGTGTAGATGTTCTTATGACATACAAACCAGATATAGCAAATACTGATTTAATGGTAGTAAGAAGCTCAACAGATGGTAGTGGAATGATACCTGATGTAAATTTACCTCTATATCCTTATAAAGAAACAAGATATATCAAATTTGACCAAAGTCCATTTTTTAATGGATTTACCGACCAAACAAGATGTTTTATACTAAATGTAGCAGGTAAGAAAAATAGTATATAGAAAAGAGGTGAATGTCCAAATTTGGACAATGTTATGGCAAGAGCAACAACAGTAGGAACATTAGGAATTGGAGATATAAAATACGGCAATTATTTCTCTGATGATGAATTTCCGAGAAATCAAAAATTAGCAAACGGGCTTGCATATTCATATTCAAACGACTTTAGATGGTCTACACGTAAGTATATAAAATATTTAATACATACCACCGACACAGACTCTCCAATACAAACACATAGTCAATGGTATCAAATGACAGACTCATATATAGTAGACGCTTCACCGAGAGATGTACAAGTAAATATACCAGTAACAACGACAACACAATATGTAAATAATTTCAGTACAATTTTTGTAAAAAACGACACATCAGCACCACTATCACCCGCTTCACAACCTTATAACTTCGGTTATGGTTCGGCTGTAATGGGAATGAATACTACCGAAAAAGGTAATTCACTTTCATTAACAAGACCAATAACAGACTGGAATTTCAATAAAGTTGCAGTATATCCAAAAATATATGCACTATATGGATACATATACGATGATACACAAGACAATTTTATAACATTTGACTATAATAGACCGTGGGTTGCTAATGGAGTTGACTTAGATGACTTTTTTGACAATCACACAAGACCCGCTCACAATGACGAGTTTATAGGATATATCGTAGCATATGAAATAGTGTTTAAGGGTGATGTATCAAATGATGATTATAGTTATTTTTCGATGTTAGAAGAAAACTATATAGAAAACTCGACAGTACTTTTAAATGACTCACAATATCCAGACGTAGCACCAACAAAAAGTCTTGAGTTGAAAGACTTATATGGAATAGCACCACTTGATAATATATTATTAGGACCTGCACCATATTATAATATGGCAGACTATTATACAATGATGCAAAAATGGATTGGACCTACAGAAATAGAGGGTGCAAATTTAATTACAACAAAAAAAGCACTATACAACTGGAACATAAGGACAACATCAGACATAATAATAGCACCATTTAGCGCACTTGACAAGGACACTTTTGAAAGTTGGTTTGTAAAAAGCGACTTAGTTTCTATTGCAGCACAATTAGGTTTACCTGTAATAACTAATGGTGCAGATAAAAACAGATTTGTATATCAGGACGCAGACATATCGACATTAGGCTCTGCATTTGTACCTAAAATAAAAGATGGTATAATAGACCCAAGTACATTAATACAAGGACAGGACATAGCAGATACAGAACAATACAAAAACGCACAAGACGGAAAGGGTGTAATGGAAACAACACCCGAAGTAGATATCACAGACCCTGACACTAATAACTATGTAGATGAAATAGACTTAGAACAACCGCCATTTACACCAATAGGAAAATTCAGTCATTATTATGCACTATCCACAACAGACCTTGAAGACCTGTTAGATTTCCTATACACAGATGACCCTACCTACATAGCAGATATACTTGATAAGTTAAAGTTAAACGGAGAAAACCCAATGAACTTTATGATTGGTTTAAGAATGATGCCGTTTAATATTTTAGACTATATAACATCGTCACCTGCTGAAATAGGGTTTGGCAATGGCGTAGCAACTGGAGTTATGGCAGAAGAAATAGGCTCAGACTCATTTATAATAGACCTCGGTGAATGTTCATTTAGAAGATATTTTAATAATTTTCTTGACTATGAACCATATACTACAGCAAAACTATACATACCATATTGCAACGAACTCGAAATACCAACATCATTATTTGTAGGTCATAAGATAAAAGTTGAACTGGTAGTTGATATTACAACTGGTTCTTGTGTCGGAGTTGTAAAAAGAGACGGTGCTATAATGTACTATACTAACGGAAACATAGGGGTAGAAATCCCAATAACTGGTGAAAATTCAATGGAGTACGTAAGGACAGCTATAGACACGGCAGTAGGAACTGTAAACTGGGCAGTAGGAATGGCTTCAAATGCGGCTATGTTAGGCACAACATCAATTTCCTCAGGCAAATCAGCAACAAGCCAATTTTCATATAGTGGCGGAAAAACAACTAATTTAACACAACACGACAGTAATACTATGTCAGCAGGTTCTTCAACACAGAAAAAGGTATCGCCGTCAGGAATTGTAGGTGGTATAACAGAGGGATTTGAACTTGCATACAACTTTAACAATCAACCCTCACCACTACAAACAAACGGTCAAGGCACTCCATTTTTAAATTTCTATAAACCGAGAAGCTGTTATTTTATAGTCTCTTCGCCTATACCAATGGTTCCAGACGGCTATGCAGAGAACTTCGGATATGCTTGTATGAAGAAAGCAAGACTTGATAATCTTGACGGTTTAATAGTTGCAAGAAATCCAAGAGTACAGCCAGAACACGCAACATCGGCAGAGACGAAAGAAATAAACGATTTACTATCAACTGGTGTATGGAAATAAGAAAGGTGGTGACGTCCAAATTTGGACAACAATATGGCAAAAGAAAAAAGAAAAACCACCTACAAACCTAAAAAGAAAACGCCGTTACAAAAACTGCGTTTTCAGGTATCACATGAAGCAAACAGACAGAATGAACGCTTAAAAGAAATACGTAAAACTCACCCTGCATGGCTGTATCAAAGGTGGGACTCTTACCTTTATGAACACGGCACTAAAAGGGAAAGCCTATTTAGACGTACTACATCAAGAATGAATACACAACAGTTGAAAGAGTACAGAGAATTACTATACACATTTGAAGAGGATATGAGATATGAGGCTGAAATAGAAAAGCAATATTCAGAACATTTCTATGAGAGTGATATAGATTTCTTACGTAGAATAGAAGAACTTGCTTATTCAAATTATTTCAGATACTTTCCACCAAGTGAAAAAGAAGCTCGAAGCTTTGCAGCAACAGTTAAAAGTTCAGTACAGGCTAAGTTAAATGACCCAGATTTTATGAGAGGAAAAGACCACGCAGATATTCTACAACAATTATATAACGGAATGAAAATAGCAGGTAACATAAAAGACCCTAAAGAGGGAGATACGACAAGGTTTAGAGATATCTTCACGGTTGATGAAGTTATGTATAATGGCGGAATTGAACACAGAAGACATCTATAGTCCAAATTTGGACAGAAAGGAACAATTATGGTATACTACAAGGATTTTGTATTCCCATCTACTGTTCCTCTTGTTAAAGGCAGTCAGGGTACATTTGTTAATGTACCCTGTAGCTTTGACATAGAGACAAGTAGTTGGTACTTTAGAGATGAAAAAGTTGCAAATATGTACATTTGGATGTTCGGCTTTGATAATGAAGCTGTATATGGAAGAACGTGGGAAGAACTTGAAGAATGGTTTGAGATGTTGCATTTATTCTTAAATCTTAGAGAGGGATATAAACTTGTAGTTTATGTTCATAATCTTGGATATGAATTTCAGTTTATGAAAAGTCGCTTTAAGATAGAAAAGCTATTTGCAAGAGAAAAAAGAAGACCTATGTATTTCACTATAGACCATTTACTATTCAAGGATAGTTTGGTACTTAGTGGTATGTCACTTGAAAAGACATTACAAGAATGTAATTCAGACCACTTGAAGACAGACGGTCTTGACTATTCAAAATTAAGACATAGCGAAACACCGCTATCAGATGTAGAACTTGAGTATTGTGAACACGACGTTCTCGGACTTAATGACTTTATAAGAAAAGAGATAAATAAAAACGGAGATATAAGCAAGATACCTGCAACAAAAACAGGGTATGTACGCAGATATGTTAGGAATAAGTGTCTATCAAACCCACAGTTTGGTACTATGTTGAGAGAAGAATTAACTACAGAACCTGCAATATTTGACCTTATGCGTAAATGTTTCTCTGGTGCATATACTCACGGCAATAACACCAAAATTGGTGTAGTGTGCGAAGATGTAGGTAGTTATGATTTTACAAGTAGTTATCCTGCTGTTATGTTAAGACATAAATATCCCTGCTCACGTTTCAGTCGATTGACTATAATAGGAACGAATGACCTTGTAACATTATCAGAAAAGTACTGTACTTTAATACACGCAACGTTATACAAGGTAAGAGCCACAAATAGCATACACCCATTGTCTAAACATAAATGTCATTATGATATGGCAAGTTTGATAGAGGACAACGGTAAAATAGTAAGGTCAGATGTAGTAGAGGTATTCTTAACTGGAATAGATTTCTTAGATTTCAGAAAATGCTATGAATATGAGAGCATTCAGATACACGATTTCTATTATGCGCAAAAGAATTATCTGCCTAAAGAGATAGTAGAGTGTATACTTGATTTCTATGTAGGCAAAACAACTCTGAAAGGTATCGAAGATAAAAAGGAAGAATACCTTGTATCTAAGGGTATGCTAAATGCTATTTATGGAATGATGGTTACAAATCCTATAGCACCTAAAGTTGAGTTTAACGATGATTTAAAGGAATGGGAAGTAAATGACTCCAGTCTTGATTTACGAAAAGAACTTATAAAGATAATCGCAAATAAGAAAACATTCCTTAATTATGCGTGGGGTATCTTTGTAACGGCTTATGCAAGACACGAACTATATGACGGTATATTAACTACTATAGCAGAAGATGATTTTATATATGCAGATACAGATAGTATGAAAGTAATGAACTATCATAAGTATGATAACTACATACAGCAGTATAATGAAAAAGTAGTTGAGGAAATAAATGAGTGTCTTGATTACTATGGAATAGATAGGTCAAGGGCAAATCCCACAGGAAATGCACAAATAGGAATATGGGATTTCGAGGGTACTTATGAGAAATTCAAAACACTCGGTGCAAAGAGATATGCATATGTAAAAAACGGAGAATTCAAGTTTACAATATCGGGATTACCAAACAAAAAGTCCAAATTTGGACACGATGCAATTACTTGGATTTGTAAAGAAAATGGAACGTATAAATACGGTCTTGATTACTTTACTAACAAGATGTATATACCTGCAACACATACTAATAAGCTAACTCACACTTATATAGATAAAGACTATGACTGTATTATGACAGATTACTTAGGTAATAAATGTCACGTACACGAGTATAGTTATGTACATCTTGAACCACAGGATTTCACATTAAGCTTTAGTGACATATTCCTAAATTACTTAATGGGAATTGACCAACCTGAAAATGCTATATTAGAAGATATAGCATCTGGTAGAGTAGGGGGAATGCCGATATATGAATGAACAGAAAATGGTAAAAGAGTGGGTAGACGTTGATAAGATAATAGACGATAACCCAACGTGCTCTTGGGTTCTGATATGGGGACAGAGGAGTAATGGTAAAACATACGGAACAATCGAAAGAGTAATGCGAGAGGGTAAACGCTTTGCATACATAAGACGATACGATAACGAGATAACTAAAAAGGAGATAACAGACCTAATATCACCGCACGATATAGTTAAGCTTACTAAAGGCGAGTATAATGACTTTGAGTATAAGACAGGTAAGTTTACATACATAGTGCGAGATGAAAATGGTAAAACTGTTAAATCTGCTAAGAAAGATTTCGGTATGACATTCTCACTTAATACGTGGGAGAGATACAAGGGTGCTGATAGAGGACTTTTTGACTATGTTATATTCGATGAGTTTATGTCAGACAGGGAACTAACAGACGAGTGGGAATGTTATCAGCAGATGCTGTGGACATTACTACGTAACAGAACAAACAGTAAAATCATAATGCTTGCAAACAGCTTTACACCTTATAGCTTGTACTTTGATGAACTGCTCATACAGGACGAGGTTGAGAAGATGAAGCAAGGTGAGAGTATAACAAAGGAGTTCGGTGAAACTAAGATATTTGCATACTGGTGCCCACCCTCTTGTGTAACAAAGAAAGTTACAGATAAGTTCTTCAACTTTAACAAGCTGAAAAAGAAAGCTCAGATGGCAGAAACTGGTACGTGGAGAATTGATAACTATCCTCATTGTAATATACATTACACTAATAAGCCAATGGAAAAAGGCGGAGATGTGATACAGTATTTATATGTGGATTATAAAAATCATTCTATGCAACTTGCACTTGTGAAGACTGAATATTCGGATTTCTTTATTCACGCACACTTTTGCAAGGACATACCTATGAATGCTGAAATAGTGTTTAGTGAAACTCTACTGCTTGATTTCGGATATAAGAGGTTTCAGACAACAAGACAGTTTGAGTTTGCATATAGACATACAAGACTTGCTGAAATATGGCAGGAATGTATAGTTATGAATAGGGTGTTCTATAGTACTAATATGGAAGGAGAGTTCTTCCACAATTGGTACGATAAGCAGAAATATAGTAATATCCTGTAGTCCAAATTTGGACACTTATATTGACTGATTGGGTATTGTCCAAATTTGGACAGTGCCCTTTCTCATTTGTATGGAGTCAGTGGTATCTTATACC
>JAEIGA010016292.1_pt1 | contig 11315 bp, 2 predicted proteins | sample 9270691 | NCBI WGS metagenome assembly JAEIGA01 (sample SAMN17057246, study PRJNA624740) | gut metagenome | biome: biome; isolation source: fecal sample | host: Bos grunniens | place: China: Xizang | collected 2019
TAAATCTGCATCTGGATTTTGGTGCAAATAATCCTTTGCCTTTTGTAAATCATCATATTTTAATGTACGGGCTGTTAATTTAATAATTCTATACAAACTTTCAACGATTTCTTGAATTGTGTCCGGGGCAAAAGGGTCTGTTTCAATGTGTTGTGCCTTTACAACTCGTTTATCCCGCTTTTGAAACTTTGAGTTATTTCTTGCCATGGCAAACATATTGTACTGGAACCAATAAGCTGGAATTATAGAAATTGCCTGTTCTGTAGAATTGATAGAAACCAAACTAAATGGATAGGTGATATTTAACTCACACTGATATGAGCCTTTTGAAACAAGAACAAAGGAAGCGAATTTTGAATTGTGCTTAAAATCAGAACAAAGTCCTGGCCAAAAACCACGACCTGCCACCATTTCACCGTCTGGACTTCTAGAATTGTGATTTGACCCAATTGTAGCTCCAGAAGCGATATTTGACTGCCCCATAATTGTTGTGGCAATCAAGAAACTTGAGTTATGGTGCTGTTCGTGGAAAGGATACACAAGGTTATTCAAAAGTTCACAGCAAGAAACTGTAGAATTATCCCCCAGTACAGTATTCAAAACACGAACTCCGTACTTTAGCTGACAATTTCGCCCAATAATAAAGCGTACTGCCACCGCTTGGTAAAAAACCTTTGAGCCATAACCCATAATCCCGTTTACCATCTCAACACCTTCCCCAATTTGAGAAGGTTCCTCTTCTGAAGACAATACTGTAATATTTTTTAGCTTAAAAGCCCCTTTGATATAAGCACAAGAACCAATTTTTGCGTCCTTAATCAAAGAAGAATTTTTAATAACAGCAAAATCTTCTACCAAACCAAAAGTGTTTAGTTTTTTGTCGTTGTGATATTCAGTAAGTTCTATAAATCGATTTAATAATTCTTTATCGTCCCGATTTTTTGACCATAAATAAGCATCGGAAGTTAGCATACTTTCAAAGGGCAAAATATCTCTTCCGCCGTTTTCGTTTCCAACTCCAATCCAAACTCTGTTAGATTCCGGTTCTCCTTCTTTTAGGATACCATTACCAAACTTTGAGTGATTTGTACAACTCATTTCTTGAATATTAAACAAAATAACGCCGTTTCCAATTTTGTAATTGTCTAAATATCTAACATTTCTGATGGCACAATTATCCCCGATTACGCAGGAACGAATCATTGAGTGATAAATACCTGTTTCCAAAACTAAGTCGTGGAACCGCAAAGTTGCCTTGCAAAGATTTCCAATTACGATTGTGCCAGAAAACTCTGAGTGCTGAATAAGGTTTGGGTCGAATTGATTTGAAACGTATATGTTATTCCAAGTTGGATCGCTTGAGTGATTATAGTTTTTTATGAGAATTTCTTTCTCTTCATCTGTAAGTTGTCTTTTGTTTGAAATATCATTTTCTGAAGGAAAATAGTTGTAAGTAGAAGTGAAAGTTAGGTTAGTTTTATTGTCGCTGTTTATAAACTCAATCTTTGTCATAAAATTATTCTACTGAAAAAATAAAACCTTATGCAAGGGATTTTATGATATTTCTATAAATCTTTATGTCAAAAAATCCGAAAATGGAAGAGGAAAACTTTATGTTGTTTTCTTTTATCTTTTATCTAGTTTCATAAGATAATACTAAGATTTAGATAAAAATATGCTACAGTATAATTTGGGTTTATGTATAAAAATCATAGGTTTTTAACATTTTTAGTTTTTCTCTTTTTTCTTTTTGCCAACATTTTTCCTAATGGTTCTCAAGAAGAATTTATTGATGTTGATAATTTTATAGAAGCAAAAGAATATAATAATGCCCTTCTTTTATTGAATGAATATATCAAGGAAAACCCAGAAGATTTTGATAATGCACAAAAACGTGTAAATGAAGTTATGAATGTCCGTTCTGAATATGCAAAATTGGCTGCGGAAATTATTGATGTAATTATCAAAGAGCCAACTAACGACGAAAAAAAACTTAAACTTATTGCAGAATTGGAAGCCATTGAAAAAAATCCTAGTGAATCTACCCGTGAATTTATTGCACAAACAAAGGCTGCTGCGGAATTTACCTATTATCGTTCTAAATTTGAAGAAATAATTACAAAAGGAAGTTTAGAAAATCAAAATCGGGAATATATTGCAAGTTTGAAAACAAATTATACTGGTTTTGATTTATACAGAACTCATTTTCACGAAGCTGGATATGAAGAAGATTTTGTAAATTCAGTGGAAAATCGTATTTCAGAAATTGCATTAAAAATCGAAGAATACGAAAATCTTGAATCAAAACTTGAAACAGCTTACAAAAATCTGATTAATGCTTTAGATATGAGAAATTCAAATCAAAGTACAAAAATGTATAAATCCTTTGAAAATGCCATGATTGATTTTGCAAAATTAAGAAATTCAATTGTGGAATCAGGCTGGTTTTTTCGAGATTCTTTTCAAACTTTGCAAAAAAATGATCCAGAATTAACAGAAGCTTCTTTTTTGGCATTTGCCTATCGTTTTGTTTTAGGAAGAGCAACGGATTCAAATTCTGGAATGTTATCTGCCTTGGATTCTAAATGGAATTATTACCTTGAAGGTGTTAGACCTTATGTTGATTCACTAATTTCTTTGAATTTAGAGTCTTTTAACAATCAATTTGAAGAAAAAACTGTGAATTTTGTTTATGAAAATTCTCCATTAGCCTATGGATATTTAGAAAATACAAAAAGTTATGTTTCTATTGGAAAATCCTTGGAACACTTAAAATCATATCTAAAAAAAGACACAGAAAATTTTTATTCTATTGAGGATTCTAGTTTTTATTTCTCCTATGATTCTGTTGAAAAACTTGTTAAAAATTTTGAATCAACTTTTGAAAATATAAATCAATATGTTGCAGTTAAAAATGAATTTGCTGATTTTGAAATTTCAAAAGAGCCAGATCATCAAATAATAAATCAAGATTTTTCTTATAAAGTTGCAACTTTTACTACCAATACCAAAAACAGAAGTTTGATTTCAACTTTGGAAAACTTTTCTCAGGAATTAAATGCTTCAAATTTTCAAGAAGTGAACTTAGATTGGCAAAAATCCTTTAATCTTTTAAATGAAGTTTTAATTGTTGCTAAAAATGAATATGAAAGTTTTATAAGGGACAATGGAAAAAATCTATCTTTTTGGTTTTCCTCCGGGGCTGAAACTATCTCAAAGGATTATGAAGCTGTTTATAATCAATGTTATGAAATGTTAAACGAAAATCTTTTGCCAGATGTTTTGTCCTATCCTGCTGAATTGCAAGAGATTTTAAATAAAAAAATAGTTAATGTTCCTCGGGATATAAAAATCTTAGAAAATGTTTTGACTTTTTTTCCAGAAGATTCTTCTATGTTGATTTCAGAAAAGTCTAAAATCGAAAATGATATAAAATCAATTGAGGAAATTTTAAACAAATCTTTAAATCTAATTGAAAAGGCAAAAAATAGAGTTCATCTTGCAGAACTTGCAAAAAACGAAGGTGAATTACGTTATAATCAAGCAGAACAAGCCTTCTTAAAAGGTGATTATGATTCTTGTCGTGATTACATCGAAAAATCTAGAGCAAAATATAATGAATCTTTGCTTTATCAAGAATCTGAAACTTTAAGAGCAACTTCAGACTCAAAACTTTTAGCCCTAGGAGATAGAATTATTCGTGGGGAAAACGAAATTGTTGTAAAAGAAGTTCGTGAATTAAAAACAAAGGCAAAAAATGCTTATTATGCTGGTAATTTTGAAAATGCAGAAAATATCTTAAATCAAGCAAAAATAAGATGGTTTACAACAAACTCAGAAGACGATCCAGAAATTGAATCTTTGCTTTCTTTAGTTGGAAATGCTCTTTCTATGAAAACCGGACGTACTATTAATCCTACAGCTCCTCTTTATCCAGAAATGAGTCAACTTTTGAATATTGCTAACCAATATTATAATGAAGGAAAAGCCCTAATGTCCAAGGGAAAAAAAGCAGAGGCTGAACATTCCTTTGAAAGCGCCAAGGAAAAGTTACGGGAAGTGCAGACTGTTTATCCTTTAAATCAAGAAGCAAGTTTGCTAACTTTACGAATTGACAAATTGATTGATGAAAAAGCTTTTACCGAATATTTTACCCGAAAGGTTGAAACTGCAAAATCCGATTATCTAGATAAAACTAAACAACAAACTGTTTATACAGAACTATTGGACTTATATGAAATAAATCCAAGTTATCCAGGATTAAAGGATTTTATTTACAATGTGGAAATTGCTCTAGGAATTCGTGTTAAACCACCTGATACTTCTGCTTTGCGAAAATCAACTCAATTAGCTAGTGAAGCACAAAAGGTTTATGACGCTGATAGTCGTAACGAAATTTCTCTAAATAGAGCATTGCAACTTGTAAATCAGGCTTTGGAAGCAAATCCAGATAATACAGAGGCTCAAATCCTAAAGGATAGAATTAGTACTTCCCTTGGTGGAACTGGAACAGCCGTTCTTCCTGCCAGTGCTGAAAAACTTTATCAACAGGCTGTACAAGAACTTCAAAGGGGAAATACAATTCAGGCTTATGCTATTGTTTCTAGTTTGATGGAAAATAAAACATACAAAAAAGCCTCAAAAATAATTGACTTAATGAAAAAGGTAGAATCTTTATTGTGATAAAAAAAATTGCTAAAAATTGGCTAGAACCAAAACTTCGATTTTTTTCTCTTTTATCAATTTTATTGGTGATTCAAGGATTTTTTACCTTGCCTGTTTTTGCAGCAGATTTTTATTGGGAAAATCCAGTTTCTGTTTCCTCTGGAGATAGCCGCTTCCCAGCAGCTGCAAATAACCATAATGGTGTTTCCGTTGTTGTTTGGGAAGAAATTGTTTCTGGGGGAAAACTATATCTTTCTGGTAAAATTTCTTATAACAACAAGTGGCAAAACATTTCAAGATTTGCAGGACCTTATTCTTATACTGGGGAAGTTCCTAATATCTTTTCGGTGGCTATAAATAATAAAAATCAAATTAGTATTGCGGTTTTGTCGGAAAAGGACTCTATATCTGTTTTTTCTACTGAAGATTTTGGAAATACTTTTAACGAAGCAAAAATTTCACATGAATCAAAATCCTTAGTTGCACCTCGTATTTTTAGAACTTGCAACGATGATTTTTTGCTTTTTGCAACCCAAGGTCAAAATGAACGTTTTTCTTTAATGACCTCCAAGTCCACAGATGGTAAATCCTGGTCTGATTTTGAAATTTTTTTACCAAGTATGGAAATGCAAAATGCCTTTGTTCCAACTTTAATTGCTCTAGATAACAAAGATTTAGTTGTGTTTCAAGCAACTTTTACCTATGAATCCAGACTTTCTTATCAGCTATATGCAACAGAAAAACAAAAAGATGGCTTTTATTGGAGTGACGCAACATTAATAACAGATAAAGTTTCTGGTCAATATCCTTTCACAAGTTATCACAATCAACGTCCAAGTTTATTACAACATGAAGATAAACTTTATATGGCTTGGGAAAGGACTTATTACAATTCAGAAAATGCTAGTATTTATTTTGCAGAATTAGATTCAAAGGGAAAGGTAATTGATGGGGGAACTGTTATTTCTTCTGGAAGTGGAAATGCTAGTTTGCCAATTTTATTCTCTTTTGATAATACAATAAATGCCCTTTGGTTTGATACAAGACGTGGGGTTAGTACAATTTATCATGGGGAAAAAAATGGCTTTTTTTGGCAGGATAAGGCCCTTACTTCTGGAAATAACGATGCTTCCTTTGGAAATGTGGCATTTTCCCAAGATGGAAATCTTCACTTTTTTTGGCAACAGGCTTCTAGCTCTGGAAGTAAAATTATTCAACTTTCCCCAGACCAATCTGTAGGACTTGCAAAATATACGCCAAAATCCTTTACTTTGGGAAAACGTTCCACGGCTGAAAAAGTGAAGGTTCAAATTAATTTACCAGATGATTCTTCTGGTATTTCAGGTTTTTCTTATTCCTGGTCTCAAGATTTATCTGTGGAGCCAGAAAAAGTTTTGTCTAATTTGGCAAAAAATAATTCTTTAGAACTTTTAGCCAAGGGAGAAGGTAAGTGGTATTTAAAAGTTAGAGTTTCGGATTATGCTGGAAACTGGTCTGAATCTTCGTTAATGGAATATTATAGAGATACAACACCTCCTGGAATGCCAAATATCATAATGCCAGAAATTGATTCTAAGGGATTTTTAAAATCCAACACATTCTCATTAAATTGGGAAGCTCCAGAAGATGAAGACGTAGCTGGATATTCATATAATCTACAATATGTTGGAACAACCTGGTCAAGTCTTGGTAAAAATATTGTTAAACCTCAAAATAAAATTTTAACAGGGCGAAAATCAATTTCATATTCAAACAAAGATGATGGAATTTGGGCATTTTCAGTGGCTGCAATCGATTCTGTTGGAAATGTGGGAGAACATTCCACAATTTATCTTCCAATGAATAAATATGTGCCACACACAGTAATCTCTTATATCAACACAAAAATAGACGATTTTGGAAATATTTCCCTTTCAATTTTCGGTAACGATTTTTCCATGGACGGCAATGTTTCTGCCCTTTATATTTCAAAGGACGGAAAATCCTACGATGCTGTTTTATCTTTAGAAAATGGTGATTTTAGCCTTACATCAAATAAAGTTATTTCTAACATTGAACTTAGAGATTTGGAAGAAGGAAAGTATAAAATTGGTTTACTTCATGAAAAACGAGGATTTTATTGGTCTGGACCAATTCTAACTGTTGGAAATTACGGAACTGTAAAAATTGGAAATCATTCTCTAAAATACGTTCCAAATTGGAAAATATTAACATCTGTTTTATTTAAAGCTGATGTTCCACAAATACTATTTTGGATTTTTGTATTGCTAACGTTCTTTGGACTTGTTTTTTCTGTTCGGGGAATTGTTGCAACAACAAAAGAAACTTTCTTAGTAAGAAATGAAGTTCTAGCACTTTTAAATGGAGATATTATGCCTCTAGAAAAAAAACGAAAAGCTCATAAAATCAAACAAAGGGGAGTAAGTTTAAAAATAAAACTTGCTTTATTTACTTCTTTCTTGGTTCTTTTAATTATTTTGCTTGTTTCTGTTCCCCTTGGATATGTTATGCTAAAAAATCAAGAACAAACCCTTGCTACGGGGCTTCAAGAGCGGGTAAATGTTTTGCTAGAAAGTGTTTCCTCTGGGGTAAAAGCCTATATGCCAAGTCAAAATGTTTTGGAACTTAGCTTTTTGCCATCTCAAACAAGTGCCATTGAAGAAGCAAAATATGCCACGATTTTAGGTTTTTCTGCTGACGGAAAAAATACAAACATAGATTATGTTTGGGCATCAAACGACCCTTTAATCACAGATAAAATTGATTCAGAAACTTTAAGTTTTGGACAATCAAGACTTTCTGTTGAAGAAGTTGCGGATATTTGTAAAAATGCCTTGCTTTTAAATGATAAAGCAAAGGAATCTGTTGCAGAAGTTGCAGCAAATATCACTGAATTAACAACAGAAGGTATAAAACTTGCCACAAAAACAGACAAAGCCTCTGTTGCAAGACGGGAAGAAATTCAAAATATCATCAACCAACTTTCAGAAAGACTTTCTATAAATCTAAACAATCTTTCTATGGAAGGACTTGGAAGTTATCCAGCTTATGATTCAAACACAATTTCTACTGAAAATTCCACATATTTGTTCTATAAACCTGTTTTATATCGACAAGGTGCAGAACAAAACTTTGTGAGGTCCATAATTCTTATAGAAGTTTCCACAGAAAGTCTTTCATCCGCTTTGGCAGATTCCCAAGACAGTATTTTAAATATCACAGGAATTATTGCCCTTGTTGCAATTTCCATCGGTGTAATTGGTTCTACCATTGTTGCAAGTTACATCATTCGACCAATCCGAAAACTTGCAACCCACGTTGCCATGATTAGAGATACGGATGATAAAGAAGAACTTGATGGAAAAGATATAAAAATCAAATCAAAAGACGAAATTGGACTTCTTGGTGAAACCGTAAATGACATGACTCGAGGACTTGTAAAAGCTGCCGCTGCTTCAAAGGATTTGACTGTTGGTAAAGAAGTTCAAAAAATGTTTATTCCTCTAGAAGTTGATTCTCAGGGAAGAAAATTAACAACTGGAAAAATAGAAGACGATTACACTCAATTCTTTGGGTATTATGAAGGTGCAAAGGGTGTTTCTGGAGACTATTTTGATTATCTAAAACTTGATGATAAACATTACGCAATTATAAAATGCGACGTTTCTGGGAAAGGTGTTCCAGCTGCTCTTATCATGGTAGAAGTTGCAACCCTTTTCTTGCATTATTTTAAAGATTGGAGTTATAAGAAAAATGGCTATAATCTAACTCCTGTAGTTTCTCAAATCAATGATTTGATTGAATCCCGAGGATTTAAAGGTCGATTTGCAGCCTTTACCTTGTGTATTTACAATGCTCAAACTGGGGAAATGCACTTTTGTAATGCTGGTGATAATTTAATTCATATTTATGAAGCTTCTTCTGGAAAAAAGAAAACAATTACATTGCCAGAATCAGCTGCAGCCGGTGTTTTCCCAACCTTTATGGTGGATATGAAGGGCGGATTTAGAGTTCAAACTTTAAAGCTAAATCCTGGAGATGTGCTTTTCCTTTACACTGACGGTATCGAAGAAGCAAAACGTCTTTTCCGAGATAAAGACTATAATCCAATAATTTGTGCAGAACCAGGTTTTCCACCAGAAAGTCCACACAATTTTCACCAAGTTGGCCAAGACGGAGAAGAAATGTCTCCAGAACGGATAAATTCTATTATCGAAGCTGTTTTCCATAGAACAACTTTTACACTTTCAAAAGACCATAATCCGATAGAAGATGAAGAATTGATTTTTGATTTTTCATCCTGCGAGGGAAGTGCAGAAGAAGCAATATTGGCCCTTGTTTCTGTTGAAAAGATTTTCCGTATGTACAAAAATCCAAAGGCAACAGAATTTGATAAAGTGCAAGTAGATGCAAAAATTGATGACTTCCTTAACAAACACTTTTTGCAGTATAATGATTATTGTGCTTATAAAAAACCTCATCCAGAATTTGCTGAATATTTGTACTACACCGAGGTTTTTGAAGACGACCAATACGACGATTTAACACTAATTGCTATAAAACGTAAAAAGTAAAATAAAGAAGGAAAGTTAAGAAAAATGAACAAAAAACTAATATCAAAAATCATTATAATTTGTCTTTGGTTTTTTTGTTCATTTTTAGTTTTTGCTCAAAATCCTTCAAACTCCTCAAATCCTTCAATTGTTGAAAATGCAAAAAAAATTGTGTCATCTGTAAAGAACTTGTATAATCAACAAACAAGTACTGAATATTCAAAAGCTACAGACAATTTATATTCATTTCAGTTGGAAAATGGTTTTCAAGTTTATGTTTTAGAAGATTTTGAAAATCCCCTAGTGGAATTAGCTTTTATTTCAAAGGCTGGATTTTCGGTTCAAACAGAAGAAAATTCAGGATTTCCCCAATTAGCATTTAATCTTTTTTTAGAAAATGAAAAAATCGCTTCTGAAATAAAAAAAGCTTCTATCATCAACATAACTTCAGAACTGAAAAGTGATGCTGCAATATTTCGGGGAACTACCACAGGAAATAATTTTGAAAATTTAATTTCCATTTTTGCAAAAGCTAGTCAAAATCCAACTTTTTCTGATAATGAAATAAAAAATCAATATACAACCTTGCTAAATCAAGTTTTGGAAAATCAAAAAAATGAACTTGCTTACATCAATTCAAAAATTGATTCAGTGATTTTTACATCTCCTTGGAAACAAGATACGGTTTTATATTCTGGAATTCTGCAAAAATCAAAAACACAAATCGAAGAAATACGAAATGGTGTTTTTGAAATTTACAATCAATTTTACACTCCAGAAAAATCCTGTATTTTTGTAACCGGTGGAATTTCAAAAGAAAAGGTTTTAAATCTTTCTAAAAAATATTTTTCATCTTGGGAAAATTCCATTTTTTCAATAATCACTGAAAATCAAAATGTGAAAAATCCTAGCAAAAAAAAATATGTTTTAGTTAGTGAAAATTTTTCATCAGATTATAATCAATTAATTTTGCAATATCCATCTAATGGTGCCTTTTCAGACATAAAAGTTTGCGGGAAATTACAGTTGGCTTCTCTTGCCTTAGAAAATTCTTGGAATTTTAAAAAATCTGTTATTAATGAAAATACTGGCATTTATGATGAAACTTACATTTATTCAGGATTTGCAGAAAATGGCACAGCTTCACGGGTAATTATCCAGTCCTTAATGGAAAATAAGGAAGTTTCTCCTTCAGCACAAGTTGAAAATATTTTGTCATCCATTGATTTTGGAAATGTGATTTTAGAAACTGAATTTGAAAGGGAAAAAGAAACACTCTTGTCCCAAGAAATATCTACTAGATTAAGCACAAAGAATTTGTTTAATGCCTTAGTTTCCACTTGGGCCTACGGTGGGCCAGACTATTTTTATAATTATTTACAAAATGTAAAAAATCTTTCTCTTGCTGATATTCAAAGTGTTTTTCAAACAGAGCCTTTTGTGTTTTTGCTTTTGAATAAAAAAACTTTTGAAAAACATAAATCATTGATTTTGGAAAGTGGCTACACATTATTAGAAAAAAATCTTGATTTTGCAGATGAAAAATCAGAGAATTCAACTGAAGAAATAAGCCCAATTTCTGAAAAATCCTATTATCAAGAAAATATAAATGCATTTAATTCTTTTAAATTGGAAAATGGGATTTTGGTGGTGGAAAAAAAATCACCAAAAAACGAAGCTTTTACATTAAATATTTCAATAAATGGTGGAGAATCCTTTCAAGCAGAAAACCCAGGACTTGAAACTATCACAATAAAATATTTTGCAAACAATATAAAAAACATTTTGGCAACAAAAAAACTTTCTTCTGATTTTTCAATTTCTGTGGAAACAGGAATTTATAATAGCAATATAAACATAACTTGTGGAAAAAAAGATGTGGAAGCCTTGTTTGTTGCTATAAATCAGGCCTTGTTTATTACAGAATTAACAGCATCCCAGGCGGATGAATTGATTTTTACCGAAAACTATAATTATAGACTTTCGGCCAATTCTTTAGACACACAACTTTTTTGTTCAGCCATGGAAACAATTTTTTCTGGAACAAAAATAGAAAATCTTTTTACAATTAAGGATAATATTCTTTCCAATATCGAA
>JAEIGA010016293.1_pt1 | contig 11315 bp, 10 predicted proteins | sample 9270691 | NCBI WGS metagenome assembly JAEIGA01 (sample SAMN17057246, study PRJNA624740) | gut metagenome | biome: biome; isolation source: fecal sample | host: Bos grunniens | place: China: Xizang | collected 2019
AAGACCAAGACATTTTTTAAAGCCCTGAGCGCTTTCATCAACAGGATGATATACGCCGTCTTTTAAAAGATAGTGGGAAGAACCTATTATATAGTCAAAATTTTGTCTTTGTACAGGAGAGAACAAATCTTCTTCCGCGCCGAGATATATCTGGATTTTGTCAGCATACTGCTTTTTAAGTTTATTAACGGCATCTATATATCCGTCTGTATCTTTCATACAGTAACTTGTATCAAACGGTGTATATCCGTGCCCCGAAAAACCCAATGCATCAAAATTATTATCTATTGCAAAAAGGACTATTTCGGAAAGTGAACTGTTTCCATCGCAAAAAACAGAATGAGTGTGATAATTTGCAAGCAAAATGTCTCCCTCCTTTTGCAAAAATTTTAACAACAACATTGTGTAAATTATACCATAAAAAAAGAGCAAATTCAATATGAAATTCGCCCTTTATATACCCATATTTCTTAATTTTTCAAAAATTCTTTAATCTCAGAAAGTCTGTCTGTTGCGACCTTTCTGCCCAGTTCGTATACAACCTTTAATTTTTCAGGATCTTTTTCCACTCTGCCTATAGGAAGAGCTTCATATGGTCTTATAGCCAAAACCCTGCCATTTTTTTCTTCTTGCATAATATAATCAAGAGTGTTGTTGTACTCTATATGTCTGTTTGCAGCTGTTTTGACAAATTCAGGATATTTTTTATACAAAAGCTTTATTAAAGGAAGTGCTTTGTTTACCTTTTTGCGATAATTTTTTGGTTGAGTAAGAATTACAACATTTTTTTCGTATCCCGTATTTTGAAAAAACTTAAGCGGCACAGAGTCGGAAACCCCACCGTCTAAAAGCTTTTGTCCGTCTATCTCCACGATTTCAGACACAAGAGGCATAGATGCAGAAGCTCTTATCCACTCAAATCCCGATGCCTCTTTGCCCGTATATTTATGATACACCGGTCTGCCGTTTTCTACATCTGTGGCAACAACATAAAACTCCATTGGATTTTTATCATACGCACTGAAATCGAAAACATCGTGTACAAGAGGAACTTCGCCATAGCAAAAATCCTTGCTGTAAAGGTTTCCTGTTTTAAGGAGAACTCCTATGCCGCCATACCTCTTATCTGAGCAAAATTTTGTGTTATATCTTAAGACTCTTCCAATTTGTCCTGATTTATAATTAACGCCAAAAGCTGCACCTGCAGAAACGCCTACTGCACCATCAAAGGAAATTCCATTTTCCATCAGAACATCCATAACACCTGCAGTAAAAAGACCTCGCATTGCTCCGCCCTCTAAAACCAAACCGGTCCTCATTAAATAAAACCTCTTTTCTTTATACACAATACAGCAAAATTTAATACAATAAAAAATTATATCAAAATTCAATTTTATTTGCAAGATTTTCTTTGTATTTACAATTTATTGAATATATGATATAATTCACTAAATACACAAAATTATTACAAAGAAAGGGATAAAAAATATGAACACAAACATATCAGATGCCTCTTTGAAAATTATTAAAAAAATGCAGCAGAACGAATTAACAGAGAGCATAATATACGAAAAAATATCAAAATTTGCAAAGGGTGACGAGAACAAAGCAACACTTCTGCGCTTGTCACATGAAGAGAAATCGCATTACGAAATATGGAAAAAATACACAGGCATAGAAATGAAGCCCGAAAAGCTTAAGATTTTTAAATTTACATTTCTTGCAAAGGTGCTTGGATTTACATTTGCAGTAAAGCTTATGGAAAACGGAGAAGAGGCAGCTCAGGGCGAATATGAAAAACTTGCTAAAGAGGTGCCTGAAAGCATTACCATAAGAGGACAGGAAGAAGAACACGAAAAATCTCTCCTAAATATGCTCGACGAAGAAAGGCTGCACTATGTCGGTTCAATGGTACTTGGATTAAACGATGCCTTAGTAGAACTCACAGGAAGTCTTGCAGGATTTGCTCTTGCTCTGCAGAACACAAAGGTTATTGCCCTGTCAGGACTTATTGTCGGAATATCGGCAACATTTTCAATGGCATCGAGCGAATTTTTATCAGCCCGAAGCGAAGGAAAAAGTGATGCTCTTAAATCCTGTTCATACACAGGAATTGCATATCTTGTAACAGTTATTGCACTTATTGCACCATATCTTTTGTTCCCTGTGGATATGTATATCCCCGCACTTGTATGTATGCTTGCAATAGTAATACTTATAATTGCGGCATTCACATATTACACATCAGTTGCACAGGACCAGCCGTTTAAAAGCCGTTTTCTTGAAATGGCTATCATAAGCGTTGGTGTGGCTGTGGTTTCATTCGTTGTAGGTATCCTTGCAAAAGCATTTTTAGGAATAGATTTATAAAATAAAGCATAAAAAAATGAAGGCTAAAAGCCTTCATTTTTTTATTTATACATATCCAATGTAAGTTTTACAATTTGTCCGCGGAGCTCGTCTTTATAATCTACATTTTCAACAAACTCTTTTACCCATTCAAGCCAGCGCTTATCTTCTTGTTTTTCGCTATATTCCTTAGCAAGTTTTTTCTGTTCATCAATGGATTTTATATCATCATCGTCCTGCCAAAGTCTTTCAACAAACATCAGATTTCTTAAAATCTGCTCTGTTTCATATCTTTTTTCGTTTTTTGGAGAAATAACACAATCTTTTTCAATTTCTCTTTCTTCTTTTGCTCCAATGGTACAGAGAAATTCTTCTGCCATAAGATGATGACCATATGGATTTGGGTGTACACGGTCTTCATTTATAGGATTTTCATAAATATGGTCAAATATGGCTTTTCTCATATTTACATATATGAGATTATTTTCTTTTGCAATTTTTTCTGCTATATCTGCAAAAACTGCCAAATCCTTATCTGTACCCTTATAAAGGGTTGCAGGAGTGTCGGTATATTCGTTATAAGGTGTAGGAGAACAGATAACAGGAATTGCACCTATTTTTTTACATTCTTCTATATAATAATTCAAAGTGTCAGGGTAGCCGGCAACAGCTTCTTTTATGCTTTTGAGACTATTTTCGTCATCATTTCCATGGTTTATAACCTCTACATCATTCATACCATACATAATGACAACATATTTTGGAAAATATCTTAAACAATCGCTGTAAAAGACATTTTTAATATTTTTTTCTCTTCCTCTTTTACCGCTTATGCCGCAGTTATAAAAGCCTATTTCAAGCTCAGGAAGATTATTTAAAAACCACTCAGCAACCTCTCTTACCCACAGCCCTGCAGCGGTAATACTGTCACCGAGAAAACATATTCTGTCGTGCTTTGAAAGGTTGAGTTTCATAGTAATATCCCCTTGTAAAATTTGTTAAAGCCATTATACTTTTTTTATATACAGTTGTCAACAAAAATCAGGTTGATTTTTTATGATTTATATAATATAATTTTTATACAGACTATTCTTAAAAAAAGGTGGGCTTGGATATGAAAAAAAATATACTGATTATCTATGTAATACTGATATGTACAATGCTTTGCTCATGTTTAAACGAGGCCGCAAGTATAGGAATTATTGGCGGTTCAGACGGACCTACTGCAATATTTGTTGGCAAAAAGCAAACAAGCGACAAAAAACTATTTAAAGGTTATATAAATGAAAGAAAACTGGAAAAACCACCTGTTCAGCCTGAAAGAGAATATAGTTCGGATGACAGAAAATTAATACTTGACGACAAGCTTAAACGAAATAGAACTGTTTATTTACCAATATTACAAAGACAAAACAGATGGAAATTTTGAAAAAATACAAAGCTATGTTTTGGGAGAACAACTTAAAGCAGCTATTGAAAATGACCAGAAAAATTTTGACGACGGAAAATATTATTCACACATAATCATTGATGAGATTGATATTGCAGACAAAGATGAGTTGTTTGACATATATCCCAACACAAGAGAGCAAATTGCAAATATTCTGGATAGCCTTAATATAAAAGAATTTGCCATTGCAGAGGTAGAAAAAACTGTAATACTGAACGAAAAATATCAGGCATCTGCTCCGCAGATTGGAAACGGAGAGGCTTCAAGATATTATATTGTGGGAAAAAACAAGGGCGAATTTAAAATATGTCAAATATACTGGGAAGGTATTTTGGATTAACAAAAAGGGCCGCAGAAAAAATCTGCGACCCTTTTATTTTTTAAAGTTTATTTACATCTGCAGTTGTTACAATCTTAAATCCAGCATCGGTAAGAATTTTTTCTGCAATTTCGTTATCCTCGACACGAAGTACAACATAAGCGTGTTTTTCGGTGCGCGACATAAACGCATAAAGATATTCCATATTGATACCCGCTTTATCCAAAACTGCAAGAGCTGATGTAAGTTTGCCTGGTTCGTCACTGATTTTTACTCCGACAACATCAGTAACTTTTATAAGATATCCTGCATCAACAAGTGTTTTTTCTGCAGACTCTTCATCATTTACAATGAGTCTTAAAATACCAAAATCCTGAGTTTCTGCTATGGAGAGAGCACGAAGGTTTACATTATTCTTTGCAAGAATATCTGTAATTTCCACAAGTGCGCCCTGTCTGTTTTCAACAAAAACTGTAATCTGTTTTATAGCCATTTTATATAACCCCTTTCTACATTAAATCAAATTTCTCTTGTCTACTACACGAACCGCTTTGCCTTCGCTTCTTGCAATGCTTTTTGGAGCTACAAGATGTACTGTTGGGTTAATACCAAGCATTATCTTCATGGCATTTGCAAGAGATTTTTCCATTTTAAGAATATCGCTGACTTTATCTGTAAACTGCTCAGGATTCATTTCTACATTTACATCGAATGTATCTGTATTTTTCTCTCTGTCAACAACTATCTGATAGTTTGGCTGATATCCTTCATTAAGAAGTACAGTTTCAATCTGACTTGGGAATACATTTACACCGCGGATAATAAGCATATCGTCTGTTCTGCCCATTGGTTTTGCCATTTTAACAAGTGTGCGTCCGCATGAACATTTTTTTCGGGAGAGAACACAGATATCTCTTGTTCTGTATCGAAGAAGAGGAAATGCTTCTTTGTCGAGAGATGTGAACACCAGTTCACCCTTTTCGCCTTCCGGAAGAACCTCTCCTGTTTCGGGATCTATAATTTCTGCAATAAAGTGGTCTTCGTTTACATGCATTCCACTCTGTTCTGAGCACTCAAACGCAACACCAGGACCAGAAGTTTCGGTGAGTCCATATATATCATAAGCCTTTATACCAAGAGTTTCTTCGATATTTTGTCTCATTTCTTCTGTCCATGGTTCTGCACCAAATATACCTGCCTTAAGAGGAATATCTTCAGGTTTATATCCTTGTTCTTTCAATGTCTCTCCGATATATGCCGCATAAGATGGTGTACAACAAAGAATTGTTGCGCTAAGGTCTGTCATAAACTGAATCTGACGGTCTGTGTTACCTGATGACATAGGAAGTGTAAGGCAGCCAACCTTATGTGAACCGCCATGAAGACCTGCACCACCTGTAAAGAGTCCGTATCCATAAGCAACCTGACACACATCTTCATTTGTACCGCCTGCTGCAACAATTGCACGCGCACAGCAATCTTCCCACAAGTCAACATCATGCTGAGTATAAAAAGCAACAACTCGTCTTCCTGTAGTGCCTGATGTGGAGTGAATTCTTACACATTCACTTAATGGTTTTGCCAAAAGTCCATAAGGATATGCATCTCTCAGGTCTGCCTTTGATAAAAACGGAAGCTTATGTAAATCTTCTATTCCTTTAATATCCTCGGGTTTTACACCCTTTTCGTCCATAAGATTGCGGTAATAAGGCACATTTTCGTAAACATGCTTAACCTGTTTTACCAATTTTTCTGACTGAAGTTTTTTCATTTCTGAAAAAGGCATTGTTTCAATTTCTTGCTGATAATAGTTCTGAGCCATTTTTGTTCATCCTTTCTGATAAATATGATGTTTTTTTAAACAGGCTTGCAATAAAAACAAAAAGTCCTCTGCATTCCTGTTAGGAAAACAGAGGACGAAAAATTTATTTCCGTGGTACCACCTCAGTTCGTCACCATCTCACGATAATGACCTTATCAGGTACTGACATACCTTAGTTCTATAACGGGAACACCCGTTGCATCCTACTTGAAATTACTTTCGTTCAGCGCACTGCTAACAGAAGGAATTCGTCAAGGTCTCTCCCATTGCCTCGCACCACACGGCAACTCTCTCAAGGGTCTTTCCAAGCTTACTTATTTCTGCTCAAACGCATTTAACTATTAGCATTGTATCACTTTATCACGCAAAAGTCAATACAATTTTTTTAATTTATATCAATCCTCATTATAACAAGTAAAGATTTCTTCAATTCTATCGGTATTTTTATTCTTGGTAAAAGAACTTACCAAAGGAACAATTACAAGAGAAACTGCCATTGCGGCAACTCCCATTTCAGGAGATTTTGCAGCAGCTGCTGAAAAACCTGAATTAAGTGAAATAACAAGAGTTGAAACACCTACAACCAAAAGTCCTGAAACGATACCCGAGTATGCACCGATTTTTGTAATCTTTTTTGAGAAAAGTCCCCAGATGTATGGTCCGATAAAGCAACCTGAAACGATACCCCATGAAAAAGACATAAGACTTACAATAATAGGAATGTTTTGTGTTGCGAACACAAATGAACAAGCAACAAAAAGCAGACAGAGAAGTCTTGTAAGGAGTATTTGTGTTTCACTCTTTGTTTCTTTCTTTCTTACAGAAGGAATAAGGTCAACTGCAACTGCTGATGCAGATGTTAAAACAACCGCCTCCAGGGTTGACATTGATGCAGAAAGAAGAAGAATCATTATAATTGCCAGAAGGATTATTCCAAGTGTTCCTCCGCCTAAAACCTCCATAAGAACTGTAGGAATAATGGCATCTATTCCACCCTCGGGAAGAGCACCGCCAAGAATAAGTCTTGATGTACTTCCTATAAGATATGCACCGCAACCTATGATAATGCAGAAAATTGTAGAAATAGTTGTACCTCTTTTTATTGCGGCAGTATCTTTGATTGCATAAAACTTTCCTATCATCTGAGGAAGTCCCCATGTACCAAAGCTGGTGAGCATAATATTAAAGCAAAGGAATTTGAATGATGAGCCGCCAAAAATATTTGTCAACTGTGCTCCGGTTACAGGATTTGGGTCATCTGGCAATGATTTAAAATTTTTAAGATTTTCAACAAATCCTGAAATACCGCCAACAGCATCGTGTGAAAGAACTGCAAAGACAAGGCACACAACGCCGACAATCATAATTAATCCCTGAACAAGGTCGGTATATGCAGTTGCAATATATCCGCCTGCAACAAGGTAAACTGCTGTAAGACAAGCAATGATGAGCATCCACACCCATGTTTCAACCCCGGGGAATACTGCACCAAAAAGTGAGCCGAGACCCTTGTAAACTGCTGCAGAATAAGGAACAAGGAATACAAATATAATAACCGCCGCCAAAATCTTCATACCTTTTGAAGCATATCTTTTTTCAAAATAATCCGGCATGGTTCTGGCATCGAGTTTCTTTGTCATTTTTCTGGTTCTGTTTGCAAACAGCAACCATGATAACAAGCAACCCAAAACCGCATTACCAATACCAATCCATATACTTCCAAGGCCTATGTTCCAGCCATGCTGACCTGCATAACCTACAAACACCACTGCTGAAAAATATGTAGTTCCGTAGGCAAAGGCTGTAGCCCATGCGCCGATGTTTCTTCCGCCAATTAAAAATCCGTCAAGTGTTTTTGACTTACCGGCACTGAAAAAACCGATAAGTGCCATTGCCAGTGCGTAAATACAAAGAGCAATGATTGTGTAAAGTTGTGCATTTGTCATTTGAATTACCTCCAAGTATTGCTTTTTTCTGTAACATAGTATATAATACACTTTAGCATTAGTCAAACGAATGGTTTTAATGTTTACTATCGATTTTTTCGATAATGGAGGTATTAAAATGGAACTGAGAAATTTAACTACTTTTATTCATGTGGCAGATCTTGGAAACTTTACCAAGGCTGCAGAGCTGCTTGGTTACTCACAGTCAACAATATCTTTTCAGATAAAGCAGCTTGAAGATGAGCTTGGATGTCTTTTGTTCGAGAGAATAAATCACACTATTACTCTGACAGAAAGAGGCCACGAACTCATATCATATGCGCACAGGATATTAAAGCTTACAGACGAATTCAAAGAAAGTCTTGATGAAGAAAGAGAATGCAGTGGACACATACATATTGTAACTCCAGATTCAGTATGCGACGATATGATTAACCGAAACTACATTAATTTTCATAACAAATACCCCTCAATATCCGTAAAATTTACAACTGCGGACACAACGGTTATGTTTGATATGTTAGACCACAATGAAGCAGATGTGGTTATAACACTGGACAGTCATTCCTACAACAAAGACTATGTAATAGTTAAAGAAGAAAGGCTCTCGACACACTTTGTTGCAAATGCAAACTCTAAATATGCAAATGCAAAAAATTTGTCTATAAACGACATAATAAACGAACCATTTATTCTGACAGAACACAATCAGGGTTACAGACGCGTGTTTGACAAAGAACTTGCAAAAAAATCGCTTGAAATAACCCCAAATCTTGAAATTGGTAGAACAGATATAATAACAAAAATGATTGCTCAGGGAAATATGATATCATTTCTTCCCGACTTTGTTACTGAAGATATGGTCAGATCAGGCGAACTATGCTATCTTGATGTATGTGATGTAAATATAGATACATGGAAGCAGCTTATATATCACAAAAACAAGTGGATGTCAAAAAGTCTTAAAACATTTATTGATTATATAAAAGAAAATGAATTTTCAATCTAAAAAAAGAGAGACTCACAAAAGTCTCTCTTTTTAAATTATTTATTCATTTTTTCCATATCGTTCTTTCTGATTTCAACTCTTCTTACTTTACCGCTGATTGTCTTTGGAAGTTCATCTACAAACTCAACAATTCTAGGATATTTATATGGTGCAGTATGTGTCTTTACATATTCCTGAATTTCTTTTTTGAGTTCATCTGTTCCATCTGTTCCCTTTACAAGCACAATAGTAGCCTTTACAATCTGTCCGCGAACCTCGTCGGGAACAGGGGTGATAGCACACTCGAGAACATACGGAAGTTCCATGATAACGCTTTCGATTTCAAAAGGTCCGATACGATAGCCTGATGATTTAATAACATCATCAATTCTTCCTACATACCAGAGATAGCCATCTTCGTCCATTGTAGCCTGGTCGCCTGTATGGTAAAAACCATCGTGCCATACCTCGTTTGTTTTTTCTTCATCGAGATAATATCCGATAAAGAGTCCGCAAGGAACATTGTCTTTTACTCTTATGCAGATTTCACCTGTATCACCTGTTTTACATTCATTTCCGTCGGGATCAAGGATAACAACATCGTATAGCGGAGAAGGTCTTCCCATTGAACCGATTTTCGGTGTTGAGCCAACAAAGTTTGCAATAGAAAGAGTTGTTTCTGTCTGACCAAAACCTTCCATGATAGTAAGTCCTGTTGCTTTTTTGAACTGATTGAACACCTCAGGATTAAGTGCCTCTCCTGCAGTTGTTGCATATTCTATAGAAGAAAGGTCATATTTTGACAAATCTTCCTTGATAAAGAATCTATACATTGTAGGCGGTGCACAGAATGTTGTGATATGATATTTTGCAAACATCGGGAGAATATCTTCAGAATGGAATCTGTCAAAGTCATAAGTAAACTGTGCTGCTTCGCAGAGCCACTGACCATAGAGTTTGCCCCAAAGTGCTTTACCCCAACCTGTATCGGAGATTGTAAAGTGAAGTCCGTTTGGATTTACATTATGCCAATGCTTTGCAGTAGGATAATGTCCGAGCGCATATTTATATGAATGTGTTGCAATTCTTGGATAACCTGTAGTACCTGATGTAAAGAGCATAAGCATTGGGTCATTTCCGCAAGGAGTATTTTCGGTGCGGTAGTAGTGTGTACTGAAACGCTCCATTTCAACATTGAAATCGTGCCAGCCTTCTTTTTCACCGCCAACCAATATTTTAACCATGTCAGGATAATTCGCTGCTGCTTTTTCAGCTTCAACTGACACCTCTCCATCTGCAGTACATACTATAGCTTTCACCTTTGCGGCTTTATATCTGTAATCAAAATCGTGTTCTACAAGCTGATTTGTTGCAGGGATTGCAATAGCACCGATTTTGTGAAGTGCAAGCATACAGAACCAGAACTGATAGTGTCTTTTTAAAACAAGCATTACAGTATCGCCCTTTTTGATGCCAAGTGACTCAAAATAATTTGCAGTCTTTGCAGAATATTTTTTCATATCACTGAAAGTAAAGCGTCTGTCTGTTTTATCATTAGCAACCCACATCATAGCAAGTTTATCGGGATTTTTTTCTGCTATCGCATCAACACAGTCGAAAGCAAAGTTGAATTTATCTTCATTTTTAAATGAAATGCCATTGAACACACCGTTTTCATCATAAGTGGATTCAATAAAGTTATCGGCAACTGTTTTTTCGCTTGATTTTTTAACAACAACCTCTTTTTCAGTTACAACAGGATTTGAGTGATACACCTCGCTTACATGTCCATCCTGCGGGTTGAACACAACTGCGTGGAATTCACATCCTCCCTCTGATGCAGCTATCATTCCGTGAGGTATGATACTGTTATAAAAGATAGAATCTCCCTCGTTTAATATATCAATATGGTTTCCTACCTGAACCTTAAGTGAACCTTTGACAATAACATCAAATTCCTGACCGTTATGTGAATCGAGCTTTAACGGAGCATTTTGTTCCTCTGCAATATATGGGAACTTTACAAGGAATGGCTCTGCAAGTTTGTCTTTAAACTTTGGTGCAAGGTTATTATAAACAACGCCGTGCTTTTTAACAATCTTCATTCCCTCTCCTTTTCTGGTAATTACAAAGGATGAGAGAGTTGAACTTGTTCCCTCTAATATATCTACTACCTCAACTCCGCAGGCTTTTGCACACTTATAAATGAATGTGAAGCTGAAATCTGTTTCGCCCTGCTCAAGAATCTTATAGTCCTCGACAGAAACGCCTGTGAGCTTTGCAAGTTCTTCCTGAGAATAACCCGTTGCTTCGCGCAGATCTTTGATTCTGCCTGCAACTTCTTTCAAATTGTAGTCCATATTTTTGGCTCCTTTCATCGGTTTTGCTTTGAGAAAAACAAAAACGCCCCAAAGCAATTTTTATTGCTTTGAGACGAGTAA
>JAEIGA010016294.1_pt1 | contig 11315 bp, 7 predicted proteins | sample 9270691 | NCBI WGS metagenome assembly JAEIGA01 (sample SAMN17057246, study PRJNA624740) | gut metagenome | biome: biome; isolation source: fecal sample | host: Bos grunniens | place: China: Xizang | collected 2019
ACCAGCTCAGCGGTTGTGGCTTCAAAGCTATATTTTTCGTTGCCATCTTTTCCGCCGTTATCGTTTATCAACTTTGCCATACCCATTCCGGTGGGGCCGTTAAGATAGGCGATTTGCAACTTGTAATCGCCGGAATTTGAGCAAGAAGCCGAGACAACCGCGGATGTGGCGAGAAGCGTGAGTGTTAAGAGTAGTGCAATGAATTTTTTCATTTTGTCATCCTTTCGAGACCTGTCGGGTCTGTTATATAAATTTTTTTAGTTTCTAGTTTTATTGCGCCAGCATCAACAAGTGAATCGAGCGCACGATAAAGGGAGGCGCGGCCGACCCCGAGTTTGTCGGCAGTTCTCATTCTGTTGAGGCTAAGCTCTCGTTTGCCGCATTTTCTGTATTCGTCAAAAATAAAGCAGGCGAGTTTATCTTCAACCGATCCGGCCGAAAACGTTTCAATCTTTTTGTTCAAAAAAGCGATTCTGTCATTTTGAAATTTGATAATATTCAGAGCAACGTCCGGTATTGCATCGATGAGCATTACAAGTTCTTCTTTCGTTATAAACACGACCTCGGAGAGTCGTGTTGCATAGATAGCAGTAGGGAAGTCTTCGTCTGTAAATACTGTTGAAATTCCGAAGGACTGCCCCTTTTTTAGCGTGTTTAATTTAACACGCCCCCCATCGCGTTTGACCCGACACACTTCGCATTCTCCAGAAATAACAAAACCGATTTTGCGTTGATAAGTTGCGGGCGAATATATAACCTCGCCTTTAGCAAACGTGACTTTTTCTTCCGAAATCATCGAGTATGCTTTATCGTATGTTCCGTCGTTCAAAGAGGAAAACAAGAAAGTTTCTTTTAAGATAGATTTAATAATGTCACCCCCTAAAAGCGTATCATATGATACACTATTTGATTGAATTATATATCAAAAACACGAGAATGTCAAGATGGAAAAGAGAAATTTATTCAATGAAGCTAAATTCGAGTGCTCATTTTTGCAAAATATATTGCATTTTTGTGAATTTTGTGCTATACTTAATGTTACACAAATATTTTAATTCAAACGCGCATATTGCGCATGAGGTGATATATGAACTTTACACTTGAGTCATCAGCCACGCAATTCTGGCAGAAAATCACTGCGTTTCTCGGATTCGCTAAAGATCAGTTTGTAAACTTTACTTGGCAAGAAAACTGGTCAGACATTCTTGATATTTTCATAATGACTGTTCTTTTTGTTATTGCCTTCAATTTCTTGAAGGGCAGGAAAGCGGGCGCCCTTATAGTCGGTATTGTCGTTTGCTTTGTTGTATTTCTAATTGCTCAAATTTTGGATCTTGACGGAATAAAATTTATACTGTCGGGTGTGTTTGAGTTTGGTATACTTGCAATTATTATTCTTTTTCAGCCCGAAATCCGAGATGCTTTGGAGAAATTGGGTAGCGGTTCTATCATCGGCTTCCTATCGCTCAGGGAGCAAAGAGATAAAAATCAGCAGTACAAGGCGGTCATTAACAACATCACCTCTGCTGTGCGCGAGCTTTCTGATTCCAAAACCGGAGCTTTGATCGTTATCGAACGTACAACGCAGCTCGATGATATCACGCAAACCGGCGTTAGTATCAATGCCGATGTTAACGCTTTCTTGATTCGAAACATTTTCTTCAATAAAGCCCCGTTGCATGATGGTGCGATTGTTATAGAGGATGCTCGCATTACAGCTGCGGGTTGCCTTCTTCCGCTTACCAGACGTCACGATATGGGTAGCGAGCTTGGCACGCGACACAGAGCTGCGCTTGGCATGAGCGAAACCAGCGATGCAATAATAATAGTCGTCTCTGAGGAGACTGGTATGATATCGGTGGCATTCGACTGCTCGCTCACGCGCGGTTTTACTGCCGATAGCCTTAGACGTTATCTGCTTAAAAAGCTTCTAAAGGTCAACGACGACAATGATGACGAGGATTGATTAACGGAGGTTTTTATGAACAAGAAAAAAATCAAAATAAAATTGAGCACCATTCTGACGGTTATTTGCTGCGCACTTATCGCAGTGTTCTGTTGGCTTTACGTTAAGTATCTTGAATCCACGCCGTTGCTAGCATATCTTGGGAGATCGTTATGGAGTTAACCAGCTGCACGCTAATCGTAGCTAACATCAAATTGCCGATCGACGCCTCTTCAAAAGAGGCGTTTTCGGTTGCTTTGGGCAAATTACGAAAAAGCGGCCTTAAATTCAGCAATGCATCCTGTCGTGTGTTTCGCCGTAGCATAGATGCCAGGCGACGTGCGGAAATCTCTTTTGTATATTCTGTAGCCGTTACCGCCGATTATCATAATCTCAGAGAAAAGTCCTATAGTGACATAACTGTGTTAAAGGACACAAGGCCTCGGATTATCCGAGGGAAAGAAACGCTCGCAGCTCGTCCCATGGTTGTAGGAATGGGACCCTGCGGATTATTCGCCGCGCTTTTACTTGCTCGTGAAGGGTACAAGCCTATCATAATCGATCGAGGTGGTAGCGTGAGAGAACGAACTCTCGCATGCTTGCGTTTCAACGTAGAAAGAGTTTTGAACGTCGAGTCGAACATTCAATTCGGAGCGGGAGGCGCAGGAACCTTTTCTGATGGCAAACTTGTAACCAGAATTAACGATCCGCTTTCTTCTTATGTTTTGGATACTGTAGTGAGCTTTGGTGCATCAGAGAATATTAAGTACATCGCAAAGCCGCATGTTGGAACCGATGTCTTAGCTGGCATCGTTGACAGAATTCTTGCGGAAATTGAATCGCTCGGTGGAGAAGTATTATATAACACAAAACTCGTTGATTTTGCCGTTAATGCGAACTGCATTAACGCCGTTAAGACCACGTCTGGCGATTTTGAGGTTGGCGCACTTATTTTGGCGATTGGACATAGCGCAAGAGATACCTATTCGCTTCTTTTGTCTAAAAACATTTCCATTGAGGCGAAGGCCTTCTCGGTAGGCATGAGAATCGAACATTTAGCAGAGGATATCGATAGATCACTTTACGGCGGCTTTGCGGGTCACCCCAAGCTCGGTCACGCCGAGTATAATCTCTCGCATAATACCAAAAGCAGGGGTGTCTACACCTTCTGTATGTGTCCCGGTGGCGAGGTCGTTGCTGCGGCAAGTGAAGATGGCGGCGTAGTTGTTAACGGTATGAGTAACAACGCTCGCGATGGCGTTAACTCCAACTCTGCCGTGGTGTGTAGCATATTCCGTGAGGATTATGGTGCAACGCCTGAGAAAGCTATTGATTTTCAAAGACAAATAGAGCGTCGTGCATTTACGGCGGCTCAAAGTTCATATTTTGCACCAATTATCACGGTCGGTGATTTTCTTACCAACAAACTTTCTACCGTACCTTCAAGAATCCATCCTACTTATATGAATGGAAAAAGCGTAACACTCACGCGCCCGGAAGAATATCTTCCCGACTTTGTTTGCGAATCAATAAAGGGCGCCCTTGTTGCATTTGATAAGCGCATCCCAGGTTTTGCAATTCCCGATGCCGTGCTTACAGGGCCCGAAACACGCACAAGTGCACCAGTGCGCATCTTGCGCGATAATGTTACCCATTTAGCTCTGGGCTATAATAATTTATATCCTGCTGGCGAAGGCGCAGGCTATGCGGGTGGCATCACAAGCGCCGCTATCGATGGTCTGAAAACCGCGCTCTCGATAATATCAAAATACAAGCCTATTGACGGGTGAAATCAAGACCGTCGTTTAGGCATCCTTATATTCGACATAGTGATGTCGCCTTAACTAGATTATAAAATTGGAAGGCGGGACAAAATCCCGACTAATGGTACAAATAAATGTTGAACAGTAAAACTCAAAAGAAGGAGAAGAAATGGATCGTAAAGTCGGTCAGCACGCCAGAGGCTGAAGCCGCTGTCCGTGAGATTTCAGATGGTCTCGGTTTGCATCCTGTAGTAGCTAGACTTTTATACAGTCGTGGTTATACTGACATTCCATCTGCCAAGAGCTTTCTTTATATGGAGAGCGAGATCCTTTGCAATCCGTTTGATATGCTCGGTGTAGACGCGGCGGTAGAACGCATCTATCGAGCGGTAGAAGCTAACGAGCTGATAACCATCTATGGCGACTATGACGTTGATGGTGTGACCTCTGTGTGTACCCTCTATCTTTACCTTCAGTCAATTGGTGCACGTGTTAATTACTATATCCCCAACCGTAACGGCGAGGGATATGGCGTCTCCGTGTCCGCTATTACAGCTATCAAAGAGGCGGGATCCACTCTAATCATTACCGTAGATACAGGTATTACAGCCAACGAAGAAATAGAGCACGCGCGTTCGATAGGTGTTGACGTTGTTGTTACGGATCATCATGAGTGCAGGTCCGAGCTCCCGCGTGCCGCTGCTGTAGTCAATCCACATCAACCCGGGTGTCCGTATCCTTTTAAAGAGCTGGCTGGTGTTGGCGTTGTCTTTAAACTTGTATGCGCATACGAGGAGCGCGTTTTCCAAAAATCGCGCTACAAAGCTGCGGAAAAGATTTTCTCTGATTATGCCGATCTTGTTGCGATAGGCACCATCGCCGATGTTATGCCTATTAAATCTGAAAACCGCATTATTGTTAGCTACGGCTTAAAAATGATAGACAATTCACGTCGCACGGGTCTCATCGCGCTTATGGAAGCAGCAAGTATCAGAGGAGATTCTGGAAAATCCGATCGTCGCCATCGCAAGAGCAAAGTAACTTCCGGATATATCGGGTACACGGTTGCTCCGCGCATAAACGCTGCAGGAAGAATAAAGAGCGCTGGTATAGCTGTAGAGCTATTTTTAGCAACCGACTATAAAAGAGCAATTGAGATAGCAGAAAGTCTTTGTCGTGCCAACAAGGAGCGTCAGGCGGAAGAAAATAAGATTATGCAAGAGGCATACAAGCAGATAGAACATATTGATGTGGAAAACAATCCCGTCATAGTTCTCGATGCAGATAATTGGCACCATGGAGTTATCGGAATAGTAGCTTCCAGAATAACAGAGAAGTATTGTCGCCCCGCAATACTTGTTTCCTTCGACGGCGGTATGGGCGAAATCGCTTCACCCGACGATGTAGGTAAGGGTTCCGGTAGAAGTGTAAAGGGCATCAATCTTGTAGATGCTCTGGTTCATTGCCGCGATCATCTATTAAAGTATGGTGGTCATGAGCTTGCCGCAGGACTTTCCGTTAAGCGAGGCGAGCTTGATAACTTCAGAACAAAAATCAACGAGTACGCAAATTCTTGCTTAGAAAACACCGATATCACTCCTGTTTTTGAGACCGACTTTGAAATATCATTCTCGGATGCTAATCTCGTCTTGGCCGAACAACTGCAGAAACTCGAGCCCTATGGTGTTGGTAATCCTGTTCCCGCATTCATTATGCGCGGTTTAACTGTTTCTGAAATTGCAGGCGTTTCGGATAGCAAGCACACAAGGTTTACTTTTAGCGATGGCAGGAATTTTGTTTCTGCTATGTATTTTTCAAATTCGCCCGCTTCTACAGGTATATTTGTAGGTGACACTGTTGATGTTTTATTTAATATGGATATCAACGATTGGATGGGCAGAAAAAGCTTACAGATAATAATTAGAGATATCAAGGTTACTGCCTCGCAAAAGTCCATTTGTGAGCAAGAAGAGCAGCGCTTTGAGGAGATTAGAAACGGGGCGGAATTTTCCGTGGAGGAAAACATACTGCCAAGCCGTGAAGATTTTGCAGCTGTATATACTTATATGCTCAATTCTTACAGAGCCGGTAATGACATACTTAAGCATAGAGAAATTTCTTCTCGCCTTTCTTATGGTAAAAACGGTATCAATATCGGTTACATCAAGCTTAAGTTCATTATAATGGTACTCAAAGAACTCAATATCGTCGGTATCGAAGAACCAGAGCGCGAGATTTATAAAATCAGCATTCACTATTCTTCATCTAAAACCGATTTGGACAAGTCCAATCTTTTGCGCAAGCTCCGTTTGCAGCAAAGACAAAAAAAATAACTTTCAGGTATGTTTATGTACGAAGAAATGCAACTCCTTCTCAAAAATCTTGAGAAGAGCGAACGTAAATATGATTTAGAAAAGCTTACCCGAGCATACGATTACGCGGCAGGTCTGCACGAAGGGCAGTTCCGCCTCAGTGGTGAGCCATATATCAGTCACCCCGTAGCAGTTGCTACAATTGTGGCAAGTCTTGGTCTGGACACGGACTCTATCTGTGCAGCGCTTTTGCACGACACGGTCGAGGATTGCTCGGACAAAACTAGTCTGGATACAATCAGTAATATGTTTGGTTCGGATGTTGCTATGCTTGTTGACGGCCTTACAAAGATAATGCAGGTACAGGTTGCCGACAAAGAAGAGGCACATATTGAGAACATTCGAAAGATGCTTCTCGCTATGAACAAAGATATTAGGGTTATTTTCATCAAGCTCTGCGATCGCCTGCATAATATGCGTACTCTTGACGCGAAAAAGGAAGAGCGTCAGCGTGCTATAGCCTTGGAAACCATGTACATCTATGCGCCGCTTGCACACCGTCTGGGTATCCAGAAGATTAAACAGGAGCTGGAAAATCTTAGCCTATATTATCTTGATAGAGTGGGGTACGACGAAATTCGTGCAGAAATCGATAAAAAATACGGGCAGAACCGCGATTTTCTCGAGGACGCAAAGGCACATATCGAGGAGAAATTAACCGAAAACAAAATAGACTTTGCCCTTGAAGGCAGAGTGAAATCGGTTTATAGTCTTTACAAAAAGATGTATAGTTTAAACAAAGCCTTCGATGAGATATATGATTTTTACGCGGTTAGAATCATAGTCAGTTCGGAGCTCGAGTGCTATACCGCGTTGGGACTTGTACACGAGATGTTGAAGTCTGTTCCCGGCAGATTTAAAGACTACATCTCTACTCCCAAGCCTAATCTATATCGTTCCTTGCACACCTCTGTCATCGGCAGAAGTGGCATTCCGTTTGAGATACAGATAAGAACCCGCGAGATGCATGAGGAAGCGGAATATGGTATCGCGGCTCATTGGAAATATAAGTCGGGCGAAAAAGCGGATGGAAATATTGATGATAAGCTTCGTTGGATATCGCAACTTCTGGAGTCGGACGAAAATACACGCGATCCCGACGAGTTTATTCACTCGTTCAAAACCGATATCTTTCACGATGAAACCTTCGTTTTTACTCCTAAAGGTGATGTAATATCTCTTCCTTTTGGATCAACTACAATCGATTTTGCATACGCCATACATTCAGCAGTTGGCAACAAAATGGTTGGCGCGAAGATTAACGGCGTTATAGTTCCAATCGACAGAGTTCCTCAAAACGGAGATATCATTGAGATTATAACTTCAAATTCCTCCAAAGGTCCCAGCCGAGATTGGCTTAAAATAGTTACCACCGGTCAGGCGAGAAGCAAAATTCGTCAGTGGTTTAAAAAAGAGCGAAGAACAGAGAATGTTGAAGTTGGACGTGATGAGGTCGAACGTGAGATACGCCGAATGGCCAAGAATGTTTCCGAAAGTGTACGCGACGAAATTGTTGCAAACGTAGCCAAACGTGTCGGTATCAACAGTGCTGAGGACTTTTATAACACTCTTGGATTTGGCGGCATTTCGCTTCAGCGTTTTATTCCCAAAATCAAGGAAGAACTTGAAAAAAACAATCTAATTTCCGCTCCCAACTCGGAACAAACGGATGAGTTGGCAATACTCAAGAGTGTAGAGAGCAACAAACGCTTTAAATCGAGCGGCGGTGGCGTTGTGGTTGACGGCGAACGCGGTTGCCAAATTAAATTCGCAAAGTGTTGCAACCCGTTACCGGGAGATTCGATTATAGGATTCATTACCCGCGGTTTTGGCGTCTCTATACACAAGCGCGATTGTCCTAATGCCGCGACTTCGCAATCCAACGAGGAGAATCTTGCAAGATGGGTAGAGGCCGTATGGGAAAACGATAGTGAATTTAGGCTCGGATCCTCTGACATCTATGAGGCTGCGATTCAAATCATAGCAACCGATGGCATCGGAGTCATGGCAAGAATTTCCCTAGCGCTTGCTGATATGAAAGTGTCAATTTCGCAAATTAATACACAGATTGCTAAGAATGGTGATGTAATTTTGAATCTCCACGTGGGATGCAGAAGCACAGCTCACTACGAGTCTATAGTCACAAGACTCCGCAACGTGCCTTCTGTCATCTCGGTTAAGAGAAGCTTTTCAAATTAAAGGAGACTTTTATGACTGCGGTATTGCAGATAGTAAAAAACGCCAAAGTTGTTGCTGACGGCGAATTTAGCGGTGAAATAGGCCGTGGCCTATATATCCTGCTCGGTGTTGAAAACAATGATACCGAGCAGGATGCACTTTTGCTTGCCGAAAAAATTGCAAAATTACGTATTTTCTCTGATGAAAACGGCAAGATGAATTTGTCTGTCAATGACGTGGATGGCGAGGTAATGATAGTTTCCAACTTCACCCTCGGTGCTAACTATGCCCACGGTAACAGACCGGATTATCTTGCTTCGGCAAAGCCGCCGCTTGCAAACGGATTATACGATTATTTTATATTTCTTATGTCGCAAAGAGTACGGCGCGTTGCAACGGGAAGGTTCGGTGCAGATATGCAAACCGAGATGACCACAGACGGTCCGGTTACTATAGTAATGCATAGTCATGTGCTTCGCGGAGGTAAAAAATGATTTTGCGTATAAATGGAAATATAAGCCGTTATTACGTCGAAACGCTTTGTATGGTCTTTTTCCCCGGGGCTACCTTTGGCGAGAATGAAGAGCCTGGCATTGGTGTGCCCGAGGTTAATGTAGATACGTATTCAGATAACCTGGGCGCACAAACAGCTTTTGTATCAATAAAACTCAATGACAGAGTTTGCGAGGCTACAGCGACGGTTTCTCCCGATGAAGAAGTGCATATATCTACTCGCGAGTCTATAGCCGTAGGTAGAGCGATTTTTGCGGCAGGAAAAGAGCTCCTTGGCCACACACCGCCGTGGGGCATACTGACAGGTGTCAGACCTGCGAAAATAGCGGGCAAGCTCTTAAATTCCGGAAAGGGAATACTCAAAACAAAGAAAATTCTACGTGACGAGTATTTCTTGAATCAGCCTAAAGCATCTTTGGTAGTATCCGTTGCTAACGCCGAGTCAAAAATTATCAGGAAGGCCCCCAAAAACGCCTGCTCGCTGTACATTTCAATCCCATTCTGTCCAACAAGATGCTCATATTGTAGCTTTGTTTCATACACAACTCCTCGACTCCTCTCTATGATTGACGAGTACCTCGATGCCATGATTGAAGAGTTGAATTACACTCTTGACATAATAGAGGAGTTGGGCTTGAGTCTCGCTACAATCTACATAGGCGGTGGCACACCGACCACACTAAACCCGCATCAGCTCCGTAAATTACTCGGCGCCATAAGCGCAAGGGTTAATGTTGATTCGTTGCTCGAATTTACTCTTGAAGCCGGACGCCCGGATACCATTACAGAAGATAAACTCAATGTTGCAAAAGAATATGGCGTCACACGCGTTAGCGTGAATCCGCAAACTCTAAATAATGAGGTTTTAGCTGATATCGGCAGAAAACACACGGCAGAAGATTTTTATCGTGCTTATCGAATTGCTCAAAAAAGCGGTATAAGAGATATCAATGTCGATCTCATCGCGGGGCTTCCCGGCGATGATTTCAAAGCGTTTTCAGAGACTGTAGATAAAATACTTACTCTTGCGCCCACAAATATCACCGTCCATACCTTCTGTGTTAAGAAGGCGTCTGACGCTTTGAAGAACAATTCTGAGATTTATTCTATTTCTGCAACCGACGCATCAAAGAGTGTCTCTTACGCGCAGATTAAAACCAAATTTGCCGGATATAAACCCTACTATATGTATCGTCAGAAAAATACTGTTGGCAACTTGGAGAACGTTGGATTTTCCCGTGATGGTCACGAGGGATTATATAACATTTACATGATGGAAGAAATACAGACAATTTTCGCTGTAGGAGCTGGAGCGGTATCAAAGCTGGTAGATTCCGGTGATATTCAGTCTGACAAGCGCCGCATTGTTCGTATAGCAAATCCCAAGTATCCTTATGAGTACCTTCGCGAAATGCAAAACAGACGAAAGCTCATAGCCGAAGGCCAAAAGCCACAGATACATGAAAAAACCTTAGAGTTTTATTCGAAAATATTATAATATTTAAAGAGATCCGCTAATATTATTTAGTGGATCTTTTTTTATGGAGGCGACAAATGGAACGTAGTACAAGCCAGACAAAAAGTGAATTGATCAGAGGTGCAGCTTCATTATCTCTCGCAGCGTTACTCGTTAAGATATTAGGTGTGGCGTATAAAATACCGCTTTCTCACATTCTTGGCGATGATGGAATGGGATATTTTAATACCGCATATACCGTATATACGTTTTTCTTTTTACTGTGCACGGCTGGTGTTCCTAAGGCAATTACAATCTTGATATCAGAGAACAGCAAAAGCAAAAACGGTTCTACAGGTGCATTGTTGAAAACCGCAAAACATACCTTTATTATTATAGGTACCGCATTAGCAGTACTGTTTGCTTTCACGGCCTTTCCGCTTTCGGGTTTAATAGGAAATAAACGCGCAGCTTTCGCCATGATTACTATTGCTCCAGCGATACCATTTATCGCCGGAGCATCTGTTTATAGGGGATACTTAAACGGATATATGAGGTTCGGTACGGTTGCGATTTCGCAATTTATAGAAGCAGCTCTTAAACTCATATTAGGGCTCGCTATATCCGCGATAGGCATACATCATAATCTTCCATCCGAGCATATAGCGGCGGGGGCGGTATTAGGTATAACATTAGGGTCAATTATCACTTATACTTATTTAGCTATTTCCAGCAAAAAAGTAATTAAGGCGGAAAACACAGGGCAGAGTTATAAATTCAGCAAATCGCTACTCAATAAAATCTTCAGAATATCATTGCCAACAACTCTATCATCCGGGGTTATGAGCCTTGTGAATATAATCGATCTAACCCTAATAATCCGGGGGCTCGAGAAAGCTGGCTATACAGATACCCTATCTACTATGCTTTACGGTAATTATACAACTTTGGCGGCGCCCATGTTCAATTTTATATTATCCGTCGTAACTTCAATCTGTGTATCCGCTCTCCCCATATTGACCGAACTTTCAATCAGCAAAAGTGAAAAACGTTTCGAAAATTCTCTAGTCTTTGCTTCCAAATTGGTA